>Ga0116156_10003314_pt1 | contig 14120 bp, 9 predicted proteins | sample AD_UKC045_MetaG_FD_89891 | JGI IMG/M metagenome (GOLD analysis project Ga0116156, IMG submission 89891) | Active sludge microbial communities of municipal wastewater-treating anaerobic digesters from USA - AD_UKC045_MetaG | ecosystem: Engineered > Bioreactor > Anaerobic > Digestate | place: USA... | reverse complement strand
AGCAGCTACGATCATACGCTGATAGGAACTGCTTATATTGTCTTTCCTTATTTTCCAGAAAACGTATTTTTCAATTTCATTTTCATTTAATTCGTCGGGTTGATCAAACCGCTTTTCCGCCACATGCAGGAAACTCCTCACCGAACTGCTGTAATTCTTGATGGAACTGGTGCTGTACCTTTGGATCATGAGTTTCCGCTCAAAAATCGCAATTAAATTTTCGATGTCCATTTATTCAGATTTAACCATAGCAAAATTAATCCAAACATGCGTAAATGCAAATATTTATATTAAAAAAATAATAGTTTAACATATTGATATCATGTAAATTAACACTAAATATCAAGCATAAGCTCGAAAGTGGTTTACGCAAGTTTTAAATTTTGTATTTACGAATGTTGTATATTAGATGCGTAAATAAGACGTTGTGTGCAATTGTAAAAAGACACCGAAACCACAAATAACCCGATAAAAAAGAGTAAATTTGAACCTTAAAATCAACATAAGTAAGAAAATAAGATGACACTTTGGAACAACGACATTGAAATACAATTTTTTACAGAAGCATTAAAGAACTTTGCTTCTCCTGAACAGCTATTTTATAATTTACAGGGTGGCTATTTTGCCTATGTTCCAAAAGGTTCAGATGCAGAAGGGCAAACCTTACAAAGCAGAAATGCACTTATTGGACAGTTCACAGAAAAGTGGTGCAAAACACTTTTTGAACCAATCGCCAAAGAATTAGACTTACACGCTGTAAATAGTGTTGTTTGTGACGAACTTGGTTTGTCAAGACAATCAAGTGCAGACCTTGCATTTTGCACAACAAATAATACAGTGCAAAAGCCCGAAAACATAAAACTTCTGTTTGAGATTAAAATGAGCGTAGTTTCCAACTATAAATTTATTCACCCAAATAAGGTAGAATATGTTGGCGACTATAAACAACACAAAGGAAACCCTTCATTACTACGTTCTGATTCAATGCTTAAAGCCATTGGAAAATCAATTAATATTCGTGTTTCAGGTATTGCATCAACGAAAATCCCCATTGTTGTCTTAGGAAACAGCCCTATAACTGACAGCTACATTAAAAAGGTTGATTTTTTAAAAACTTCAGGTGTTATTCAAGGTTTTTGGTCGTTGAACCCAAATCCTACAAATGCTGACTATGTTAAGAATACCCCGAAATTTGGTTTCCAAACAATTTTAGACAAAAAACAACTCTATGACAATTGTAAAGAACTTGTAATTAATGATATGAATTACTTTTCTTCAATGATTTCAAAATTAAAACTTGGAGAGATTATAAGAATAGCAAGTCAAGAAGCCACAGATATTGCAAAAGCAGAGAAATTTTTAACTTTAATCCGAAGCTAAAATGAAAAGAACAAAAGGAACAGAAACAAGTGCTTTCGGAACAAAGGGAAGAATTAATCACGACAGTTCAAAGTTTTATAATTCAAAACTTTACACAGAACTTAGCGAAAAAAAAATTCTTGACAAGAATGAAAATGAATTTCCGAAAGTGTTGGAAAATAAATTTATTCTTGGTACGGCAGAAAATATGAAAGAGATACCCGACAACTCGGTGCACTTAATGATTACTTCGCCACCTTACAATGTTTCAAAAGAGTATGATGAAGATTTATCACTAAAGGAATATTTGCAACTTTTAGAAAACTCTTTTAGAGAAACCTACAGAGTGTTAGTCAATGGTGGTCGGGCTTGCATAAATGTAGCCAATCTTGGAAGAAGACCATATATACCACTTTCTGACTATATTTCTAAAATGATGATAGATATTGGCTTTAATATGCGTGGAGAAATCATTTGGAACAAGGCAGCAAGTGCAAGTCCTTCAACAGCTTGGGGTAGTTGGCAAAGTGCAGCTAATCCAATTTTGAGAGATATACATGAATACATTTTAGTATTTTCAAAAGGTGACTACAAAAGAGATAAAGGGAAAAAAGAAAATACCATAACAAAAGAACAGTTTATGGAGTGGACAAAATCTATATGGACAATGAACGCAGAAAGTGCAAGAAGAATTGGACATCCAGCACCTTTTCCAGAAGAACTTCCTTATAGACTAATTCAACTTTATTCCTTTAAAGGAGATATAATCCTTGACCCTTTTATGGGCAGTGGAACAACAGCAGTTGCTGCCATTAAATCAGAAAGAAAATTTGTAGGTTACGATATTTCACAAGAATATATTGACTTGTCAGAAAAAAGACTGAAACCATTATTAGAACAGACAACTCTAAAATTTGCGACAGTTGAAAATGACGAAGAATAGAACCACTGCACACAACAGCGTGTATGTGACAATAGCGGGTAAAGTGGTAAATTAAAGGTCTATGCTTTTAAAAACTTTGTGCTAAACGGACAAGTAAGTGCTAATAATCCGCTACTGCACATACACGCGAAACGTTGGCAGCCATTATAAAAAACAAAAAATGAAAGTTTTAGGATATTTGATAATGTTAATGGGATTGATTGGGTGTAGTTATACAAAGCCTAGTAAATCGATTAATGATTTAAAATTAGGACATATTCGATCATTATATCAGAAACTTCCAAAGATTAAATTCCCATTTGAATATGATGTAAGCAATTCCAATGGGATTGGACAGATTTATTCAAACCAAGATTTGGATTCTTTGATTTTCGAAAAAGATATTAGAGTAAATATTGCAGGAGTAATCCAAGATACAGCTAACTTTTTTGGATTTATTTATTTTTCTCCTGGTGACGAGTTGATTCCGATTCTTGTTACATTTGATAAAACTGGCGGATTAATAGAAAAAATTCAAATTGCAAAGGGATGTGCGTCTGATTGTGGCTATGATTGCCATTCAACTGTGTCAATTAATAAGGATTATAAGATTGTTTCCAAATTAAACGAGACTATTGCAGAATGTGATAACGTTGGCCCAATTGATAGCACAAAAATTTATCGCGAGACTGTTGAGATTAGCCAACTTGATAAATTGGGTAAGATTAAATTGATTGAGAAAAAGACTGATGAAAAAAAATAACGGCTGCCAACATGGCATATAAGTAATGGCGGGCTTTGTAAGTTGCCAAGCGCAGTACTTCTATTGTAGTTTCTGCTTCGGTTGATAATGAATCGCTCCGAACACCGCCAATACTCATATGCCCAACGTTGTGCTCAATAGTATGAAGACATTCCTGCAAATAATATGTATTGCTATATTGACAAGGACAAATTTAATTGCTTGCCAGACATTTGATTTGGGAATATATGGTACAGCAATTAAGTCATACGGCATTATTGAGATTGAAGTATTAAGAATTAAAGACTCATCCGAATGGAAAATGTATCCAAATGGATTCAATAACCGTGAAGCTTTTAGACAATTATTGGATTGTAAAATAATTCAAAGTAGTATTCCTGAATTGGCAGACTCTGTAAGATTAACATTTTTTCTTGACAATTCTGACCATTATGATTCCCTAGGTAATTTTGAGATGAGCATATGTAAAGACATTATGCATTCTGGCCTTGAATTTAATATGCAAAAGGGAGAGAAGTATGTTGTCCTTGTGCAGAAACATCCATTATTTGAAGAAGGTAAAAGAGAATGGTTTCTTTTGCGAGCAGAGAAAATTGGTTATAATAGAATTTACAACGACTTTGTTTCTGCTAAAATGATAAATCAATATTTGAGTGCTAATTATAAAAAGACACTAGATAAAGAATTCTTAAAGTTTAAAGTTTTTTCTATCGCTCAACAGAAAATTAATTCAAAACAAATTGAATCTATTCTCTACTATAACCCGTTAATTAAGAAATTCGTGCTTATAGAACCTGATAACTTTATTGAATCAGAGGTTATTGAATTCGACCTAGAATCAAAACCGTTAAGAATTGAAAACGAATATTTTATCATATTTACAAATGAGAAAAAATATAGATTGAGAAGAGATAACTTGAAAATAGAATAAACTACTGAGCACAACAGGCAGTTCCTTCCACTGGGGTTGATGATGCTGATACCAAAATTATTACTAATTTAGTTACGGTTTAGCGGGTGATGACACCACAGGAGTTCAACTCCCCAGCGCAAGCAACTGCCGACCGTTGTGTGCTATTGTAAGAACAGATTTGTACAACCTTAAGATTGATTTTGAATAGTTAGATGACAAATAGAGCGATTTATATAATTGGAGGAATAGCATGTTGGTTTTTTGCTTTGATTGGATTACAATATGATATTGACTCATATAAGGTTCAGAAACAGGGACAACTGATTACTGTTAAGATTATATATGTTCCAATTTGCTTTGGGACTAAAGTAAAGCATCACTTAAGATTTCAATATTCTGATAATGGAGAAATAAAGGAATATTCGAAGCAGATTGGTGGTGGATTATGTGATAAACTTGTTGTTGGACAAGAATTAAAAATGAAAGCAGATTTGAAGAGAAAAATATTCCTCTACGAATTTGAGGATGTAAGAAAAGAATTTTATGCAAGTGGATTATTTGGACTTGCAGGATTAATAAGCATATTATTTGGACTAATAAAAAGACAAAAAACAACAGCACACAACACGCGGTATAAAAAATTGCCGGGACAGTAGGTTATTCAAGGTTTGTAACTCGCTTAAACTTTTGTGTAACTTGACAGGAAATCGCACGCAATCGGCAACTTTTCATACCGCAAACAGTTATGCGCAATTTTATTAAAAAGCAAGAATAGTCCAATGATAAGAACAATCGTAATTCTAGCCATATTCTTGATGAGTTGTTCGACAAATGACAACTCTAAGACACAACTATTAGAGAATCAAGAAACAAATCAAAGGAAAAAATCTAAAGATAATGAATGGATTCTCGAAAAAATAGATAGTAGTAAACTTGTTTTCAAAAATGGGAAAACAATTGAAACCAGATTATTTAATCTAGAATTTATCGGACAAATACCTTTAGAAAACAAAGACCCTTTTTTAATATTTTCAGGTGTTGACTGTAATTTTTGCGACGCGAACATCTCGATTTACATTCATTCTCCCAGCGATGGAGATTTGATTGTTGGTGCAGGAAAAAATATATATGGAATGCCTGGTAGAATGTATTCATTTATGAATGACTCATTATTATATGAAAGTCGTGTTTTTTATGGACAAGTTCTTGAAAATAGAAAAGGTGTAATTTGGTATCAAAACACGTTAATGGAGACAGGTAAATGGGATAAGTCAGTATTCATTGCAGAAATTATTAATAATAAAAAAATAGACCAATTTCTGACAGATACATCTGAATTATTAAAACAGACTCTTTCGATGCTTGATAAAGGTTTATGCAAAGAAATTGAAGGCAATGACTATTCAAGCGAACCATAAAAAAACTGGGCATAACAAGCAGTTGCTTTCACTGGGACTGATGATGCAGATACGGAAATTTTTAGTATTTTAGTATGTTTTAACATGGGATAACGCCGCTGGCTCTTAACTCCCCAGCAGTTGTAACCACGGAACCGTTAACGCCAATATTTAAAAATCGAAATATGAACAAATTGAATTTAATCTTAATTCTTTGTCTTTTGGGAAAAATTACTTTTGGACAAGACACTACTTTTTTTGACACAAAATGGAATGAAACAAATAAACAAAATTCCAAATTTTATAGAATTCAAACTAAAATTGAAGATAAATGGTTACGGATGGACTATTTCTCAGAAAATAATCAAATTCAAATGAAGGGCCACTTTTCTTCAATAAATCCAGAAATTAGAACTGGATATTTTGAATGGTTTCACTCAAATAGAAAAATAAAACATACTGGAAACTATTCTGAAAATAAACCAATTGGTGAACATCTTTGGTATTTTGAAAATGGGAAAATAGAAGCAGTTGAAAATTACTCAAATGGTTTACTTGATGGTGATTATAAGGAATATTTTGCAAATGGAAATCCAAGTTCTGAAACAAAATTTGTTAACGGAAAACAAAATGGTTTTACAAGATACTTTCGAGAAAATGGATCAGTGGAAGCAGAAGGAAATACAAAAGATGGTGACAGAAATGGAGAATGGAAATATTATGATGAAAACGGAAATTTGTTAGGAACAAAAGAATTTAAAACTGAATATTTTTTTGAGGAAGCTCCAATATATCTAAGATTACCCAATTCTCAATGGTATCTTGCAAATAAGCAGGCAGGTGCAACAACTGAATACATTTTTAAAAGAGAATCAATTGAAGACAGTCTTGGCAGGGTAATTATTCCTGCAATTATAGTATATTTTGAAGACGCAAGTGATTACAACCAAGATGTTGTTTTATATTAAATTTGGAAACAGAAACCATTTATTCAACATGGTGTGAAAGTTGACAAAATTTATACTCATGAAAATAATGAATATAAAATCACTATAAACAATTTGGTTTTGTATAAATGTAGTTATAGTGAAAAAGAGTTTGACCACATTTTTTATATGATTCACATGATAACTAAGAACAATAAAGGTGTACAGGTATATCTGGACATGACAAAAGAAATAACCAGTGAATTTGAAAAAGAATTTGTTGAAACGATTGAATCCTTGAAAGAAATTTAAAAGTACAGGCGTTAACAGCGGCTCATATTTTAAGCGGGGTGAAATCGTATTTTGACAAATTTTAATAACTTTAAACATTTTAACGGCTGAAAGTGAAACGGAGCCAAAATCCCGCTCGCAATATAGCCGGGGACCGTTAGGTGCAAGCGAGTGACAAATAACAAACATTTTACCTTTGATGACGAATAGACTATTAAATATTGGATTGATTAGTAACCTGACGATAATCATTATCCAGATTTTTTCTACATTTTATGAAACGTTAGGAATAAAGAATTTATACTTAGAATTTTTTATAATCGGAATGAATTCCGTCTTGAATATCTCAGTATTGATTATTCTTTGGAATGTTCTCGTAAAATTTTATAAGCAAAACCAACTAGACATCATCCTGAAATCAATTATAATAATTTTGTTTATTGTAAGTCTTTTATCTTTTATGACAAAGTTTGATTTGGAAAAAATAGGTTTTATTTTTTTGGTTGCATTGTCGTTGATAAATGTGATTTTGTATTTTGTTTTTATTCACCGAGTCATGGAAATAGACAAGAGTGAAATAAGTCAAATTGAACAACTGAAGAATTATGGTTTAGCATTTGTTATATGTTTATTCGGACAATTTATTTTAAGTGCAGTTATTGAACTAACAAGACACAAGAATTTGAATTTCGTTAACCATTTCTTGATAATAATACCAATGATATTTATTGGATTGTTTTTCTTGAAAACCAGGAATGAAATTCGACAAAAATGAAATCGCCAACCTCTAACACATGGAAAAAAATATTAGGGCTGATGATGCAGATACGAAAGTTTTTAGTAATTTAGTGTGGTTTTAACGTGGGATAAATGTTCGGTTGTTAACTCCCCTACCATTCCTTGTAACGGAACCGTTAGGCAAAAGTGGAAGAGCAACCGAGTAACATTGAAACTTAACCAATAAAAAGACAAAATAAAATGTAAGCCAACGTACAAAGCAGGAACATTCCTGTCCATCCCAAGACCCTTTTTTCCCTTCCACACACTTGCTTTTTTGCCAACGCTCGATTTTAGGGGGCATTAATTTTTGGATTGTATGAAAAGAAAACAAATATTTTTATGGAATCTAGTTACAAATTGTACCCAGACAGAAAAATGAAAAACAAAACGGTTTTAATATCTCAGAAAAAAAAGACAATCATATTTTTGGTAATTCTACTTTTTCCCTACAACTCTTATGGACAAAAGTTGATTGAAAGCCGACAAACCAGTTATTACACCTACATATACAAAATAACCAACAAGGAAGCTCGAACGATTTATGAAAAAGACATTTGGAAAGTTGAACCTTCCTATTTTCATACACTGGTCGATTCTTTTCCAACTGACAGTGGATTTTGTGGCATACTCCCTAAAGGTCATTATTTAAAAACTTTTGCAGAAAAAAATAAACAGAAAATTTCTATCACGACAGTTCAGGATTTCGATGTTTTTATTTTTAACAACAATACCGACTTATGTATCCAGGTATTTGATTTAAAAGGGAATATAATTAATGATGCAACTGTTAGCGTTCGATGGAAAAAACTTTGTTTTAATAAAAGAACACAATCTTATATTGATAATAAATCAAATCAAAAAGGATTGCTGAAAGTTACTCATTATGGATTTACTGGATTTTACAACCTTTCACGGCAATATAACAATTCATGTATTAAAAGAGGAACCCGAAAAGTTGTTTATGGCACTCCCATCAAGTATGTGTGGATGCCTGTAAACTTTATAATTTCCTTACCAATTGATGGCGTTAAATCAGTTGTAAAAGGTTGGCCACAAGGTACAATTTACAGAACTAAGAACTTTTTTGTTAAGTCCTTTAATAAAATTGCCTGTTTGTTTGATGATTATTACTGTAATAATTATTCAAATAACAAATTCAGGAATAAGCATACTGGTTATATCGTATTCAGTAAACCCAAATACATGCCTGGCGATACTGTAAAGTTTAAAGCCTTTGTGGTAACAAAAAAGGGTAAATCAATAGATAAAAATGTTCGGGTAATATTGCAAACCGATAGAAAAGATATTGAATTAACAAAACTAACGCCATATTGTAAAGGCGGTTATAAATATAACTTTTATTTACATGATTCTTTACAACTGCAACTAGACAGGAATTATTCGATTCGTTTAGAATTAAATGAACGAAAGGAATATATTAATGGTTCATTTAAATATGAAGATTACGAATTATCGAAGAATAAGCTTTCTTTGAGAGTTGATAAAAAGGAACATTTTAGGAACAATAAAATTACACTTTATGCTAAAGGCACAGATGAAAATGATTTGAACCTGTTGGATGCAAGAATAGAAGTATTATTGATTCCAAAATCAATAGACAATTATTTTGAGAATCATGTTTTTATACCTGATACATTACTCTTTCTAAAAAAGAAACTCAATTCGACTGATGAAACAGAAGTAGTTTTATCAGATTCAACGTTCCCTAAAGCAAATTTTGAATATACAATTAATGTAAGGCTGTTTACCTCAGACAATGAATCTGTTTCAGAAAACGTGGAAATTTCGTATTTTTATGAATCAGAAAACTTTGATATCACAGTAAAGACAGATTCTATTCATTTTGAATATTTAAAAAACGGCCAAGTTCAACCAAGGCAGGTAAGTATTAATTCAGAAGACAACTTTGGGAATAAAACTTCTGTTTATAAGGGGCTAACTCCCTGCAACATTGAGCTCAATCCCTATTATTCTTCTTATACAATTCACACAGATTCTATCTCAGAAACTTTTGAAATTTCCAAAGAATCATCATTGCTTCAATGTTTTTCAGAAAGAACAAAAGATTCAATTTATATTGTGGTTAATAATCCTCGTAAAATTCCATTTATTTATAACATATACAAAAAGAATAATGAGCAATCATCTGGTTATTCAGATTCTTTGGTTATTCACAAGAAATCAGCTACCAAGCAAAATTATTTTGTATCAATTCGCTATCTGTGGGGAGGCAAAGTTAAAGAAGAAAATTATAGAATTCCCTTAATTGATAATAAGCTAAACATTTCAGTTACTCAACCCAAAATTGTTTATCCCGGGCAAAAATCAAGAATTGAACTATTGGTTACGGACACAGAAGGAAAACCTCTTGAAGGAGTTGATTTAACTGCATATTCATTAACAAAGAAATTCGACTATTCTGCGCCTGAGTTACCATATCTGAGAAAAGAAAGGAAAAGCAAAAGTGTAATCAATAATTTCAACTTTAAAGATTTCAACCTGAATGTACATCCTGGATTGAAATTAGATTATGATTCTTGGAATATTTTGGCTGGTATAGATTCAATTGAGTACTATAAATTTATTTATCCAAAAAATGCCATCTATCGGTTTGAGTACAATACAAGAGATGCAATAACTCAATTCGCACCTTTTGTCGTTTCTGAGGGTGCAATTTTACCAATTCATGTGATTTATGTAGATAATAAACCTGTTTATTTTAGCTGGTCTACAAATACCAGACCTTACTCATTTAGTATTGACAGCGGTTATCATCAATTAAAACTCAGGACTACTTTTAGAGAAATTGTAATCGATAGTATGTTTTTTGAAAAGGGTAAAAAGTTAATTTTTAGTTTAGACCTGAATTCAAAAAATAAAAAGCTTAATATTTCCAAAGTTGAACCAAGATTGAGCGAATCTGAAAAAAGGTATCTTTATAAATACATAGTTCCCTATAGAGATAATTTCGGTGAACGTTATGCCTGCATTGAACAAAACGGAAATATTCAACTTCTTAACCCAGAATCAAAATATCAAAGAAATAATTTTGCCGGTCCATATGTAGGTAATCTTACTTTTCAACTCATTGACAAATTTTCGACTACCTTTTATCATGAACCATTCTTTGAATATGAGTTTTTACCTGCACTACTTAAAATGCGTAGCATTGATTCAAAAGAATATCCTGAATACTTGTATAGCTATAAAGCTAACAATACTTTATCGGATGCTGTAGTTATTAAAGAAAAAATAGAAAAACAATGGAAGGATTATTTGGATTCAAAACGATATCTAACAGCAAGATACAGATATCCAAATTCTACAAGTCAAGGAGCAGGTAAATTATTGATAAATTTTAAAAGGAGCACAGAACCTATAAAGGATATTCCTTTAAATATTTTAGTTTTCAGATATGATAATCCTGAATTTCTGAGGGTTTATCCGGGTAATACCTCGTTTTTTCATGAATTGCAAAAGGGTTATCACAAACTAATATTCTTTTATTCTGGAGCAAAATATTTTATTGAGGATTCAATTTATATTCAACCTAACGGATTGAATTATTATGAGTTTAAACAACCATCTTCATTCCAGAAAGATACTTTTAGCGTATATGTAAGCAACATTATCGAAGAAACCCTGTTTAAGCCAAATCCATACTACGAAAATGAAGAGAAGGAATTGAAGCAGATTTATAATATGTATCAGCAACAGTTTAAATATACTGGTGTTGGAGATGTTGTTGAAGGTTATGTTTATGATGAGGAATCTGGAGAACCTCTACCTGGTGTAAATGTTTCAATAAAGGGGACTACATACGGTACAATTACAAATATTGATGGATATTACTCAATTAAGGTTCCTCCCGGTAATAGTATTTTGAGTTTTTCATTTATAGGTTATGTTTCCGAGGATAAGCCATTAGGATATAATGACATCGTCAATGTTTACCTAAAGGCCGATATTATGAAACTTGAAGAAGTTGTGGTTGTAGGATATGGTGTTCAAAAGAAATCTGATTTAACAGGTTCTATTTCTGTAGTATCTTCAAGTAGTTTATTAGGTGGAATACCGGGAGTTAGTGGAAATATTTCTGAGAGTTTACAAGGTAAAGTTGCTGGAGTAGTAATTTCAACCAATAAATGTACGCCAGGTAGTGCTGTAGAAATAAGTATAAGAGGTACTTCAACTATTGAATTTGATAAAACTCCTCTTTATATAATTAATGGAAATGTATATACAGGTGATATTTCTGAGTTAGACCCTGCAATTATTCTAAATATTCAAATCTTGAAAGATGCAAATGCTACTGCAATTTATGGAGCAAGAGGAGTAAATGGTGTTGTTATTATTGAAACGCAATCAGGTGCTTTTAAATCAACGCAAAATTCATTAAAAGGTGCCGAATACGATGATACATTTCTTGAAGCAGCAAGTAATTCAAGTTCAATAAGGAATAATTTTTCTGATTATGCATTCTGGCAACCAAGTTTGGTAACGGATAAAGAAGGTAAAGCGGCTTTTGATGTCGTTTTTCCCGATGATGTGACCAGTTGGGAAACATTTTATCTTGCAATGAATGGCAAACGGCAATCTGGCCAAACGGAAGGTCTAATAAAATCATACAAACCTTTGATGGCGCAACTAGCACTGCCGAGATTCCTTGTTCAATATGATAGTTCCTATGCAATTGGTAAGGTGCTTAACTATACACCCGATTCGGTGGAAGTTGAAGCAAAATTAGAAGTCAATGGGAAAGAAATGCTAAATAAGTCAAGATTTTGTAATAACTCATTAATTGATACATTGTCTGTTGCTGCTACTAATGACTCGTTGGTTGTGAAATATTATCTCAAAACCAAAGACGGTTATTTTGATGGTGAACAAAGAGATGTTACTGTTTTTCCAAAAGGGCTTGAAGCAACTAAAGGTAACTTTTATGTGCTTGATAAAGACACGACCATTCAGTTGCAGTACGATTCTACATTAGGTACAGTTAGTCTTTATGCGCGAGCTGATATTTTGGATGTTATTGAAGATGAGATTAGCCATCTAATTGAATATAAATATTCCTGCAATGAGCAGTTAGCATCAAAGTTGAAAGCACTTTTAGCAGAAAAGAACATAGCATATTACAAAAGTGAAAATTTCAAAAATGATAACGAGGTTGAGAAATTAATCAGATTATTAAAGAAAAATCAGAATGAAAATGGTTTATGGGGTTGGTGGAAGAATTCAAAGGAAAGTCTATGGATTAGTTTACACGTGCTTGAAGCCCTAACTCATGCAGAACTGCTTGGGTATAAAACTTCAATTAATAATAGTCAAATTACAGAGTTGCTAATCTGGGAATTAGAAAATTCTCGTGATTTCTATGAGAAAATATGGATACTTAAAATACTGAATCTTTTAAGGTCTCAAATAAATTATCAAGTTTATATTTCTGATTTGGAAAGAAGAAAGAAAATTTCTTTGAATGGGCTTCTTAATATAATTGAATTAAAACAACTATGTGGAATTGATTATAAGCTGGATACCCTGGATTATTATAAAAAATCGACCTTATTTGGAAATATTTTCTATTCCGATGAGAATCAGGAAACAAACCTATTAAACAACGATATTCAAAACACTTTGCTCGTCTATAAAATATTTAAGACTGATTCAATAGTTGATAGTCAAAGATTAAACAAGATTCAAAACTACTTTTTAGAAAATAGAAAAAATGGCTATTGGAGAAATACATTTGAATCGGCTCAAATCATAGAAACAATTTTACCTGATATATTAAAGAAACAATCTGAATTAGAAAAGCCAGAATTGAGATTAAAAGGAGACATTAACAAAACAATTTCCGAATTTCCTTTTGAAATTAAAATAAGTCCAAATCAAAAAATGGAAGTATCAAAAACAGGAGACTTTCCCGTTTATCTTACAACTTTTCAAAGATATTGGGATAATGCACCAAACTTAAAAAAGGATAACTTTGAGATTTCTACAAGTTTTGATAACAAGCCAATAAACACCCTTGCTGCTGGACAGGAAACAAAACTTATTACTATAGTAAATGTTAAAAAAGACGCTGAATATGTAATGATAAACATCCCAATTCCAGGAGGTTGCTCATATGCTGATAAGAAGAATAACTTAAGAAATGAATCCCATAGAGAATATTTTAAAAACGAAACAACAATCTTCTGTGATTATTTACCAAAAGGTGAATATACTTTTGAAATAGATTTGATTTCAAGGTATTCCGGGACATATACTATTAATCCGGCAAAGATTGAGTTAATGTATTTCCCGACGTTTAATGCAAATAATGAGATAAAAACAATTAAGATAAAATGATTTCAATTCATACAGTCTCTTCGCTGCAAGGCACATTGCCAAAGCCCCATAAGCCAACGCTAAAACCAAAGATTTGCCAAAGAGCCTTTTCGCCCTTCCCGCTCTAATGCAGGACCGAGAGACAGTGCAAACATGATAGATAAACTGATTGATAATATAAACCGCCAGTGCCAAACAGCCGGTATAGTGCATGCGGGTTTTAGCGATTTGCAAGCGTTTATGGATCGTAAAAAATGTCGGTGTAAACTGATAGGAAATTGCCTTGTAATCCCGCACGACACCTTACCGGCAAACCGGTAGTCAACATTATAAAACACACCATGATGAAGCAAATATTGTTGATTTTAACACTATTCACTATCCCTTGCAGCCTGATGGCACAGGATTATGATGT
>Ga0116156_10003309_pt1 | contig 14129 bp, 9 predicted proteins | sample AD_UKC045_MetaG_FD_89891 | JGI IMG/M metagenome (GOLD analysis project Ga0116156, IMG submission 89891) | Active sludge microbial communities of municipal wastewater-treating anaerobic digesters from USA - AD_UKC045_MetaG | ecosystem: Engineered > Bioreactor > Anaerobic > Digestate | place: USA... | reverse complement strand
TTCAATCCGAAGACCACCACCTGGCAGCTCAGCTACGACGGCCGCAACAAGGAGCCCGTCACGCTCCCCGCCAAGTTCCCGATCGTGCTGCTCGACGGTGCCGAGGGCATCGCCGTCGGTCTCACGACCAAGATTCTCCCGCACAATTTCAACGATCTGTGCCACGCGGCGATCAATCACCTTCAGGGAAAACGCTTCCGGCTCTTCCCGGATTTCCCGACGGGCGGCATCGCCGATTTCTCCGAGTACAACGACGGCGAACGCGGCGGGAAGGTGAAGCTCCGCGCCAAGATCGAGCAGCGCACCAAATACCTGCTCGCCATCACCGAGATTCCTTTCGGCACCACGACGACCTCGCTCATCGAGTCGATCCTCGCCGCCAACGCCAAGGGCAAGATCAAGATCAAGCACATCGACGACAACACCGCCGAGCACGTCGAGATCCTCATCCACCTGTCGCAGGGCAGCGACCCCGAGCAGCTCATCCCGCAGCTCTACGTTTTCACCGACTGCCAGATGACGATCTCGCCGGCCGCCTGCGTGATCGACCGCGACAAGCCGATCTTCCTCGGCGTATCGGAAATCCTCCGCCGCTCGGTGGACCGCACCGTCGCGCTCCTCAAGCAGGAGCTCGACATCCAGCTCGGCGAGCTGGAGCAGCAGTGGCATTGGGACTCGTTGGAGCGCATTTTCATCGAGGAGCGCATCTACCGCCGCATCGAGAAATCGACGACTTGGGACGACGTGCTCGCCGAGATTCGCACCGGCCTGAAGCCCTTCGTCAAAAACCTGCGCCGCGAGGTCACGCACGAGGATCTCGTCCGCCTCACCGAGATTCGCATCAAGCGCATCTCCGCCTACAACCGCTTCCAGGCCGACGAGGCCATCAAGAAGATCGAGACCGAGATGAAGCAGGTGCACCACCACCTCAAGCATCTCACCGAGTACGCCATCGCGTGGTTCGAGGGCCTGCAGACGAAGTTCGGCAAGGGCCTCAAGCGCCGCACCACCTACGACGAGATCGAGCAGATCAGCGTCGCCCAGGTCGTCGCCGCCAACCAGCGCCTCTACGTCAATCGCGAGGAAGGCTTCATCGGCCTGAACTGGCGCCAGCACGAGTTCCTCACCGAGTGCACGATCCTCGACGACGTCATCTGCTTCATGGCGGATGGCACGATGAAGGTCGCGCGCGTGGCCGACAAAGTTTTCATGGGGCGCGACATCATCCACGTCGCCGTCCTGCCGAAGGAGGGCGACACCGCCATCTACACGATGCTCTACCAGGACAAGGAGAGCGGGAAGGCCTTTGCGAAACGCTTCCAGATCGGCGGCGTCACCCGCGAAAAGCTCTACGCGCTCACGCCCAGCGAGGGCTCGAAGGTGCTGTTCTTCCACACGGCGAAGAGCGAGGCCGACCTGCCGGCGGCGGTCGAGGTGGAGCTCAGCCCGCGTTGCAGCGCGCGGAAGAAGGATTTCGCCTTCGACCTCACGGCGCTGTCCGTCGGCGGCCGCGGCGTGCGCGGCCTGACCGTCACCGAGTACCCGGTGAAACGCGTCCGCGCGGTCTAGAACAACCGCTCGTCCTCGTCGTCCTTCTCGTCGAGCTCCTCCGGCTCTTCCGCTTCGTCTTCGCCGTCGTCGAAGGTGCGGAAGGGCGCGCCGAGCTCCTTCTCGATGGCGCCGAGGATTTCGAAGCGGCCCTTGGCCGTTTCGGCCGAGCTCACGAGGATTTCCGGCACGGCGATGCCCTCGTCTTCCATCCGCTGTTTGAACAGGGCGATGTTGGCCGCCACCTGCGACGGCTTCTTGTCGGCTTTGGTGAAGATCAGCGAAAACGGCACGGCGCAGTCGGCCAGCCAGTTGATGAACTCCAGGTCGATGCGCTGCGGCGTGAGCCGCGAATCGATCAGCACGAACACGCGCACGAGGTTGGGGCGCTTTTCGAGGTAGTCGGCGACGGCGACATTGAAGTCGGCGCGCTGCTCTTTATCGACCTTGGCGTAGCCGTAGCCGGGCAGATCGATCAGGCACCACTCGTTGTTGATGAGGAAAAAATTGATGAGCCTCGTCTTGCCGGGGGCGTCGGAGACTTTCGCCAGTTCCCGCCGGCCGGTGAGCATGTTGACGAGCGAGGATTTGCCGACGTTGGAGCGGCCGATGAGGGCAAACTCGCGCAGCGCCGTCTCGGGGCATGAATCGAGATCGGGAGCGCTGAGTTGAAAGAGGGCGGAGTTGATTTTCATAAAATGGGAGGGGCGCCCGGAGCGCCGGCAGACACTTTGCGCCAGCCCTGTGCGAAAAAGCGACCACCGTTATGCGCCGACTGCTTGGAGTACGGCGCCCGGACGTGCGCGCGGGAATCTTTCCCGCAAGTTCGCGCTCATTTTCCCGGGATTGGAGGCGGCGTTTTTTGATAATCTTTTTCCCGCGGCTAGTGCAGCCAGCATAGTTCGCTTTGGTAACTGATCGCCGACGGAAACCAGCTCCGTCGGCGGTTTTGTTTTTCGGCGACGCCGTGGCGTCAGAGCCCAAGCAGGCTGCCGTTTTGTTTCAGCCAGCGTTCGGCGTCGCGCCAGGCGGGATAGCTTTGCTCGACGCGCGTCCAGAAGCGCGGGGAGTGGTTCATCTCCTGCAGGTGCACCAACTCGTGGTGGATGATGTAGTCGCGGACGGAGTCGGGCGTCTGGATGAGGCGCCAGTTGAGCGAGATGGTGCCGCTGGCCGAGCAGGAGCCCCAGCGGGAGCGCTGGTTGCGCACCACGATCTGGCGCACGCCGAGGCCGGTCTGCGAGGCCAGTTCCCAAGCGCGGCCGGAGAGCTCGATTTTGGCGAGCCGGAGAAAATGCGATTCGAGTGTAGGGCGGAGGTCGCCTGCCAGCTGCGGCACGCGGAAAGTGTCTGCGCCCAGCCGCACGGAGGGGCGGAGTGCATCCGGGGCGGGGCGGATCTCGGTGGGCGCGCCGCGCCAGAGCACGTGTGTGCCGATGGTCCAGACATCGGCGCCGCGCGGCTTGTGGCTTTGCCGCGAGCGGGCACGCGCGAGCCAGTCGAGGTGTTGTTCGACGAAGCGGCGTGCCTCGCGCTCGCTGCCGCGGAGGGGGATGGTGGCGACGGCCACGCCGTCGCGGCGCAGGGTGAGGCGGTAGTTGCGCGCGCGGAGGCTGCGCTGGAAAACGATCTCGTCGCCGGTCGGAGCTGGCGAGGTCATCGTCAGCGACAGTGGAGCCGGCGCCGTGTGAGGCGCGGGGCTCGCGGGGGCTTCCGGAGCCCGTGGAGCCAGGGGTGAGGGCGGAGCGTGATGGACGCCGGGTTGCGGCGCGAAGAGTCCAAACAAGTCTTGTTGGATTTCAGGGCTCACGAGAGAGCCCATCGGCTACGAAGCGCACGTCCGGTTGTCACGAACGAAAACCGCCCGGTGCCCGGCGGAGGACGTTAGGAGGCAGTGCCATCAAGCGGGTCGGCGTTTCCTCTGGTCGGGGCTCGATTTTGCCGCGTTGCCCACCATCTCCGAGCCGAGCTCGTTGATGTGTGAGAGCTTCTGCTTGCCCAGATCGCGGGGGCCGGATTCGCTGCGCGCGTGAATACCCCCCGACGTGTTGCCAGCCTCGTCCTTCTCTTGGTCGTATCTGTCTGCTGTGGTTTCGCCGCAGCGGCCTCTGCCGAGCCGCCGGCGCCTCTTGTCCTTGAGGCGGAGGTAAACGGAGCCTGGGTCAAGGTGCTCGGGGTGGATCAAAGACGCCTGCTTGGGCAGGGCGCTGCCGGCAATCGCGCCATCCCAGCGACTGCGCCCCTGCGCCTCCAGGGCGAGCTCGCCTCGCACCCGGAATATGTGGAGGCCGCCGTCCAATTTAAACTGACCGAGGTGCCGCCGCCGTCCGATTCATCCAGCCCCGTCGAATGGCGCGCCGAAGGTATCCGCACTTTCGCCGAGTTCGTCGCCGGGCCCGATGCTCACTGGCGCCCTGTGCAGCCGGCGAAGTCCGTTCTCGTTTGCATCTGGCAACTGGCGGGCAAGCCGATCCGGATCTACACGCTTCCGCTTCAGAATTTTTCGGACAAAGGGCTCAAAAGCGAGTCGCCCACCTTTGAGCTGACTGCCGAAGCGGCGTCAGGCAACCCGGTGTTCCTGCTCTTCGAAGACGGGCAGCCCTTGCGCAAGCAGATCGCCGGGGCGGACGCCACGGCCGACCGGCTGGGCGTGCTCGCCGCGCTCGGGCAGGATGCGATGGTCGCCGCCGAGCTGCGACGCATCGGTAGCGTGCCCACCTCGGAAAAGGGGGCGCCTTCGCTCCTCCACCTGACGGCGCAGTCGGGCGCGTTGCAATCGCTCGATGCGCTCCTCCAGCTCGGTGCGTCGCCCAAACTCAAGGCCGGCGACGACGACACGCCGTTGCATCTCGCCGCCTGCAACGGGCGCACTGCGATCGTCGAACGCCTCATCGCGGCCAAGGCTCCGCTCAAGGCCGACAACGCCATGAAAGACACGCCGCTGCACCTGGCCGCAGCCGGCTGTCATGCCGAGGCCTGCCGGTTGCTGGTTGAGGCCGGTGCACCCATCAACCCGGCCAATGCGTACGGCATGACGCCTCTGCTCCGCGCGCTCCTCGCGGATTGCACTCCTGCGGTCGAGCTCCTCATGGCCCGGAAATGCGATTTCGGGTTCAGCAATTCCATCCGGGACCAGATTCTCGTGCGCAGGGCGGGCCGCGGCCAGCGCCGGCTCGTGCAGATCTTGCTCGCGCAACATGCCAATCCCAACGCCTCCTCGTTCGAGCAAACCGCCCTCATTGCGGCCGCTCGTGAAGGACACGCGGAGGTGGTGGCGGATCTGCTCGCCGCGAAAGCGGACCCCAATGCTGCCGGGGCGAAAGGCCTCACGCCGCTGATCGCAGCGGCCAGTCGTGGGCGCACTGCGATCGTTCGCCAACTGCTTGCCGCCGGCGCCCGCCCGGCTGCGGCGACCCAAAGCGGTTTCACTGCTCTGCACGCGGCTTGTTTCGCCGGCTCTGCCGCCACCGTGCAGGCGCTGCTCGATGTCGGAGTGAAGGCCGATGCCACGACCGACCAAGGCGTGGCTCCGCTCACTTTGGCTCTCGGTGCCGGTTCTCGTGAGACCGTCGAAAAACTCCTCGACGCAGGCGCCAAGGTCGAGCCCGCCAGCCCTCGCTTCGAAGAGGAGCTGACGACCGCTCTGGCGATGGATTCCGACGTGTTTCTCGCTGCGGCGTTGAAAGAGGGGATGCCCGCCGACCTGCAGACCGCGAAAGGCTGGTCGGCGCTGCAACTGGCCATCATCGGGAAGTCCGAGCGTTGCGCCGCCGTGCTGCGCTCGGCCGGCGCCAAAGAGCCCGATCCTGCGGCGGCCACCGCATTGGTGCCCGTTTCCAAGATCGATAAGCGCCCGGCCTTGCTCGAACTCCATCCGACCATCGACCCGCGCGACCCAGAAGAGGGCGATTACGCGGCCGGCACCGTCGTGGTCGAGGCCATCGTCGGCCAGGACGGGGTGCCGACTTTTGCCCGCGCCACCTGCAAGGATTGCCGCCTGTCGCTTTCTGCGGCCCAGACCGTGTTGCGCTCCCGCTTCCAGCCGGCGCTCAAAGACGGGGCGCCCGTTGCCACGCAGGTTCGCATCCCGATCGTGTTTACTGGACGTACCGAACCGACCTTCGATCTCAACGCACTCGATGTGAAGCCTCAGGTACTTGTCACGGTCCCACCTGCTTACCCGTATGAACTGAGAAAACAGGGGATCTCGGGGCAGGTGGTCATGGATTTCGTCGTGAGCCCAGACGGCAGCGTGCGCGACGTCGAGGTGCGCTCCGCGACTGCCCCCGCGTTTGCTGCCAGTGCGATCACGGCCATGCGTGGATGGCGTTTCAAGCCCGGCATCCGCGACGGCAAGGCCGTCTCCTGCCGCCTGTCGATGCCGCTGATGTTCGAGCTCCACGATTGAGCTTGGTGCCCGTGCGGCCCCGGTTGTGCCTCGGCGCGGAGTATAAGTTTGCGCGTCTGGGCTGCGTGCGCACCGTATCGGCATGCCCACCCCGTACCCAGTTGCGGAAGGAGTTGTCTCGGAAGAGTACCCCCGGCCGTTCGTGCAGCCACCCGGACGAACCACAGGCACCGCGTTGGATGAGGAGATTGGCGCGGTCGCAAACCACGCGCTGCTCGGGCGGATTTTGGAGGCGGTGCAGGGGCTGGTCGCCGTGCTCAACGAAAACCGCCAGATTCTCGCACTCAACCACCGGCTGCTCGAAAGCCTCGGCACAGCCGAGGTGCGCCAGGTGCTTGGGTTGCGCCTGGGCGAGGCGCTTCATTGCCCGCATGCCGGAAGTGCCGCCGATGGGTGCGGCACGTCCGAGTATTGCTCGGGTTGCGGGGCCGCGATCGCGCAGGTGGTGGCGCTGACGAAGGACCGGCCCTGCGAGCAGTTTTGTGCCATCGATCTTCCGGGGGCGCAGGGGGGGAACCACTTGTTTTTTCGTGTGCGTGCCGCGCCGCTTGATCTGGCCGGTACCCGGTACCTGCTCCTGTTTATCCAGGATATGAGTCAGGAGCAGCGTGCGGCGTTGATAGAGCAGGCCTTTCTGCACGATTTGCGCAACACCGCCACCGGCTTGTCGGTGGGCGCGGGCTTGCTGGCACAAACGGCGCCCCGGGCGGACCCGACGCTGGCGTCCGAATTGTTAAACTTGGCTGAACGGCTCACCCGCGAGATCGAGCTGCAACGCTGTCTCGCCCACTCCTCTCTCAAGAACTTTCAGTGCCGCTCGTCGGCGGTGCCCGCGGATGGCTTGTTCAACGATCTTTCGGGGGCAGTCCGCCACCATCCCGCGAGTGCGGGCCGCCGGCTCGATTGTGTGGCGCCGCCGCCCGGCCTGGTGCTGCGCACGGATGCCACGATCCTGCAGCGCATCCTTTCAAACATGGTGATCAACGCGCTCGAAGCGACACCCGCTGGCGGTACGGTGCGCGTGATGGCCGAGCAGGATGGCGCCTGCGTGCGCTTCTCGGTGTGGAACCCCGGGTACATCCCGGAGCCTGTGGCACGCCGGATTTTCCAGCGCAATTTCAGCACCAAGGGCAAACTCGGCCGCGGGCTCGGCACGTACGCGATGAAGCTGCTCGGCGAGACTTTGTTGGGCGGCACGGTATCGTTCCAGACCTCGCCGGAGCAGGGCACGCGCTTCACTTGCGAGTTGCCGCTCTGAACGGAGCCTCGGCGAATGATCGGTGGTGTTTGGCGCCCGTTGCTTGCGCGTGCGCAGGGTTGACCCGGGGGGGCTCGGGCTGCGATGCCTTGGGGCGCAACACAGCCCACTCCCGTGAATCTCTCCGCGTTTACTTCTGAACTGTCGTCTCAACTGACCGTCTCCGATGCGCAACTCGCGCAGCTCGCCGAGCGTTTCCGGCTCGCCATGGTCGCCGGTCTCGCGGGCCAGCCGAGCTCGCTGAAGATGCTTCCGTCGTTCATCAACCGGCCCACGGGCAAGGAAAAGGGCTCGGCCATCGCGGTCGATTTCGGCGGCACCAATGTGCGCGTGTTGCGGGCCGAGCTCGACGGCCAGGGCTCCTGCACGATCCAGGCGCGCAATCGTTTCGCGCTGAAGGACGCCGCCGCGGGCTACGACTACACGGCGGCCGACGTGCCGGCGGAAAAACTTTTTGGCTACATCGCGCAGCAGATCGGGCAGATCGCGCAGCCCGGCGTGGTGAGCCCGCTCGGGCACACGTTTTCGTTCCCCTGCCAGCAGTTCGCGCTCAATCGCGCCCAGCTCATCCACTGGACGAAGGAGATCAAGACGAGCGGCGTGGAGGGCCAGGACATCTCGGCGTTGCTGGAGGCGGCGCTCGCCAAGGCCAACGTGACCAACGTCCGCCCGCAGGCCGTCATCAACGACACCGTGGGCACGCTGCTCGCCGCCGCCTACGGGCAGCCGGACGTGGATATCGCCTCCATCTGCGGCACGGGCCACAACACCTGCTATCTGGAGCCGAAGCACCCGCTCAACGGCCAGCCGATGATCGTCAACATGGAGTCGGGCAACTTCGACGAGGTGCCGCAGACGAAGCACGATCGCGCGCTCGACGAGGCGAGCGACCGGCCCGGTTTCCAAAAGTTGGAAAAGATGGTGTCGGGCTACTATCTGGCCGAGGTGGTGCGCACGATTCTGGCCGACCTCGCCGAGCAGGGCGGCTACGCGTGGGGCGCCTGCCTGACGCAGCGCCAACTGATCCAGGGGCGTGATCTCGACAATATCCTCGCCGACAAGGGCGACCTCCCGGCGACGAAGACTTTCATGGCGGAGCGCCTCGGCGCGACCGAGTGCACGCCGGAGCTGTTGGCGGCGGTCAAGGCGGCCGTGACGCTCGTTGCCACGCGCTCGGCCCGGCTGGTGGCGGCGACGTTTGCCGGTGCGTTGTTGCACATCGATCCGAAGCTGGAGCGGCGCCACGTGATCGCGATCGACGGCTCGCTCTACGAAAAGATGCCGGGCTACGCGGCGATGATTTCCGAGGGGCTGCGCGGCGCGCTCGGCGTGCGTGCGGCGCAGGTTTCGACGATCCTCGCGAAGGACGGCTCCGGCGTGGGCGCGGCTATCGCGGCGGCGGTCTGATTTGTAAAACACCGGGGCGCAGAGGTCCGCGAGAGTGGCTTCTGCGCTGGGCCGGCGGGCTCCTCGGAGCGGGTTAACGTTGCCCGAATAGCGCGGTGCCCACGCGGACGAGTGTGCTGCCCTCGGCGATGGCTTCGGCGAGGTCGCCACTCATGCCCATCGAGAGCTCGGGCAGGGCCACGCCAAACTGCGCGGAGAGGGTATCGCGGATCGTGCGCAGGTTGGCGAAGGTGCGGCGGGCCACATCGCGATCTTCGGAGAGCGGGGCAATGGTCATCAGGCCCTCGACGCGCAGGGTGGGGAGCGCCAGGGCGAGTTCGAGCAGGCGGGGCGCGTCGGCCGGCTCGGCGCCGAATTTCGCGGGGTCGTTGCCAGCATTGATCTGGAGGAGGACGGGGAGGGTCTTGGACTGGGCTTCGGCAGCCTGGGCGAGGACGCGCAGCAGTTTCTCGCTGTCGACGCTTTGCACGCGGTCGAAGTGGGCGACTGCGAGCTTGGCTTTGTTGGATTGGAGGTGGCCGATGAGCTCCCACGCGAGGGGCATGGTGCATTGGGCGCGTTTCTCCATGCCTTCCTGCACGCGGTTCTCGCCCACGGCGCGCAGGCCGTAGCGGGCGGCGTATTCGGCGGCGGCGGCGGGGTGGGTTTTGGTGACGGCGAGCAGGCGCACCTCGGCGGCGGGGCGTCCGGCGCGGATGCACGCGGCTTTCATTTGTGACTCTACTTCAGCGACTCGCGTGCAAAAATCCTCGTAGCTCGGGAGCATGTTAGTTCCTTTAATAGTTTACGGCCCGATAAGCATTCGTCATACCTGGCTCAACCCAAGCAGGCCTTATGCAGATCGAAAATTTCAAAATCTTCGCCGACCTCGTCGAGACGAAGAGCTTTTCGAAGGCGGCCAAGCTCAACGGGGTGACGCAGTCGGCGGTGAGCCAGCAGGCGCGCACGATGGAGCGCCATTTCAAGGCGTTGCTGATCGATCGCAGCCAGAAGCAGTTTCAGCTGACGCGGGAAGGGCAGCGCGTGTACGAGTCGTGCAAGGAGCTGCTCTACGTGTACGAGAAGATGTCGAATGAGCTGCAGGAGATGAAGAAGATCATCAGCGGCACGATCCGGATCGCGACGGTGTACTCGATCGGGCTGCACGAGTTGCCGCCGTACATTAAGAAATTTCTGCACGATTTCCCCTCGGTAAACATCCGCGTGGAGTACCGCCGGTCGAATCTGGTGTACGAGGACGTGCTGCATAACTCGGTGGATTTCGGGCTGGTGGCGTTCCCGGTCAAGACGCGTCACATCGAGATCGTGCCATTTCGCAACGACCGGCTGGTGCTGATCACCCATCCGAAACATCCGCTGGCGCGGCGCACGGAGATCGAGCCGGAGGAGTTGCAGGGGCACCGGTTCATCGGCTTCGACCCCGACATCCCGACGCGCAAGGCCGTGGACCACATCTTTCGCGAGCGGCACATCGACATCGATCCGGTGATGGAATTCGACAACATCGAGACGGTGAAGCGTGCGGTGGAGATCGACCACGGCATCGCCATTGTGCCTCAGGCGACGGTCGTACACGAGGGACGCCAGGGGGCGCTCGCGATCGTGCCCTTCAAGAGCAAGGACTTCACTCGCCCGCTGGCGATTCTCCATCGGAAGGGCCGTGCGCTGACTCCGGCGATGAAAAAGTTCGTGGACACGCTCAGCATCGAGGCCTCGGTGATTTACCAGCAGACGGTCAACGCTCGCGTGGTGCCGCCGCCGCCTGAGGAGCCCGCACCGCAGGCGTAGTCGGGGCGCCGTGGTGAGGGCAGGGCTTAGGCCGGGTGCGAAAAACCTGATAAGCTTGTCCTCAGCTTGTTGCGCATCAGGCCGATGGTTGGACCTTATCGTGTGCGTTTGCACGCCGGCTTTCTGCTGGCGTGCCACGCTTACCCCTTTTTGCCGTATGAAAACCAACACCATCCCACACCCCCGTTCGGCGTGGCGCCCTCTGGTCGCCGCCACCGTGTTCGTGAGCGGCCTCGCGTCCGCCCTTTGGTCAGCCGACGGCGGCAGCAAGCCCGCCTGGCTTAGCGACCTTTCGGTCACCGCGGCACAATCGTACAACTCCAACGTGTACGGCGCCGAGGTCAGCGTGCCCGGCTTTGATCCGGTGGCCGACGTCGGATCGTGGGTCACGACCCTCAGCCCCAAGGTCACCTTTGACCTGAAGTCCGCCCTCGGGATCGGCGACGATGCCGCGATCAGTGCCTTCAAGGTCGGCTACGCTGGCGACTACGCCTTTTATTGGGACGACGATGCCGAGGACGAGAGCCACGAGCGCCACACGATCACCTTTGCGCTGAAGACGAAATCGGGCGCCTGGTCCACCACCTGGGACAACGCTTTCCTCTGGGTCGACGGCTCGGAGTCGACGCCACGCTACCTGCGCAACAGCGCCTACGGCAACGCCATGGCCCGCGAGCGTCGCGAGCAGTTCCAGGATCGAGCCAAGTTTGGCATCCGCTACGACGACGACCAGTGGTTCCTGCGCGCCGTCGGCAACCTCCTCCACTACGATCTTCACACGGACCACCACGTGGCCACTGGCGCGTACCGTGGCTGGCAAAACTTCATCGACCGCCACGACGCCAACATCGGTCTGGATTTCGGCTACAAAGTGCAAAAGGACTGGGCGATGACCTTTGGCTATCGCTACGGCGGTCAGCACCAGGGCCGCATGGCATGGGATGCCCGCAGCAACAGCAGCACCTATCACCGCCTGCTCGTCGGAGTGGAGGGCAAGCTCGCTCCATGGCTCAAGGCCGACCTCACCATCGGTTCCGACTTCCGCCGCTACACGGCCGATGTTCGCGGAATCAACGAAAAGAACCACACGTGGCTCCACACGGAGGGCTCGCTCACCGCGGACCTTTCGAAGGAGGACAGCCTCAGCTTGACGCACAAGGTTTGGCACTGGGTCTCCAGCACCGGGCTCACCGCCTATCGTGACTCCACCTATCTGCTGACCTACCGGCACAAGTTCTCGTCGGCGTTTTCCGCCTCGGTGGGCGCCCGTGCCTCCGGCTCGGATTACGATGCGCCCGCCACGCGCAAGGACTGGCTCTTCGGTGGTTCGCTCGGCGTGAAGTACGACTTCTCGAAACAGCTCTCCCTCACGGCCGACTACGTGTATGTGGATACGCACAACCGGCTCGACGAAGTCATCTATCCCGACCGCGACTTCGATCAAAACCTGTTCACGGTGGCCGTGCGCTGGGCGCTCTGATCGTTTCTCGCGTCCGCTGCCTTCGTTTCACGCCGGGCTTTTTGCCCGGCGTTTTTTATTGGGCGCAAGTGGCGAGGCGGCACGGCGTTTTCCGTTTTTGTGGCCGGCGGCTCTTGAGAATCGCGCTCACCTGAGGGAGTTTTGGCCACGAGGGGAGGTTTTGCTTGAACCCCTCGCCTCTCCCTCGAAAACCTTATGATTATGTTGCACGATCTGATTATTGGCATGGCTGGCTCTGGTGGCGACGGCATCGTATCGGCAGGTGAGTCGTTGATTAGCGCCTCTGCCAAGGAGGGCTACTTCGCCATCCTGACCAAGAGTTTCGGCTCCCAGATTCGCGGTGGCGAGTCCTCCTGCCGGCTCCGTGTCGCCACGACCCCCGTGCTCAATCCTGGCGGTGCGCTCGATGTGGCCGTCGCCCTCAACTGGGAGGATTTCCTCCGCTTTGGCGGCGAGTTGCCCACGAATGAGAACACCATCGTGATCTACGAGGCCAAGACCAAGGTGGAGCCCGCGGCCGTCCCGCTGAAGACCCCGCCGGCCGTCGCCATCGCCGTGCCGATGGAGGAGATCGCCATGAAGGCCGCCGGCACCCAGCTCGCGAAAAACAATGTCGTGCTCGGCCTGCTCGCCGGATGGTTCGGCCTCGCGGAAAAAGCGATCATCGCGGGCATCCACAAGAAATTCGCGAAGAAGGGCGCCGAGGTGCTCGCCGGCAACGACCGCGCTTTTGCCGCCGGCATCGAGTACGCCAAGGCCAACCCGCTCCCCCAGGCCAAGCGCCTCGCCCCCGCTGCGCACGCCGCCGAGGCCGGCAAGGTCCTCACCGACGGCAACGAGATGTGCGGCGCCGCCGCCATTTTCGCCGGTTGCAAATTCTTCGGCGGTTACCCGATCACGCCCGCCTCTGAAATCATGCAGTATCTCCAGAAGGAGATCTGGAAGTACGGCGGCACCGTCCTCCAAGCCGAAGACGAGATCGCTGGCGTCGCCGCCGCGATCGGCGCCTCGTTCGGTGGCGCCAAAGCCATGACGGCCACCTCCGGCCCCGGCTTCTCCCTCAAGGCCGAAGCCCTCGGCCTGGCCAGCGTCGCCGAGCTCCCGCTGGTCTGTGTCAACGTCCAGCGCGGTGGCCCTTCCACGGGCATGCCCACCAAGCGTGAGCAGGCCGACCTCTTTGCCGCGGCCTTCTCGGCGCATGGCGACACGGTTCGCCCCATCCTCGCCCCTATGGGCGTGGCCGACACTTTTGAAATCACCGTCGAGGCGTTTAACATCGCCGAGCAGTTCCAGACCCCCGTCATCGTGCTCTCCGACCAGGAGCTCGCGCAGCGCAAGGAGATCGTGGACCGCGTCGACACCTCCAAGTTGAAACTCGTCGAGCGCCTCCGCCCGACCGAGGCCGATCTGGCCAACTACTCCCGCTTCAAGCTCACCGAGTCGGGCATCAGCCCGATCAGCCACCCCGGCATGAAGGGCGGCAACTACCTCGCCGCCGGCATCGAGCACAATGAAAAGGGCGCGCCCTCCGGCAGCGGAGAGATGCACGCCAAGATGAACGACAAACGCCTGCACAAGCTCAACCCACTCACGCAGCGCCGCGATCTCTTCATCATCGAAGGCGACGCCGATGCGCCGGTCGGATTGATCGCTTGGGGCAGCGTCGCGGGTGTCGCGCTTGAGGCGCTCCGCGCGGCTCGCGTTGAAGGCATCAAGGCGAAGGTCCTCATCCCGCGCCTGCTCTACCCGGTCGCCGAACAGGTGTACCAAGAGTTCTTCGCTTCGTTGAAAAAATGCCTCGTCGTCGAGCAGTCGCATCAGGGGCAGCTCCACAAGATCATCCGCATGTGGGTCAACACGCCGGCCTCCTTTGAGGCGCTCGCCAAGAGCGGCGCCAACCCGATCGACCCTGCGCTCGTTTTGCAGGCCCTCCGCCAGATGGCCCAACGCTAACCGCCAACCCCCAATACGCTTCCCATGAGTTCAGAAAGTGCCTGCTCGACCGCTCCCGCTGCGTTGACCGCCAAAGATTTCCGCAGCTCCCTCAAGCCCATCTGGTGCCCCGGCTGCGGCGACTTCGGCGTCGTCAACGCCATTTACCGTGCGCTCGCGGCGATCGGCCGCCCCCCGCACGAGATCGCGTTCATCTCCGGCATCGGCTGCTCCAGCCGCATCCCCGGTTACACGACCGCTTACGGTTTCAACACCGTGCACGGCCGCGCGCTCCCGATTGCCCAAGG
>Ga0116156_10003307_pt1 | contig 14132 bp, 9 predicted proteins | sample AD_UKC045_MetaG_FD_89891 | JGI IMG/M metagenome (GOLD analysis project Ga0116156, IMG submission 89891) | Active sludge microbial communities of municipal wastewater-treating anaerobic digesters from USA - AD_UKC045_MetaG | ecosystem: Engineered > Bioreactor > Anaerobic > Digestate | place: USA... | reverse complement strand
GCTTCAGGTCATCGGGCGGAACGTCGATGCTCGTTTCCAGGCGGCGTTCCTCGGCCAGCGGCGCGATGGTCGACACGCAATTTTCGACCAGCGCCCGCAACGAAAAATGATCGACCATTTCATCCATGCCGCCGGCCTCGATCTTGGACAGATCGAGAATCGAGTTGAGCAGCTTGAGCAGATGCAGCGCGTTCTTGCGCACCTTCGCCAGATTCTGCTGATGCAATTCGGGCAGCTTGTCGCCGGCGCGTTGCAGCACCAGCGATGTAAAACCGATGATCGAGTTCATCGGTGTGCGCAGTTCGTGGCTCATGTTGGCCAGGAATTCACTCTTGAGGCGGTTGGCTTCCTCCAGCTTCAGGTTGGTGGTCTGCAACCTTTCGTCGCGCTCGCGCAGCGCGTCGAGCATCTGGTTGAAAGCGTTGGCCAAAATGCCGATTTCATCGACGCTGTCCACGGACATCTCGATGTCGATGTTGCCCGCGGCGATCTGCTGCGCGCCCTCGACCAGCTTGAGGATCGGCTCGGAAAAACGGCGGGCGATGAAGTAGACGATGATCACAATGAAAAACGCCGCGCCCAGCGTCATGAACAAATAAACGTCGCGCATGAACTTTGATTGAACGTAGATCACGTCGTTGGGCACCTCGACGCACACCAGCCAGGGCAGCGAAATGCTTTGGTCGCGCAAGCGCATATGGGCGTAACCGATCGTCTTGAGCACCGGCCAGTTGTATTCGAAGGTGCCGGCGTGAGCCCTTTCGACTTGACCGGGGAGATCGATTTCGAGCATGTACTGTTCGCCGTACACTTCAACGTTGCGGTGGCCGATGATCTTATGCGTATCGTATTCGATCATGAACACCGTGGCGGCATAGAGGTCGGTCAGCGAAGCCTGTACGACATCGAGCATATCCTGCATGTAGGCCCAGTTGAGGTAGGCAATCAAATAGCCGATGATCTCCCCGTCGGGGCCCCTGACCGGCGCCGAGATATTCTGCGTCTCGCCCTTGGTGCCGTAGAACTGCTGTATTTCCGGACTGTACAGAAAGCCCGATAGATAAATGCCCTGCCGCTCCGCCTCGGTGAACCAGGGACCGTCCGACAACGTGGTGCCGACCAACTTTTCCTGCGGTAGTTTGCGGCCCAGATGCGATCGATGATTGGCCGCCACGACTTGCCGACGTACGTCGACCAGCACCAGCAGGTCGTACATCGGGTAGGCGGCGATCAGGCTGTCGAACAGTTCCTCGGCCGGCTTGGCGCGGCCGGCGCGCAACGACTGATTGGTTTGCGGCAGCGACGACCAGGCTTTGACCTCGACCATGCGTTGGTATAGCTCGCTCTCGATTTTGTAGGCGCTGTCCACGGCCACCATCCGCAACATGCCGCGGTTGTCGTTGCGGATGGCCTCGTTGACCTGGTAATAGGCCAGGAAACTGAGCGCCACCATAGGCAACAGACTGATCGCCAGAAAGTAGACGATCATTTTTATGTAAATCGAAAGCGTTTTCATCAGCCGCCCGTCAGTTGCGCCCCTGGACTCCGGCAGACATTGTACACGGCGACGCCGATTGCGCAAATCGTCCGGCCGCTCTCGGTTGACAACCCGGGCGAAAGAACCAATAGTGTCAGCACTTCGCCACGCGGGATCCGCTTTGCTTCCCTAGCGATTCCGGTAGTCGTACAACCGCACCGTCGCGGGAGGATATGAGAGAATGTTTGTCGCGCGCAAACTCGCCAAACTGCGTAAAGAAGCCGCCCGGCAGCTTCGGCGCGCCGAAAAGGAACTGAGTCGGCATCCGCAAGCCATGGACCGGGGAAAACTGGAGGAGCATCTGGCCCACCTGCGCGAAGCGATGGCCGGCGATGATCTCGACAAAATTCTCCAGCATCTGCGTACGGTCAAGCATCATGTCGATCAACATGTGCCCATCTGGCGGCACAGCGTGGTGCTCGAATACACCGAAGCGATCCTGGTTGCACTGGTGCTGGCGATGTTCATCCGCACCTTCATCGTGCAAGCGTTTAAAATACCCTCGGGCAGCATGATCCCCACGCTGTATGTCGGCGATCACATCCTGGTCAACAAGTTCATTTTCGGCCTGCCGATTCCCTTCTCCGACGAGAAAATCGACCTCTTCGGCAAACCCAAGCGCGGCGACGTGATCGTCTTCAAGTTCCCGCAGGACACATCGAAAGATTACATCAAGCGGGTGATCGGCCTGCCCGGCGACACGATCGAGGCGCGCGGCAACGAACTGTTCATCAACGGCGAATTGGTGCCGAAGGAAAAAGCGGGCACGTATCGCTACGAAGACCCGGCGCGCTTCAACCAGACCAGCGAGTTGTACATCGAAAATATCGGCGGCAAAAAGCACCAAGTGCTTTACGATCTGGATACGCTGCGCTTCGGCGACACCGCCAAAAAAGTGCCGCCCGGCCATTATTTCTGCATGGGCGATAACCGCGATCACTCCAACGACAGCCGCTACTGGGGCTTCGTGCCCTTCGAGCTGATCAAGGGCAAGGCGATGATCATCTACTTCTCCTGGCCGCCGGGGCAGCTCACCCGGATCGGCTCGCTGGTGCGATGACCACTCGCCCGCGCGAGATCGCCTGGCCGCTGTTTTTCCTGCTCGCTTTTTTCCTCACCCTGCCGTTGCTGGGCTGGACGCTCGCCGACGGGCCGATCGTCGACGACAACCCGCTGCTGTTCGCCGCGCAACTCGACTCCACCGCCAAACTGAAGTTCCTGCTCATGCCCGACGTCGGCGTGTACTGGCGGCCGCTGGGCAAGTTGACGGTCGCGCCGGCGGCCACGCTTTTCGGCTACACGACCTGGCCGCACCGGTTGACCATCCTGTTGTTGCATGCGCTGGCGACGACCCTGCTGTTCGCGCTCGCGCGCCGGCTCGTCAACCAACGCGCGGCGTTGCTCACCGCGCTGATTTTTTTCGTCCACCCGGTGCATGCGGGCGCGCTGCATTGGCTCAGCGCGCGCTTCGATCTGGTTGCCGCCGTGTTCGTCCTCGGCGGTGCGCTGTGTTTCGCCCGTTATGTGCGGGAAGGACACGACCGGTCGCTCGTCTGGGCGGCCCTCTGGACGCTCGCCGCGTGCCTGAGCAAGGAGATCGCCTTCATCGCGCCGTTGCTGTACGCGGTCCTGATCTTTTTTTCCTCGCCGCGCCCACCGCTGAAACGAACGATCCTCGGCCTGCTCGCCACCCTCGCGCCGGTCGCCGCCGTGCTCGTTGCACGCCTGCCGCTCCTGGGCGGCCTGGGCGGTCCCCCGCGCCTGCACGATCCGCTGCCCGGCGTGATTCTGGGCAACCTGTTTCGCCACGTGCCGCGCACGTTGTTCGCGCCGCTCAACCGCGCCGCCTTACCCGCCGGTTGGGCTGAGATGGTGCAAATACCGTTGCTGATCGCCGCCGGTGTGTTTTTGTTTTACTTGTTTTTGCGCCGCGGTCGCCTCGATGCCTGGCGGGGCGTCGTCTTCGGCGTGCTGGCCGCGCTACCGATGGCCCCGTTTCTCTACCTCGGCCCGCACCTGAACGCCGGCTACATGCTCTACCTGCCCTCGGTTGGTTTCGCCTGGTGGCTGGGCGAAGCGACCTTCGGCGAAGGGCACACGCAGGTCACACCGCTCTGGCGGCGGTTGAAGTTCGCGGCTGTCGCCGTCTTCCTGGCCCTCGCCGCGCCGCTGCTGCTCGTCAACCTCGCCGCGCACCACAGCGCTTCGCAAACGGTGGAAACCATCGTCCGCGCCGCCGCGCGCGACATCGATCCCGTCGGCGCGCACTCGATAGTATTCGAGGACCTGCCCGTACAGGCGCGCGGCATTCGGCTGTATTACGACCATGTCGATCAACTCTTTCTGCCGCTACGCGCCTTTGCCGACAAACGCCTGTTGCTGGTCGGCGAAAACTTCTGGCGCACCGAGGGAGAAAAATTGCCGTGGCGCGACGCAACGTGGCGCGCGGGCGTGCGCGCGGCGCGTTGGCAACCGTCCGGCATGTTGAGCGACGCAACCGACCTCACGCGCGCTTCGTGGGAAATGCGCGCAACGTCGGCCGACGATCCGACCGCGCTTTCGTTTTCCGGCCGGGTGCCGCCGCATGTGCAAAGCGTGCCCGGCGGCCTGCAATGGACCGACGGCCCGATCGACGCGGAACTGACCGCGCCCGCCGCGCCGTTCAATACGCCACGCTTGCGTTTCCGTCTGACGACTGCCGATCCGGCCGCGTTCAAGGAAGCCGCGCTGGTCTGGCGCGACGACGAAGGTCGCGAGCGCCGCGCCATGTTCGACGTGCTCGATGATGATCGACCGCACGACTACGTTCTGCCGCTGGCGGTCGATCCGCGCTGGGCGCGCACGAACGCACCGGCGGCGTTGCGGCTGCATCTGCCCTTTCGCCGTGGGAAAATCGTCTTTACGGAATAATCTCGCGGTGCAGTTTGTGCGAACCGATCCAGTTTTGCAGGCTGATCTCCGGCTTGTCGTTTTCATAACGAATTTGAATGTACGGCCGCAGGTGCGACTTGCCGAGGTTGGCCACGTCGAGGCTGACGATGTTCGACCACGAACCGGTGTTGTAATACTCACCGTGTTCGCCCACCTTGCGGTAATCGATTTTGTGGCTGTGGCTGAACACCACCGAACGGTAGCGTGTTTTCGATAAAATATCGGACGCGGTTTTGAACAACGGCTTGTGGTTCATCGCGTTGGCGATGCGCTGCGGCGACAGGCGGAATTCCCGTCGCCGGTAGCGGTCGCGCGAAATACGGTTGCGCATCCAGAACAGGAAAATCCCACCCGCCAACCGCCAGAAAAAGCGATTGTCGTTCCAGAACGCCCAGCGCAGGTAATAACGGAAGGGCATCACCTTGTCGATGTAATGCCGGTGCCGCTTCATCGGGTTGAGGAACTGGATGATGAACAAACTGCCCCACGGTAGATTGAGCACCGGTTCGCCGTCGTGGTCGCGCCGCGTGAAGTTGTTCATATCGAAGCTGTGGATGAACTCGTACTGATGCCCGTGCGTGACGAAGATGTCGTCGATCGCGTACGACTGCTCGATGCGGATCGACTTGTCGAGCCGGCGGCGGACTTCCTCCTGCACCCGGGGAAACAACAGCGCGGCGTCGTGGTTGCCCACGATCAGGATCAACCTGTTATTCGCCTGCGCGCAAAACGCCTTGAGCGCGTCGAACACCCCCGCGTGCCCGGCGATTACGCGTTGCATCTGCCGCACGGCCACCTCTTCGGTGATGCGTTCGTCCGGGCCTTCTTCGACATTGAGCAGGAGATTGAAAAAATCGCCGTTGACGATCAGTTCGACCTGATGGTCGACGTAGACCGGTCCGCCGTGATGCTCGATGAACTCGATGAGGATGTCGTCGTCGAAAAAATCTTCCAACAGGTTGCGGCTGCCGTCGGCCATGTGCGCCCCGGCGCTTAGATGCAGATCACTGATAATGAGCTTCAGTTTCTTCATGCTAACGCCGCGCGATCACCTCTTTGCCCATATAAGGAACGAGCTTGGCCGGCACGCGCACCGTGCCGTCGGCCTGCTGATGATTTTCCAACACGGCGATGATCGCCCGGCTGACCGCGACCGCCGTGCCGTTGAGCGTGTGCACGAACACCGGTTTGCCGCCGCCGATCTTGGTGCGGATGTTCAACCGCCGCGCCTGGTAATCGGTGCAGTTGCTGGTGGAGGTCACCTCGCCGTATTCGCCGTGCTCGCCTCGTCCGGGCATCCAAGCCTCGATATCGAACTTGCGATAGGCCGGTGCGCCCAGATCGCCCGTGCAGATGTCCACCACGCGGTACGGCACTTCGAAGTCGCCGAACAACCGCTCTTCGACGGCGAGCATCTTGTCGTGGATCGCCGCCGATTGCTCGGGCGTCGTGTAGGCGAACATCTCGACCTTGGTGAACTGGTGCACGCGGTACAGCCCGCGGCTCGTGCGGCCGTACGCGCCCGCCTCGGTGCGGAAACAGTGGCTGACGCCGCCCAGCAGCATCGGCAGCTCTTTCTCGTCGATCATCTCGTTGGCCAGCATGCCGCCCAGCGTGATTTCCGCCGTGGCGATCAGCGCGAGATCCTGGTTGGCGATCGAGTAGATCTGCGTTTCGTCGCCGCGCGGATTGAAGCCGATGCCCTCCAGAATCGCCGGCCGCGCCAGGTCGGGCGTGATGTGCGGCACAAAGCCCTCGCTAAGCAGCACGTCCAGCGCGTAGCGCACCATGGCCATTTCCAGCAGCACCGCGTCGCCCTTGAGAAAATAGAAATTCGCCCCGGCGACCTTGGTGCCCTTTTCGAAATCGATGATGTCCAGGGCCTGGCCGATCTCGACGTGATCTTTCGGGGTAAAATCGAATTGACGCGGCTCGCCCACGCGGCGCAGCTCGCGGTTTTCTTCCTCGGTCTTGCCGATCGGCGAATCCGGATGCGTCATGTTAGGAATGATGCGCAGCACGTCGTTGAGCGCGCTTTCCGTCTCCTTGGTCGCCGCCTCGGCCTCGGCGATGCGCCCCTTGAGCTCGCGCCCCTCGGCGATCAGTTCCTGCCGCTTGGCGGGCTCCATTTTGCCCTTCATCGAGTTGGCGATCTCATTGGCGCGGCGGCGCAGTTCGTCGGCCTCGGTGACCTTCGCGCGGCGCGTTTCGGCCAGCTCCCGCAGGTTGCTTAAATCGATGGCGACGTTGCGGTTGGCGGCGTTTTTGGCTACTTCGTCCAGATTCTGCAACACGAAATTAAGATCCAACATGAGCCGTTTCCTTTATCATCTGGTATGCGCCAAGCACTCTAACAGGCTTGGCCCGATGGGGGCAAGATCGGATTATTTCATTTGTCGACGCTCCGGCGTCGCAGGCGAGCGAGGCGATGCCGCAACTCGGCGCGCGTTTCCGGCTCGGCGTGGCGCGGATCGTCCAGCAGCCGCTCGACCAACGCGGCGGCGCGTGCGTGATCCTTCGCCCGGTGCTCGCAAAACTTGGCCAGCTCGACGCCCGCGAACAGATCGCCCGGGTCGGCGGTCAGCAGCGCCTCCCACAGTTGCACGGCCTCGTCCCAGCGTTCGGCGCGCTTGTGGACGAGCGACAGCAACCGGCGGGCATCACCGGCCGCGTGTGCATTTTCCCCAGCGGTCAGGGCTTCGAGCAGACAACGCGCGCGTTCGGCGTCGCCGCGCTCGACTTGCATGCGCGCGGCAGCCAGCACATCGGCCGGTTCGGCGTCCTGCGCCTGCACGCCCTCGGCCAGCAGGCGCGTCAGGTGCAGCGCGAGCATCGCCATGGAAATCACATCCAGGCGGTTGTGCTCGAGGATCTCGGCGACCAGCCGCGCGTCGCGGCAGCGCAACCAGTCAAAGTAGCGCTGCGGAATTTCGCTGCCGGGGATGTCGCCCTCGCGGCGCAGGCCCAGCGTCTGTTCCTCAAGCGTGACCAGTCGCGCGTTTTCCAGCCGATGCCCGAGCAGTCGCCGCGCCGGATGCAGCAGATCCAGATGCGGCAGCGCGCCGAGCGGATCGTCCAGGCGGTTCATCGTGAAGCGCGCGGCCAGCAACCCCACGTCGAAGGTCTTGCCGTTGAAGGTGACCAGCCACTTTTTCGCGCGGGCCAGCTCGGCCAGGTGCGCGAGCATCGCCGGCTCCTCGGTGAAATCGCGCGCGAACAAACGTTGCGTGACGAAGCCCGTTTCGTCGTACCACCCCACGCCGACCAGGAACGCCAGCGTGCCCGTGCCGCCGGCCAGACCGGTCGTTTCGGTGTCCAGGTACAGCGCGTCGCCGTGGGTCAGCGCGGCCAGGCGCGGCTCGCCGGCGAGCACCGCCGCCGCGTCCATGTTCAGCGCGGCCAGTTCGCGAATGCGGTTGCGGCCGTAGAACGCGCCCTGCTCGACGCAATCGTGCGCGACGAAAAATTTGCCGAAGCGGTTGACGATCTCCTCGCCACGCGTCACGGCCATCAGTTCGATCGGCTGGCGGCGCGGTTCATTCGATGGCGGGGGCGTTTGGCCGGGACGGCGTTCGAGAATCGATTCGATGCGGCGGCGCAGATCGTCGAGTTGCGCGCGCTTTTGGTCCTCGGCGGACGCTTGCGGCTTGTTCTCGCCGGTCAGACGTTTGAGACGGTCGGTTACGCTCACCTTCAACCCGCAATCAGATCGATCATCGCGGCGGCGACTTCCTTGGCCTTGGCGCCGACTTCCAGCGTCGGCCCGACGCAACTCGGGCAACCGTGCTTGCACGGACAAGCGCGGATCAAATCGCGCGCGCGGGCCAGCAGCGTATCGTGCATCGTGAACAACAGATCGGAAAAGCCGATGCCGCCCGGGTAGGCGTCGAAGATGAACAACGTCGGGTCGAAGGCGTCGACCTTGACCGTCTCGCTCTCCTCGGCCGTGCCCGAGACGATCTTGCGGCCGCCGATGCCGTGATGTACGAACCACTCGCCGCTCTTGTCGCCGAGGGCGCGATCGATGTCGCGCTGGTCGGCCATGAGCAGCATCGCCGCCAGATGATGCAGAATATACCCCAGGCCGCTGAGGCCGTCGATGATCTCGGCCTGCGTGTAGGGCAGCGTTTCGAGCAGATCCTTGGGCACAGTGAACCAATAGCTGGTGGTGTGCATGTCCTTTTCGGGCAGGTTCACCTCGCCGAAGCCGATGTTCTCGACCGTGTAGAATTTGATTTTCTTGTAGCCGACCACCTTGCGCACGACCTGCACCTCGCCGTGCTCGACGATGATCTTGCCGGTGCGGCGCTCGGCGAAATTGTCGATGACGCGCACATTGGTGTAGGTCATCGCGTCGGTGTAGTAATCGACGTCGACCTTGCGCACGTAGGCTTTCTGGCGCTCAAGGTCGAGCTTGTCGACGTGGTACTGCTGCGACTCGACCATGTAGATCGCGTCGTCGTGCACGGTGGTGAAGGCGCTGTCCCAATCGACCTCGGCGATGACCTTGTGCTCGCCCGCGTCGGTCGTGTCGATGACCACGATGTTCTCCGGGTTGATCGTGCGCAGGCTGACCTCGTCGGCCGGGTAACTCTCCGCCGACCAGTGCCAGCGATCCTCGACCCGGTGCAGCACGCCTTTTTCCTCAAGGTAGTTGAGCAGCTCGACGAGATCCTCGCCGCCGAATTTTTCGCCTTTTTCGAACGGCAGCTCGAAGGCCGCGCTCTTGATATGGTGCAGCAGAATCAGCAGGTTGTCCGGATTGACGCGGCAGTGCTCGGGTGAGCGCGAGAAAAAGTACTCCGGATTTTCGACCAGGAACTGGTCCATCGGATTGCTGCGCGCGACGAGCATCGCCAGGCTGTGCCCGCTGCGCCGCCCCGCGCGCCCGGCCTGCTGCCACGTGCTGGCGATCGACCCCGGATAGCCGACCATGATGCACGCCGACAGATCGCCGATGTCGATGCCCAACTCCAGCGCGTTGGTCGACACCACGCCCATCACTTCGCGCTCGCGCAGGCCGCGTTCGATCTGCCGCCGCAACTTGGGCAGGTAGCCGCCGCGATAACCGGTCACGTACTGCGTGTCGACCGGCTTGCCCTTCTTGAAGCGATCCTTAAGATATTTTGTTAGAATTTCGACGTTCAGCCGGCTGGTGGTGAACACGATGGTCTGAATCTGGTTTTCGATCAGATCGCTGGCCAGGTGCCGCGCGGGCGTCATCGCCGACTGGCGGATGCCCAGCTCGCGGTTGACGATCGGCGGGTTGTATAGGATGAACGTTTTCTTCGCCGTCGGCGCGCCGCTTTTATCGATCAGCTCCACCGGCCGCTCCAGCAGGCGCTCGGCGTGCTCTTGCGGATTGGCCACCGTCGCCGAGCAGCAGACGAACACCGGGGCGGCGTTGTAGAAACGGCACACGCGCACCAGACGCCGCAACACGTTGGTCAGGTGCGAGCCGAACACGCCGCGGTACACGTGCAATTCGTCGATCACCACGAAGCGCAGATTGGCGAACAGCTTCTGCCACTTGGTGTGGTGCGGCAGAATGCCCGCGTGCAGCATGTCCGGATTGGTCACCACCACATGGCCCTGCTTGCGAATCGCCTGCCGCGCATCCTGCGGGGTGTCGCCGTCGTAGGTGAAGGTGCTGATGTCCGCGCCCAATTCGCCGATCAGGCCGTGCACCTCGTGCATTTGATCCTGCGCCAGCGCCTTGGTGGGAAACATATACAGCGCGCGCGTGTCGGGCTCCTCCAGAATCCGTTGAAGCACCGGCAGGTTGTAGCACAGCGTTTTGCCGCTGGCGGTGGGCGTCATGAGCACCACGTCGCGGCCGGCGCGCACCGCGTCGACCGCCCGGGCCTGGTGGCTGTACAGTTGCGCGATGCCCCGCGCGCTCAGCACGCGTTGCAGTTCGGGGTGGATCCACGCGGGGAATGGCGCGAACTCGCCGGGCGTGGCGGGAATTTTTTTCAGCGCGCGCACGTTTTCCATAAAGCGATTGTCGTTTTGCAAACGCGCCAGTTTCTCGTCGAGCGTCAGTTTGGCCATGTGAAAATCCGGGTTCGGGTTGCGGCGATCATGGCGGTCGCCGGGTTCGTCAGGCGGCGATCGGCAGTTCGACGGTGAAGATCGTCAGCACGCCGGGTTCGGAGCGAATGGTGATTTTCCCCCCGTGTTCGTTGACGATCGTCTGGGCTGTGAACAAGCCCAGGCCGGCCGCATTGCGTTCTTTTTGCGTCGAGAAAAACGGTTCGAACACGCGCTCCAGGTTTTCCGGCGCGATGCCGACCCCGTCGTCTTCGAATTCCAGCACCATCATTTCCTTCTTGCGCGTCGAGCGGACGGTGACATGGCCGCCCGGCGACTTGCACGCGTTGAAGGCGTTGGTCAGTAGATTGATCACCACTTGTTCGAGTTGGCTTTGCACCCCCTGCACCTTGGGCGCGTCTTTTTCAAGATAAGCGTTGACGATCACGCCCAGTCGCTTGCGCTCGGGCTCGAGCAACGACAGACAGCGGTGCACGACGTCGGCAATGTCCACGCCGCCGTAAATTTTCTCCGTCGGCTGTCGGGTGAGCAGGCGCAGGTTTTCCATCAGCTTGCCGAGCAGCTGCGCGTTGCCCAGGATACGCTGCATGATTTCACGCATGCGCTCGGGTCGGTTGTCGGGTTTGATGATGAACATTTCCGCTTCGGTCATGATCGCCGTCACCGGATCGGTCATGTCGTTGATGATGCCCGCGGTCAGCTTGCCGGCGCGGGCGGCGCGCTCGGCGAGCATCAGGCTCTGCATCGATTCGCGCTCGGAATCGCCGGTGGCGCGCACGCGGTTGGTCAGCGACTCGAGGTCGTAAAACGAGCGCGTCAGCTCGCGGTTGGCGGCCAGCAGACGATTGTCGCGCTCTTGCAGAAACTGGTCGTAATCATGCATCTGCCGGCTCAGGCGCAAGTTGATGATCAGCATATAAACGATGAAGAACAGCAGAATCACCATCAACACGGCCATCTGCCGCCCGTGGGTGATGTCGTAAACGTAATTGCCCTCGAAAACCGGCAGCCATTGGGCCGCGCCGGTCAGCCACAGCGCGAGTTGCAGCAGCACCATGAAAAAGCCGCCGACCACAATCGTCAGAATGCGGCGCAGGTTGCCGAAAAGCGTCGTGCCCGACAGGTGAAATAGATACAACACGATGAACGGGCTGAACATGCCGCCGGTGAAAGTCACCAGAAAGGTCAGCGCGATGATGTCGAACACCGACATGGCCAGCGCCGTCTGCCGCGGATTTTTCCACAGGATGTACAGCAACAGCAGGATGACGTAGGCGGCGGCGATGGCGGCCAGCACCGGAACGAAGAACCAATAATGGACGATCTTCCAGCTCGGGTGGCGCATAAACAGCAGGATGGCCACGACGACAAAAAACATCGCGACGCGGATGCCGTAAGAAAAGATGAACGACATCCTTCCCTGCGGATCGGTAAAGTAATCCACGACGGTCGCCCAAATCCTTTTTCCGCGCACGTTGTTCACCCGCTCAACTGGTTTGATTCACAGTAGCAGAGTGCCACGGTCAAGAAAAGCCGGAAGGGGCGCCTCATTCAGCCAGCGCGACCAGAATTTGGCCCATCGTGTCGTCGGCGATTTTGGCGATTTCCTCGCGCGCGGCGGCCACTTGGGCGGCGAATTTTCCATTGAACGATTCGTCGCCGGTGCCCGGCAGATTGATCAGCACGTTCATCGCCGCGCCCATCACCGCACTCTGGGCCATCATCATGGCCGTGCCCATGTCGGACAGGCAGTTTTTGTTCGCGATCGGATGCAGGCGGCGGATCAGGCGCGCGACCGCCAGCGCGGCGGCCAGCGTCTTGGCGGGCACTTCCGTGGCAAGCTTGGCCGCCTCGCGCATCGCCTGTTTGCGTAAGGCTTTTTCCTCGTCGGTTTCCTTGGGTAGCGCCATCGCCGCGCCGAAGGCGTTGTAGGCTTCGGTATCGGTGTCGACCAGTTCGGTCAGCTGCGCGCGCAGTTTTTCCAGTTCGCCCAGACCGGCATTGATCTGTTCTTCGACCTCGGCGTATTTCTTTTTGCCGACCGTCAGCCGACAGGCCATGGCCATCAAACCCGCCGCCTGCGCGCCGGCGAGCGCGGCCACCGATCCTCCGCCCGGCGCGGGCGCGTCGGACGCCAGCAAGTCGACAAATTCCTTCACCTTCATCGTAATGAGTTTTTCCGCCATCATTTCATCCGTTCTTGTTCTTCTCGATTAGATATTCCAGGATTTTATCCGTCGGTTCGAAGGGCGCCAGATCGGCCAGGCCGAGACCCTTCACCGCCGCAGCCACCGCCGCCTGCTCGTCGAGATCCGCGCCGCCGTAATGCCGTCCCGATTCGACAAACGCCGCAAGCGGCGTCAGGCCGACGATTTCCGAACCGGTCACTTTTACGCCCTGCGCGGCGGCCATCTCGACCACCTTGTCGTACACCGCGTGCATGTTGGTCTGCGTGAAATCGACCAGGTTCATGCTCACCTGCGCCAGCCTCCGCGTCTCGGTTTCCAGCGCGAAGCCCATGCCTTTGACCGCCGGAAACAGGCCGGGGATTTTCTTGTCGCCTTCCTTGTAGCCGCTGGAGCGGATCGCCTTGGCGATCTGATTGGCCAGGCCCACGTCTTCGCTGTCGAGGTTGACGTTGTAGGCGATCAAAAACGGCCGCGCGCCGATGATGCAAGCGCCGGATTCGGGCACGAACTTCGCCGGACCGAAGTCGGGCGCCCAATTGCGGTCCTCCAACTTCTCGGGCAGTTTTTCGTACTGCCCCTTGCGCACCTCGGCAAGATTCTGCCGATCCGGTTTTCGCGCCGCTTCGCCGTACAGGTAAACCGGAATGCCGATCTGATCGCCCACGCGCCGGCCCAGCTTGCGCGCCAACTGCGCGCAATCGGCCATGGTCACGCCGGAGATCGGGATGAACGGCACGACGTCCGCCGCGCCCATACGCGGATGTTCGCCCTCGTGGTGACGCATGTCGATGACGGCGCAGGCCGCGCGCACACAGGCGAACGCGCCGTCGACGATCGTCTCGGACGAACCGACCATCGTGATCACCGTGCGGTTGTACGTGGCCTCGGGCTCCACGCTGAGCAAGGTCGCGCCGGTGCGTTTGATCGCCTCGGCGACGTGATTGATTTTTTCCTTGTCGCGACCCTCGCTGATATTGGGCACGCACTCGACCAGTTGTTGCATCGCTACCTCCTCCACACTCGTGACGCGCCTCACAACCGACTACGGGATGCGTTTGGGCACTGCGGAAACATTGTATTTCTTCGCCAATTCCTGAGCGAAAAGCCGAGCCGCCGGCTCGGAGTCGAATTTACCGACCAAAAGCTCACAACGGTCTTCCTGCAAAATGTAATTGATTTTGTGCCCGGCGGCCATGTACTTCTGCGCCGCCTGTTCGGCCTCGGCCATGCTCTCGTACACGCCGAGTGAAACGCTATAATTGCCCTCGCCGTTCGCCGCCGGCTGCGACAACGGCCGGCTGCCGGTGGCCAGCGCGGTGTCCAGACGATCGCGGGCGCGCACGGCAAAATCACTGTCGCCGAACAGTTTGATCAACTCGCGATAATAATGGCGCGCGGCGTCTTTATGGCCCATCTCCTCG
>Ga0116156_10003306_pt1 | contig 14132 bp, 11 predicted proteins | sample AD_UKC045_MetaG_FD_89891 | JGI IMG/M metagenome (GOLD analysis project Ga0116156, IMG submission 89891) | Active sludge microbial communities of municipal wastewater-treating anaerobic digesters from USA - AD_UKC045_MetaG | ecosystem: Engineered > Bioreactor > Anaerobic > Digestate | place: USA... | reverse complement strand
TGCCGCCGAGCACCGCGGCCAGCGCCTGCATCGTCACGCGCACGATGTTGTTTTTCGGCTGCTGCGCGGTGAGCATCGAACCGGCCGTCTGCGTGTGGAAGCGCACCATCATGGACTTGGGATCTTTGGCGCCGAAGCGTTCCTTCATGATCGCGGCCCACAATCGCCGCGCGGCGCGGAACTTGGCGACCTCTTCCAGGAAGTTGTTGTGCACGTTGAAGAAGAAGCTGAGGCGGTCGGCGAACCGGTCGACGTCCAGCCCGGCGTCGATCGCCGTCTGCACGTAGGCAATGCCGTCGGCCAGGGTGAAGGCGATTTCCTGCGCCGCGCTCGAACCGGCCTCGCGGATGTGGTAGCCGCTGATGCTGATCGTGTTCCACTTGGGCACCACGTCGTTGCAGAAAGCGAAGATGTCCGCGATCAAGCGCATCGACGGCTTGGGCGGAAAAATGTAGGTGCCGCGCGCGATGTATTCCTTGAGCACGTCGTTCTGGATCGTGCCGCGCAGCTTCGCCGGTTCGACGCCCTGCTTTTTGCCCAAAGCGATGTACATCGCCAGCAGGACCGCCGCGGGCGAGTTGATCGTCATCGAGGTCGAGACCTTGTCCAGCGGGATGCCGGCGAACAGCGTTTCCATGTCGGCCAGGGTGTCGATGGCCACGCCGACCTTGCCGACCTCGCCTTTGGACAGCGGCGCGTCGGAGTCGTAACCCATCTGCGTGGGCAGGTCGAAGGCGACCGACAAGCCGCTCTGCCCCTGCGCCAGCAAATACTTGAAGCGTTGATTGGTGTCGGCGGCGGTGCCGAAGCCGCTGTACTGGCGCATCGTCCAGAAGCGGCCGCGGTACATCGTCGGCTGTACGCCGCGCGTGAAGGGGTAATCGCCGGGGAAGCCTTCGTCGCGCAGGTAATCGTGTTCGGCGATATCGGCGGGCGTATAGAGCCGCTTGATGTCGATGTCGCTGGTCGTGGTGAACGTCTCGCGCCGTTCGGGGAAATTGGCGAGCGTCTGCGCCACGGGTCCGTCGTTCCACAAACTAAGTTGTTCGGAGATCTTCTTGGTCGGATCGGACATAATTTGCTCCCACTGTGTGTTCGCGACAAAGCTGTAGTGGCCCTCTTTTTACACTTTTCCCGGGCGGGCGACAAGGACGGTCGACCGCCGATTCCATCAGAAGGGCAACCGCCCCAGGTGGGGGTGCAGGCGGAAGAAAAAGCCTTCGACGAACCAGGCGACATCGTCGGGCGCGAGGGGGGTTTCGCCGCATTCGCCGTCGGGCCAGTGGTTGATCGCCAGTTCGTCGATCAGCGGCCAACGCGTGGTGGCGCGGCCTTCGCGGCGGATGACATCTTCGGCCAGTTGGATGCGCGCGCGCACTTGCTCGGTCAGATCCAGCAGGTTTTCCCCGTTCTCGGAAAAGCCGATCAACCGGTTCTGTTCGCTGAAAGGCAGACGCACCCAGCTTTGGAACTGCTGACCCAGCGGCGTGCCGCGCGAGGCCGGGTACAGCCGTCCGCCCATCAACAGCCGGAAGCGGATCTGGCGCGGAAACGGCTCGCGGAACTGCCCGGCGAGGAACGCCGACTCCAGCAGCTTGGTGTCGGTGGGCGCGGCGATGAAGATCACGTCGGCGCCGGTGGGCATGGGCGCCAGCAGCGCGTTGATTTCGCGCCCGAGGCGGTCGACGCGTTCGGCGCGCGCGGCGCGGTTGTGTCCGGCGAGGTAGGTTTGCGGCAGGAAGAGGACCATCAACAACGCCAGGAACGCGAGCCGACGTTTGCGATGCTCGGGCGCGGGCGTCAGGTCGGCCAGCCACAGCGTGAGGAACAGCAACGGCAGATAGAACGCGGCGAAAGCGGCGTTGTCGGCGTCGGGCCGCGGGACGTTGAAGGAAAGCAAATGCGGCAGCAGCGCGAGCACCGCCAACACCGGCCACAGCCACAGGCGCGGCCGGGCGCGGGTGAGGTAGATCGCCAACGTCAGCGCGCCCGCGCCGAGCAGAGCGATGACGAAAAAGCCGATTTTCTCCTGGGCGGTGCCCAACGAGAGGTCGAAGGGCAACGCGGCCGCGCGCAACGTCCAGGCGGCCAGATGCGCGGGCGGTGTCGCGGCCCAACCGTGCAGCTGGTTGAGGTAGGGCGTCAGGCCGGTCACCGCGCCCAGGTACAGCAACGGCATCAGGCCGCCGAGCGCCGCGGCCAGCAAGGGCAGCGTACGCCGGCCCGCCGATCGTTCTTCCGCCGGCAGAGCCAAGGCGAGAACGGCCACGCAAGCGACCGCCAGGAGGCCGGCCGGATCGGCGGACACGGCCAGGCTGACGGTGATCATCAGCATCAGCAACAACAGCGCCGCGCGCCGGCGCAGGTACGACACGGTGAAAATGGCGGCGAGCATCGTCAACCACGCGGCGAGCAGAACCGACAAGCTCGTCAGGGCGAACACCGCGCCCACGGCCGCCGGATGCAGCGCGGCGAGCAGGCCGGCGATCCACCCCGTGCGGCGCGACGGCGCCCAGAGGTGCGCGAGCACGCCGACGCTCGCGGCGACGACCAGGTGCAGCAGCGTCAGAACGAGCAACAGGGCGAAGGTCGAGGAATCGAAGAGGTGAAACAGCGCGGCGAGCGTGGCCAGGCTCAACGGCAGCATATTGTTGAGCGCGAACCCCAACTCCGGCCCGCCCAGCGTGGTGGCCAGCGGCAGGCGGTCGGCGCCCAGGTCGGCGATCATCTGCCCGGTGAAGGCGAGGATGAAATCGGGCGCGTCCGCGAAACCGACCGGCAAATGGCGCAGCAGGAAAAAGGCGACCAGCGCCGCCGCGAGCGCGAGCGCGCCGAGGCGGCGCAGCGTCGGGGATTCAACGAGCTTCAGCTTGATCCTCCTCGCGGCGATTGGCCAACCGGCGCGTGGTCGCCCACAGCCGGCCGAGGGCTTCCTTCAACCGCGGATGAGCGCGCAAGGCCGAGCGTGACAGCGCCGCGTCGATGTCGGCGGTTTCGACGGCGACGTCGTGCAACGGGCGCGGGCGGCGGATCGCCGGTTCGCTCGGGGCGATCGGCCCGGTGACGATCCGCAGCTTGGTCACGCGGTCGCTGCCGGTTTGTTTGGTGATCTGGGCGAGGATCACGTCGGTGTGCATGCGCAGGTCCTGGCCCCAGACGCTGTCGATCACGCGCACGACCAGCGTGCCGCCGGTGAGGCGGTCGGGGCGGCACACGGCGTTCAGGCGCTGCCCGACGATCTGCGGCCATAGGGCGAACAGGCGGTGCCGGTCGACCACGCCGGTCAGTTTGAATTTGCGCGCGACGCTCTCAAGCATCTGATCGCTGTTGAGCCAGCCGCGCCGCGCTTGTTTGTCGCCCATCGTTCCTCCGGTTTCGGCGGGCACATTGTAACATAACCTTCGGTAAAGCGAGCGGCCGGAAAAGACTTGCGGCGACCGGAGTGGTGGGGTAATACAATGCCCACGAAAAAAAATACGCCTGGGGATTTCTGTCGATCGGGTAGGGACTTGAAAGCCGCTTTACAAAAAATGTGGCGGCGCATCGCGGCGAACGCGGCGCTGATCCGCAATGATGAAACCACCTATTTGATGCTGGTCGCCTCGTTGATCGGCCTGGGCGGCGGTCTGGGCGCGATCGGCTTTCGTCACCTCATCCATTTGCTGAATGTCGGCTTCCTCGGGCTCGCCTCGCTGCTCAACCGCTTGGCGAGCGGCGAAGCGGTCGCTTACACGATTTTGTGGGACGTGCCGGCTTGGGTGAAGATCGTCATTCCGGCGGTCGGCGGCTTGATCGTCGGACCGCTGATTTACTTCTTCGCTCGCGAAACCAAGGGCCACGGCGTGCCCGAGGTGATGGTCGCGGTCGCGCTCCGGCGCGGAGTGATCCGCATGCGCGTCGTGTTCGCGAAGATGTTCTTTTCCGCGTTGACCATCGCCAGCGGCGGCTCGACCGGCCGCGAGGGGCCGATCGTGCAGATCGGCAGCGCGCTGGGCAGCGGCATCGGCCAGTTGCTCAAGGTCAGTCCGAGCCGGATGAAAATTTTCGTCGGTTGCGGCGCGGCGGCCGGCATTGCGGCGACCTTCAACGCCCCGGTGGCCGGCATGTTCTTCGCGCTGGAAATCATCCTCGGCGACTTCGCGGTGGGCACGCTCTCGGCGGTGGCGATCAGCTCGGTGATGGCGACGGTCGTGGCGCGGGTGTTCATCGGCGACGAATTGGCCCTGCGGCTGCCCCACGCGTTTACGCTGGTGAGCGGGTGGGAAATCTTCACCTACATCGGTCTGGGGCTGTGCGCGGCGCTGGTGAGCATGCTCTACGTGCGCACGCTGACCGCGCTGGAATTGCTTTACGAAAAGATCCGCCTGCCGGAATGGATCAAGCCGGCGACCGGCGGTTTGTTGGTCGGCGCGATCGGCATCTGGTTCCCGCAGGTTTTCGGCGTGGGCTACGAGGCGATCGATCTGTTGTTCGCCGGCAAGTTCGCGTTGGGGACGATGGCGTTGCTGGTCGTGCTCAAGATCCTGGCCACCAGCATCACCCTGGGCTCGGGCGGTTCGGGCGGCGTGTTCGCGCCGGCGTTGATGATCGGCGCGTTTCTGGGCGGCGCGTACGGCACGGCGGTGCATGCCTGGCTGCCGACGGTGACGGCCGCTCCGGGCGCCTACGCGCTGGTGGCGATGGGCGCGGTGGTGGCCGCGGCGACGAACGCGCCGATCACCGCAATGCTGATCCTGTTCGAGATGACCGGCAATTATCTCATCATCGTTCCGTTGATGATCACCTGCATCCTGGCCAACACGATGCGCCGCTTCTTCCTCACCGAGTCGATCTACACGATCAAGCTGGCCAAGCGGGGAATCAACATTTTCGGCGGGCGCGAGCAGACGATCCTGCAAAGCCTGGCGGTGGCCGACTACATGCGCACCGACCATGAACCGATTCCGCGCTGGCTGCCGTTCGACGCGGTGGTCAAGACGATGATCAGCCGCGAGGAGTCGGAGTTTTACGTCGTCGACGAAAACAACGCGCTGTGCGGCGAGATCAACATGCACACGGCCAAAGACATTCTGACCAGCCGGGGGTTGGGCGGCCTGGTGTTGGCCGACGACATCATGTTCACCAACGTGGCCCGGGTGACGCCCGAGACGTCGCTGGCCGAGGCGATGAAACTGCTGGGCCGGCGGCATGTCGACCAACTGCCGGTGATCGAGTCCGCCGACAAGCAAACGTTCCTGGGCGTGATGCGTCGTTCGGATTTGATCGACGCGTACAACCGCGAGATTCTGCGCCAGAGCGCGCTGGGCGTGCGTTATGTGCGCACCGAACAGGAGGCGCAGGCGGAAAAAGGCCGCCGCGACAAGGCAGGCGACCTGGTCGAACTCGAGCCCGATCAGGTGACGCGCGAGATCGTCGTCGGCGATTATTTCGTCGACCGGACGCTGGCCGAGCTGAACCTCCGCGCGCGTTTCGGGGTGAAGGTGGTGGCCATCCGCCGGCGCGAATACGGCGCGGGGGCGGCGACCACGGTGCCCGATCCGACGACGCCGCTGACGCGCGGCGACACGATGGTCTGTGTGGGCACGCCCGAGCAGATCGAGGAACTCGAGCGCGTGGCGGCCAAGCCCGCCGGGCGCAAATAGCCCCCTTTATTCTCATCAAAATAATCGAAAGGAAGAAGCGGCTCAGGTCTCGACGAGCGCGAGCTGCGGATCATCGCCCTCTTTTTTGTCGTAGCGGCGATCGACCATGTAGTTGGAGCCGTCGAGCTGTTTGACCGCTTTTTTCACCTCGCTGGCGGCGGCGGAGAACTCGCCGTAGTGGGTGAAATTGCGGTTGACGGAGATGACCGCGGCGATCGACAGCGACAGCAGCGGGAAGCGGTTCTTGGCGCCCTTGCGGTCGACCGACTCGATGTAGCCGCGCATGCGGTCTTCGTCGTCATAGAAGGTGGCGGCGATCATGTCGAAGTTGAACAACACCTGTTTGCAGATCGCGTCGACCGACTGCGGCTCGATGATCATAATGAAGTCGTCGCCGCCGATGTGGCCGACGAAGCTGATCGAATCGGTCGAGCCGCGCACCGCGTTGGTCATGATGCGCGCGGTCATGCGGATGATTTCGTCGCCGCGCGAGAAGCCGTAGCGGTCGTTGAACGGCTTGAAGCTGTCGATGTCGATGTAGCACAACGCGAAGGGCGTTTTGTTGTCGATCAGGCTCTGCACCGTCTGCAGGATCGTGTAGTTGCCCGGCAGGCGCGACAGCGGGTTGGCGTCGAGGTAGCGGCTGGATTTGACGATCGCCAGCCGCACGCGCAGGCGCAGTTCGTCGAGGTTGAGCGGCAGCAGCAGCAGGTCGTCGATCGGCAATCCCTCGAACGTGGTGGTCGGCCCGAGCATCCCCTCCGCGAACAGGCCCAGCACCGGCAGATAACGGTAGACGCTGTCGTTTTTCAGGGTGCGCAGAAAGGTTTTCCAGCGGTCGCCGAGGGCGGTCATGACGATCAGGTCGGGCGCTTCGTTGTAAATCTGCTGCATCGCCCGGTTCATGTCTTCGACGGCATAGGCGAAGTGATCTTCGGTTTCCATGAGCTCGACCATCCGCTCCGCGCGTGCGGGATCGGGGTCCAGAATCATGATTCGTTTTTGCGGTTGCGACACCCTCTACCTCCGGATGGAGAGGAATCAAGCAGAGATCGTCTGCAACTCCCGCTCGAGATCGATTACCAGCTGTTCCAGGAACGCGCGGTTGATGTTGAGCATCTCGGTGACGATGGCCGGCATCGGCATCACCTTGCTGTTGACTTCGGCGCCCGCGCCCACGGCCTTGGTGATGTTGTCGGCGAGGAAAACGACCACCGAATGCATCTGCGGACTTTTCGAATTTTCCGGGTGATGATGATAGGCCATCGGCACGCCCAGTCGCTGCGGCAAATGCCAGCGATCGCAGAGCCACAAGGCGACCTCGGTGTGGTCGAACCCCAGCAATTTCTGTTCGGCCAGATCGATGGGCAGGTCGTGTTTGGCGGCGCCCATCTGCACCTTCTCGTAGATGGCCGGCTCTTCGAGAATCAACACCACTTTGCCGATGTCGTGCAGCAGACCGGCCATGGCGATTTCCTCGGCGTCGGGAATGCGCAACTTTTCGCAGATCAGACCGCAGGCTTTGGAGACGCCCAGCGAATGCTTCCACAATTCACGCCAGTCGTTGGACATTTCCTCGAAGACGGTCGCCGACAGGATCAAGCCCTTCACGACGTCGTAACCCAACAGCACCAGGGCGTGGGTGATTGTGCTGATGCGCCCCGGGAAGCCGTAAAACGCGCTGTTGATCAGCTTGAGGATCTTCAACGACAGCATTTGGTCCTGCCCGATCACGTCGCCGATTTGGCTCATGGAAATCGACGGATCCTTGACCATATCGTTGAAGCGGTCGAGGATGCTGGGAAACGCGGGCAGATTTTGCAGTTTGGCCAGCTTTTTCTGAAATTGGTCCTTGTCTAACAACATGATCAGCCGACTCTACTTTCCAAACGTTCGAGAACGATTTCTTTCAACACTTGGCCGATGGGACACGACGAGGCCAGGGAAAACCGCTGTTCGACTTTGGCCTTCATTTTTTCGAATTGTTCGGTGTTGATCGACTCGTCGCTTTCCACCCACAGGGAAGCGATCTCCATCCGTTCGAAGCGGTCGATCAGAGTTTGCGTCAACTCGGTGCCGGCGCCGCACAGGACGATGCCTTTGTTGTTTTCGATGGGCTGAGCCAGTCTATCGCCCGGCTGAGCTTGCCTCAGTTCGATTTTCCTCACCTTACAACGCCTCCGCGAAACCTGGATTCGCAGCGATGGTTCCTTTAAACCCCAATACATAAAGATAGACTGGGCATTCTTCGGTCCGGCGCCGCGCCGAGCCTTCGAAAGCCGCGAAATTTAGTATCATATATTTATTCTATTTTCCATGGCCTTTGCAACGGGCTTCGCAAATCCGTTTTTCCATCGGGAAATGGGAATTATTTTACTCAGATCGGCAGAAACCGGGGTTGCAACCTTTACCCGACCGCCGGGGCGCCAAAATCGACCGGGTCCGCCAAAGGCCTTCTTCCGTCGTTGCTTGTGGCCCGTCGGCGGGGGGCGTTCGGCCTTTTGCCGCTTGCAGCGAGCGGAAGGTTCTGGTAGACAGAAACATCCTACAGCGGATGGTTTAACTTCGCGGCCGCCCGCCGGGTCTGTTAGGGGCGACAAAGCGAAAGGGAAGCGAATTTCGATGGCGCATTTGATTCTGGGCATCGACATCGGAACGACGGAAATCAAGGTCGTGCTGGCCGAGGTGTCCTGGCGTGACGTCAACGTGCTGGCCACGTATGTCGAACCCGTGCCGCGTCCGGAAGACGTGGCCCATCGCCTGCCGCCGATGGAAGCGGAAAGGAAAGCCTCCCAAGCCGAGGATCTGGCCGACGCAGAACCGGACGCGGAAACTTCCGGCGCCGAGCCGACGCCGACCGAAACGCCTCCGCCCTGGGTCTTCGGCCTGGCCGATCTGCTCAAGAAGCACAACATCGAATATCAGGAAGTGCACACGTCGGTGCCCGGCGCGGAAGTCACCACCCATTTTCTGACCCTGCCGTTCGACAACCGCCGGCGCATCGAGCAGGTGCTGCCGTTCGAGTTGGAAAACATCGTTCCGTTCGATCTGGACGCCATGCACGTCGCCTTCGATGTGTTGGGCAAAGCTCCCGAGGGCGGCTTTAAGATAATGGTGTGCATCACGCCCAAGGAAAACATCAAAAAGTTCCTCGGGCATCTGGCGCAGGCCGGGGTCGATCCGAAAAAGGTCGGCGTCATCCCGTTTTCGCTGTACGGCGCGGCGGCGCTGCAACTGCCCGAGGAGCAGGGCGCGTACGCCTTGGCCGACTTCGGGCGGCAATACACCGACCTGACGCTGGTCGACAAGGGCGAGCTGCTGAACCTGCGTTCGATTCCGATGGGCGGCGCGGTGCTGGACGAAAAGCTGGCCAAGGCGCTGGGCATCGATGTCGATCGGGCGCGGGAACTCAAAGAAACCAAAGCCGACCTGCGCGGCGACGACAAGGCGGCGCAGGTGTTGCGTGAGAGCATCGAGCCGCTGCTGGTTCGCTTGCGGCAGGTGTTGCAGGGCGCGCGGTCGCAATTCGGGGTGGAAATCACCCGGCTGTACCTGTTGGGCCGCGCCAGCCTGCTGCAGGGCCTGGACGAGCTGCTGGCCGACGAACTGGGCGTCGAGGTTGCCCGCTTCACGTCGTTGCCGGCCGGCGCGCCGGTGAACAACGGCGACGAGGACCGGGTCAACCAGGCGCGGTTCGCCGCCGCGTTCGCCGAGGTGCACAGCGGCGTCGGTCCGTTGCGCAACATGAAGCTCAATTTGCGCCTGGGTGAATTTTTCTACCGCAAGCAGCGCACGGCGATGAAAGCGTCGATCCGTTCGGCGGCGGCGGTGGGTTTTATCATTCTGGCCCTGCTGATCTACAACGTCGTGGCTTCGAACATGCAGAAGCGCAAATACCACCAGGCGTTGTCGGACCAGGTGGTGCAGATCTACCTCAAGGCGTTCCCCGGCGTTCCGCCGACCCAGCCGCTGCAGCAGTTCCAGGCGCAGATCGGCAAGACGATGGACAAATACAAGACCGTCGGCTTCATGGGCGAGGGCGACCTGCGGGCGCTGGACGTGATCAAGCAGCTTTCCGAGGCGATTCCGCCGGACATCACCGTGGATATCAAAAAGATCGACCTGACCCCGGACCTGCTCAAATTCGAGGGCGAATGCAACGCCTTCGACGACGTCGATAAAATCGAGAACGTGCTCAGCGGGCTGACCGGCTTCAAAAGCGTGAAGAAAGAGTCGAGCCGCTCGGTGTCGGAGAAGGTTAAATTCAAATTCTCCGTGCACCTGACCGATCGCGAGCGCGCCGCCGCCGCCGGAACGCGGACACAAACCAAGGCGAAACCCAAGACAAGGACGAAGCAAGCGCCATGAACCTGAACCTTGACGATCATCAAAAACGAATCGCCATGATCGCCGGCGCAGTGGTCGCGGTGCTGATGTTGCTGTGGGTGGTCGTCTTGCCGCGGTTGGGCATCGGCGGAATCGACGACAAGATCAAGCTCAAGGAAAACGAACTGCGCGAGGTCATCCGCCTGTACAAGAGCTTCGAGCAGATCAAGGGCGACTTCAACCGCATCGAAAGCCAGATCAACCGCAACCAGAGCCTTTCGTTGCTCAGCGAGTTGTCGCGCATTGCTGAAAAGGTGAACGTCAAACAGGGCATCGACTCGATGGTCAGCAAGGCCAAGCCGAAAAACGACTTCTATCAGGAAGAGGCGGTCGAGATGCGGGTCGAGAAAATCACCCTCGAGGAACTGACCCGCCTGCTGTACGAAATCGAGTACTCGACCAAGGTGTTGCGCGTACGCAAGCTGCACGTGGAAGCGCGCTTCGACGACAAAACGCTGCTCAACGCCGTTCTGGAAGTGTCCACCTACAAGCGTCAGGAAAGCTGAGCCGCCTCAGCTTTTTGAAAACATGTTAAGATTTCATCACTCTTTTCAAAGGGGACGACCGCAGAGGTCGCTTGAACTTTTGGCGACAAGCGGTTGATTGAACGAGTGATTTCAGCAGGCCGCCCAAGAACGTCTAAGTGGGCATAATAATTGCAGAAATCCTGAAACAGGTTCGTTGTTTGCACATCGGACGACAACCTTGCTTCAGGCCAGAGGCTCTGCCCCCCTCTGGCTTCTTTTTTGAGGCGCCGCGGAGAAGGCTTGCTGCTGGAACATCATCGACAATTGCTCGCCGCCGTGCGGCTGGCGCGGTTCAACGGCGTGGGCGCCAAGCGCTTCGTCGACCTGGTGCGCGAACACGGTTCGCCGCAGGACGCGTTGACGGCGCTGGGCGCGCAAAGCGAGCTGTTTCCCGCCGGCGACAAGGCCCCGATGCTCGAAGAGCAACAACGGGTCGAAGCCTACTTGCGGCGCGGCGGGTGCGGCACGTTCTGGGGCGCCTATGATTACCCGCGTTTGCTGGCCGCCATCGGTGAACCGCCGCCGTTTCTGTTCTATCGCGGTCCGCTATGGCCGCCGGAAGCCTTCGCGGTGGCGATCGTCGGACCGCGGCAGGCGGGCGAGCGGGCGACCAAATTCGCCGGCGAATTGGCCCGCAAGCTCAGCGCTTTCGGCGTGACGATCGTCAGCGGCGGGGCCGAGGGCGTGGACGCGGCCGCGCACTGGGGCGCGCTCAACGCGGGCGGCCGCACGGTGTTGGTGGCGGCCACCGGCCTGGACAAGTGCTATCCCGACAAAAACCGCGATTTGTTCGAGCGTGCGGCGCGCCAGGGTTGCGTGGTCACCGAACTGCTGCCGGGCACGCCGCCGCGACGGGATTTCTTTCCCACGCGCAACCGCATCGTCGTGGGCCTGGCGCAGGCGCTGGTTGTGATCGGCGGGCATCTGAAAAGCGGCACCGCCTCGTCGTGGCAGCACATGCGCAAACTCGGCCGGCCGATCTTCACCTGGACCGGCGCCGATCCGGACCGCTTCGAACTGCCGGCGGCGATCGTCGCGGCCGGCGGCCAACCGCTCACCGAGCCCAACGCCGAATTGGTGCTCAGCCGCATCCTGCAACAACGCCCCTGAATCACACGAGGTTTATCGTCCTGCTTGCGCGCGGGGGCTGAAGCGGCTACCTTCTTGCTTGAAAGGAGCGGCGATGTCCAAACCGGTGCGCTGGATCATCCTGGTCGTGTGGCTGGCCATGCTGACGATCTTCGTCGTGCGCCATCTGCCCGACAAAAACGCCGCCAACGTGTTGGAGGTCGCCGCGGCCGAGGGCTTGGACGCCGACCAGAAGTGGTACGGTTTTTACATCGAGCAACCCGGCAACAAACGGGCGAAAATCGGCTGGCTGGCCACCGAGCGCCAGCAGACCGCCTCGGGTTACGTCACGCGCACCAGCAATTACATGCGTCTGGCCATCCAGGGCGCCGAACGGGTGGTGCGCACCGAAACCAAGGTGTTGACCGATATGCAGCACAAGCTGCAGTACCTCGATTTTTCGATGAGTTCCGACCTGGTCAAGTTCAAGGTGATCGGCACGGTGCGCGGCAACCGGCTGGACCTGGACATCGAAACGGCCGCCGGTCGGCGCGAGGAAACGCTGCCGCTGACCGAAGTGCCGTTGATGCCCGACGACCTGACCGACCTGCTGGCCGACGAAGGCGGCCTCGAAGTGGGCAAAACCTTCGAGATGCCGTTCTTCGAACCGTCCACCTTCCGTTACGACAAGGCGAAGATCCGCGTGGTCGCCCGGATCGAGCACACCGCCGCCGACGGCGCGAAGATCGTGGCGTTCCGCGTGGTCACCGACCTGGCCGGAGCGCGCGCTGAATCGATCGTCGACGAACGCGGAGAAACACTCGAACAGCGGCTGGCCGGTTTCGTCATGGTGCGCGAACCGCATCGGACGGCGATGGAGCAGGGGTGGTCGAAAAAACCGGCCGACATTCCCGAGATGGCCGCCGTCAACAGCGACCGGCAGATCCCCGATCCGCGCAAGGCCAAGCGGCTCAAGGTGCGCCTGAACGGCGTGACCCTCGACGATCTGCCGCTCGACGACGAACGGCAAACGCTCGAAGATGGCAACGTGCTGACCGTCGTGAAGAAACCGCTGCCGGAAAAGGGCGGCTTCAAGATCCCCTACCAAGGCGACGACGAAAAGCTGCGCGAACTGCTCAAGCCCACGCCGCTGCTGGAGGTCGACGATCCGGCCATTCGCCGCCAGGCGCGCGAAATCGTCCCCGAGGGCGCCGACGCGCTGGCCGCGGCCCGGGCGATCGCCAAGTGGGTGAACGTCAACCTGAAAAAGAAACCGCTGATCTCGATGACCAGCGCCAAGGAAGTGCTGATGGTCCGGCAGGGCGACTGCAACGAGCATGCCGCGCTGTTCGCCGCCCTGGCGCGCGCGGCCGGTCTGCCCGCGCAGGTGCACGTGGGCCTGGTGTATCATCAAGGCGCCTTCTATTATCACGCCTGGAACGGCGTGTACGTCGGCGAATGGATCAGCCTGGACGCCACCTTCGGCCAGTTCCCCGCCGACGCGACGCACCTGCGCATCGTTTCGGGCGGGTTGGACCGGCAGATCGACATCATCCGGCTGATGGGCAGCGTGAATATCAACGTCTTGGAGCAGGAATGATCACCACGAAGGGCTTGACGAAAAAATACGGCGATCTGGTGGCCGTGGACAACCTTGATCTGGAAGTGCGCAAAGGCGAGATCTTCGGTTTCCTCGGGCCCAACGGCGCGGGCAAGACCACGACGATCAAAATGATCGTGGGCATGCTGCAGCCGACCGCCGGCGAAGTTTTCATCGGCGGCATCGACGTCATCAAGAACCCGCTGGAGGCCAAGGCGATCCTGGGGTACATCCCCGACCGGCCGTACCTGTACGAAAAGCTCACGGCCAAGGAATTTTTGCGGTTCATCGGCGGGCTGTACAACGTGCCGGCGGAGGAGATCGAATCCTTCGGCAACGACCTGCTCAAGCTGTTCGAACTGGAGGACTGGGCCGGCGACCTGATTGAAAATTTTTCGCACGGCATGAAGCAGCGCCTGATCATGTGCGCCGCGCTCCTGCACCGGCCGCATGTGTTCATGGTCGACGAACCGATGGTCGGCCTGGACCCCAAGGGCGCGCGGCTGGTCAAGCGCATCTTCCGCCGCCTGGTGGACAACGGCAACACGCTGTTCATGTCGACCCATACGCTGGAAGTGGCCGAGGAGGTCTGCGACCGCATCGCGATCATCAACCACGGCCGGATCATCGCCCAGGGCACGATGGACGAGCTGCGCCAGATGTCGGCCGAACCCGATTCCGGCCTCGAATCGATCTTCCTCGAACTTACCGGCGGCGCCGAAATGAGCGAACTGATCGACGTGCTGAAGGAGTAGTGACCAACATTTTTCTTGGATATCAATATGTACGATGTTTTATGCAAAATTTATTCGGTCGTAGACAGAAGACCACGGGTTTACCCGTGGATGAATGAGCCCGGAGGCGGTATGCTTCACAGATGGAAGTCACCAAAACGGCGCACGGTGTATA
>Ga0116156_10003305_pt1 | contig 14135 bp, 10 predicted proteins | sample AD_UKC045_MetaG_FD_89891 | JGI IMG/M metagenome (GOLD analysis project Ga0116156, IMG submission 89891) | Active sludge microbial communities of municipal wastewater-treating anaerobic digesters from USA - AD_UKC045_MetaG | ecosystem: Engineered > Bioreactor > Anaerobic > Digestate | place: USA... | reverse complement strand
TCCCACTCTCCAGCCTGATCACTTACGTGATCTTTTAAAAAGATAGCATACGATGGCTTATAGGGTTTCTTGCGCAAAGGCATGTTGGCTTGGTCTGGTGTGCAATCTCCCTTTTTAGCATTGCATTTTTTACAGGCTGTTACGAGGTTTATCCAGGTATCAGCCCCACCTTTTGCTCGAGGTATTACATGGTCTATGGTTAAGTCACGCCTGGTACCACAATACTGACATTCATTACCATCACGCTTAAAAATATTTTGACGCGTTAGATTAACACCTTTGTAAGGAGCATTGACATACCTGTTCAGTCGGATAACCGAAGGCATCGGATAACTACGTGATATCGAATGTATTTTATGGCCGTTTGCCGAACGTACCATCTCACTTTTATTTAGGAACACAAGAATGAAGGCGCGTTCAACCGAGCAGACCATTAGCGGACTGTTATCTTGATTAAGAACCAGAACTCTTGTATTCATAGTAGAAAGATAAAACCATTATCTCTACTAACAAAGCCCTTGTAATTACTGGTAACCGGTTACCAGTAACCAGTTACCGGTTTACTCCGCAAGAATGCGTCTGATGTGGGCGAGTTGGTGGGTGTAGATTTTAGTCTCTACGTTCAGAATACCTTCTTCATTGAAATGATCGATGCGTACCCGACCGGATGCGTGAATGATCTTATCATCGGCCAGCAAAATACCTACATGATTTATTTTTCCCTCTGCATTTTTAAAGAAAGCCAGGTCGCCAGGCTTCGCATCCTGATAGACTTTTACCGACTTTCCCTGATTGGCCTGTTGTCCTGAATCGCGGAATAAATTGTAGCCACTTATTTTAAATACCATTTGTGTAAAGCCCGAGCAATCAATACCAAACGGACTCTTGCCTCCCCAAACGTAAGGTGCATTAATGTATTTGATGGCTGTATTTTTCAAAAACTCAAACTCGCGTTTTTGTCCAACGTTTTTGGCTTCACCATTGAAGGCAAATTGCTCTTCCATCTTAAACAACTCCGAACTTGAAATCGGAATCATACTTCCCATCAGAATTACCTGTGGACTTTTATGATACAAAATACTGGTGGTAATATCGGTTGTGATTTTAAACTCAGCCTGATCAAGGTAATTGAAGTAATCTTTTGAAATGGTGTGGTGCTGCTTCTCATCAATCCAACCTTCATATTGATCATAGTGAATTTTTATTTTGAGCCATTTTTTATTTGCACTGAGCTCAGTCACTTGATACTGATCACCAAAAAGAAGTTGCGTTACCATCTCACTCTTATCAGAATGAGTTTGCCGAACGGGCACTACACTGAGGCGGCAGATTCCAAAATCGATACTATCCATGGGGTCTTTTGAGGGTCTTTAAAATCGTTACTTCAGTTTGAGCCGATGCAATTCCCGCTTGGCATCGCGTTCTTTAATACTGTCGCGTTTGTCGTGTGTCTTCTTGCCTTTTGCTATAGCGATCTCCAATTTCGCCAGGCCCCGATCATTAATAAAAAGTCGGGTAGGTATCAGTGTTAACCCCTTCTCCTCAATCTTACCTTCCAGTTTATGAAGTTCCGAACGCTTTAACAGCAACTTCCTTTCGCGCGTTCCCTCATGATTGTAATGTGTGCCTTGTGCGTAGGGTGTGATGTTAATGCCCTTCACAAACAATTCATTGTTGTTCAGATAACAATATCCATCCTGAAGATTTGCCTTACCCTCACGAATGGATTTAATTTCTGTTCCGGTCAGTACCATTCCTGCCACATACTTATCCAGCAATTCATATTCAAATCCCGCCTGACGGTTGCGGATATTAATATTATTTGAAAATCGATCTTTCTCCTTCATACCTGAATTATACTTACATCGAATCAAGATCCCCTAAACAGGGATTTGATTTTATCCTTCTTTAAAATTTTCTGACCGGTTTTACCAGTGGCAATGATGCGGGCTCCTACTTTCGCTTCATACAAACATATCAATTCATGTCCATTGATTTGAAGAACGTGAGCTGAATAATTAATCTCCTCCCCCACAAATGCCGGGCTTTTATGTTCGATGCTTAAAAAAGTGCCGATACCTTCCTCGTCTTCCTCACGCATATCCAAAACAAATTGACGCGTGGTCCATTCAGCATCGCGGGCAAGGGCAAAGGTAGCATACACTTCATGCACTACATCGCCACCAAAGGCTGCCACATCAGCTTGCTGAACGATGTGCGTATATTCTTTCTTATCTCCGCTAGCAAAAATGTTCTTCATCCATTAAAATTTACAATGGCATTCGTGCTAATGGCGTTACGTCCAATGCACAAAACTCGCCCTTCAAAAATTTATAATGTGCCGCCATGGCAATCATGGCTGCGTTGTCTGTGCTGTATTCAAAAGCTGGTATAAAAACATTCCACCCCTTTTGTTCGCCCAATGCTAGTAAGCTCTTTCGCAAACCAGAATTGGCAGAAACTCCACCGGCTATTGCAATTTCTTTTATTCCGAGTTGTTCACTTGCTTGTGTTAATCGTGAAAGCAACATCTTTACCAAATGATGTTGAATGCTGGCCGAAATATCATGTATATTCTCGTCTACAAAGACAGGATTTTTCATTTTCTCATCACGAATAAAATAAAGAAAAGCTGTTTTAATTCCGCTGAATGAAAAATCTAATCCCGGCATTGTAGTTTCAGAAAAAGAATAAGCCATTGGATTTCCTTGCTGGGCATACTTATCAATCAATGGCCCACCGGGATAAGGTAATCCCATAATTTTAGCTGCCTTATCAAAAGCTTCGCCTACTGCGTCATCTTTGGTCTGGCCTATTACTTCCATATCCAGATGATCTCTTACCAATACAATCTGCGTATGTCCTCCGCTGACGGTCAGGCACAGAAAAGGAAATTGAGGTTTAGGGTCGTCAATAAAGTGAGCGAGAATATGAGCCTGCATATGATTCACTTCAATCATCGGTAATTTCAATGCCAAGGCCATGCCTTTTGCAAACGAAACACCAACTAATAATGAACCCATCAGTCCCGGACCGCGCGTAAAAGCAATTGCATTCAATTCCTCTTTAGAAACACCCGAACTCTGCATGGCCTCGTCCACCACAGACACAATATTTTGTTGATGTGCGCGCGAAGCGAGCTCTGGCACCACTCCACCGTATTTCTGATGTATAGCCTGTGAGGCAATAATATTATTAAGTACCTTGCCGTTTCTAACAACAGAGGCTGATGTCTCATCACAAGAGGACTCAATGGCAAGTATAACGGGATGCATGGGTTGAAAAATGAACTTGCAAGTTATCAAAAATAGGATTCGAAAAATACTCGCTTATACCGTTACCGGAATTCTATTCCTTATAATTTCCAGCTTTCTGATCATTCAAATACCACCGGTCCAAAATAGAGTAATAGGCGGGTTTTTAAAGGAGTTTTCTGAAATAACCGGATTCAACGCCTCTGTTAAAAGTTTCAGAATGCTGTGGTTCGACAGGCTTGAACTGGAAGATTTTGTGGTGTATGATCTGGAGAACAACAAAATGATCAGTGCCAAAAGTATTTTGATCAACTTTAAAGTATCGCAGTTGTTTGATAAAAAAAATGTAAACATCGATGGGGTGTTTCTCGATAGCGCACATGTATTCCTTACCAAAATAAATGAGTCTGACACCTCCCGTGATTTAAATTTCAATGTATTTATTGCGAACATCAATCAACATTATGGCGGAAGTGGCGGAGGTGGCGGTAAAAGTCCGCAGCTCAATATTGGGGAAGCCTTTATAAACCAAAGTGCGTTTACGTTTATTAATCAGGATCATGACAGTATTCAAAACGGATTTGACTACAACCATTTCAAACTAAACATTGATGAGGGCCAGCTAAAAAGTTTTATGCTTTTAGGTGACACAATTGAGTTTGACGTACGCACATTGCTGGTACAGGATCAAAAAACGAAACTCAATGTGAGGGAACTCTCTACCTTCTATCGCATTTCACAAGCGGGAATGGAATTCATTGGATTGAATGCCAGAGTAGGTAAAAGCATTATCTCGGATACCATTGTTTTTAAATATGATAGTCAACGTGATCTGAATGACTTCGTGGAGAAAGTAAAAGTGCATGCAGTTTTAAAAAATACAATCATCAATCCGGAAGATCTTGAACTTTTTGCTCCGGGTGCTAAAAAGTTAAAGCTGCCACTTATCGTTAACGGAGTTTTCAACGGGCGTGTCAATAATTTCAAGCTCACCAAAATGGATTTGGGTGTAGGGAATACGCATCTTATTGGATCTCTGGGTATGGATGGTCTACCCATTATCAATGAAACTTTCATTAACCTAAATCTTCGAAACTCAAAAGTAGACCCTAACGATTTGTCTTTTCTCTTCAGTGATGATGTTAACAACAGACTAATACCTTTAGGCACTGTTAATATGGACGGCCAGTTTCTAGGTTACCCAAATGACTTTGTTGCCAATGGAAAATTTTCTGGCAAGCTTGGTGTAATTCAATCGGATATCAATTTTAAAATCAACGAAGAAAATATAAATACCTCTTCATACAGTGGAAAGCTGGCGATGACCAACTTCAAACTGGGTGATTATTTAGGCGATACCTTAAACTTTCAACGCGTTTCACTTGATGGAAAAATTGCAGGGTCCGGGTTAACTCTTCAAACAGCAGATTTTCAACTGGACGGCAGAATTACTTCTGTTGGTATCCGAAATTATAATTATACAAACATAACGACCAATGCACATTTCGCTTCGGAAAACTTTAGTGGCTTTCTTCAAATCAATGATCCCAATCTTCAATTTGAAGCAAGGGGGTCGATCGATTTAAGAAAACGAAGAGACATTATAAACATTCAGGCAACACTGGATACGGCAAATCTCTATGCGCTTCATTTATCACCCGATCATCTTCTTCTTCGCTCGAAGATGGATGTAAATCTGAAGGGATTATCACTGGACTCGCTAACCGGAACCGCCAATCTCAATGATTTTTACATCGAATATAAAGAGGATAATTTACATCTCGATTCCATCTCCCTAAAGGCAACACGCGATAAACAAAACCGAGTACTCAACCTAAAAACATCGTTGGTCGATATTGAGGCTAATGGGAATTATTACTTCTCTGATCTTTATGCTGACATGACGAAACTGTTCAAAGAACTTTCGCTCAATATTCAGAACGACAGAAAGATTATTGATGCCTATTATTCAAATAAAAAAGAAACACCCAAGTCTTATCAGGCAAACATTAAGGCAGACTTTAAAAACATAAAGCCGATTGTTGATCTTTTAAACATCGATCTTACCTTAACACCTCACACGGTTTTTGAAGGACGATTTACGAGTGGATACACCTCCATTCTTCAAGGCTATACCCATATCAAATCAATTACCTACCAGGGCAATACCTTTACAAAATCTGATATAGAATTTACAACATCGAAAATTGCTGACAGCACGAGCATTCTTTCGATGATTGTATTGAATTCTGAAAACCAAAACTTCGGGTCAAATGCTAAAACCAAGAATTTATTAGCTGAAGTCATCTGGAACAATTGTCATATTGATATTGGCTTAGATGCAGACCAGGATGGTTACGATAACAATGTTCGCTTAAAAGGTACAATCGATTTTTTAAAAGACAGCACAACGATCAAATTTCTTCCCTCCAATCTTCACATACTCGAACGCAACTGGAATTTTGCCCCGGATAACTTTATCACGATTATAGGCAAAGAGGTAAATGTTCACAATGTCTCATTGGAAAACAAAGATCAATCTATTGTGGTTGACGGAAGAATCTCTAAAGACCCAAACAATATTCTCTCGCTTGGTGTGAATCAGTTCAACCTGGATATCTTGAATGTACTAACGGATAAAAAATTTACAGGTATTCTCAATGCAGATGTGCATCTTAATAATTATTACCTAAATACTTCGGTTGAAAATGATATTCAGATTAGTGATCTGACAGTAAACGATTTTTTAATTGGCGATGTAACCGGCAAAAACAAATGGGACACACTTACTAACAAATTCGATATCAATGTAATGATTGACAGGCTTCAGGTTCGTACAGTAAATGTTGTTGGTTACTATGACCCTTCCCTCAAAAAAAGTCCGTTAAGCCTGACAGCAACCTTAGAGAAAGCAGACTTAAAATTGATTGAGCCTTTTATGAAAGGAATCTTCAGTCAGATTGGCGGCACAATTTCCGGAGACTTTACGTTACGAGGTCAGCTTTACGCACCCGAAATAAATGGTGAAGGAAAAGTCAGTAACGGACAACTGATGGTGGATTACCTAAAGACCATGTACCTGTTTACAGGGAATATTGGCCTGACTCCGAACTCCATTTATTTCAAAGACATTGAAATGAATGATGCCTTTCGGCATAAAGGAAAACTGGAGGGTGCAATCCACCACAAAAATTTCAACAGCATGACCATCGATCTAAGGGCTGACTTTCAGAACTTTCAGGTGCTGAATACAACGATGAAAGATAATGAACTGTTCTTTGGGCAGGCATACGCGACTGGTGATTTGATTTTTAGCGGCCCCATTTCTAATCTTAGTATCAAAGCCAATGCACGCACCGATAAGAATACAAGAGTCTATATACCTATCGGTGGAACATCAAATGTCGATAAAAAAGATTTTGTCAATTTTGTAAGCTTTAATGACACCACACGCACGAGCGATGCTACCCTTGCGCTTCGCAATAAATTAACCCTGACGGGTCTTACGTTCGATCTCAATCTGGACGTTACACCTGATGCTTATTGCGAAATCATTATTGACATTAAAGCGGGCGATATAATTCGCGGGCGCGGAAATGGAGACCTGAAATTACAACTTGATACCAAAGGCGAGTTCAACATGTTTGGCCCTTTTGTTTTCACGGAAGGCTGGTACAACTTTACCTTATACGATATTATCAATAAGGAATTTCAAATTCGACAAGGAAGCAGAATCAATTGGTATGGCGACCCTTATCTTGGCATCTTAGATATCAATGCCTCTTACAATCAGATGGCTTCTTTTGCACCGATCATAACGGACCAATCGGTTAGTGATGCACCACAATTAAAACGCAGGTATCCTGCTCAGGTAGCACTGAAGCTTGAAGGACAAATGCTGACGCCCATCATAACCTTTGATATTACCGCGAAAGACCTTCCAAAAAACATTCAAACCGATACCCGTACCATCAATTTAGATTTTGAGTTTACTGCCTTCAAAAACAAACTCGATGAACAGGAATTAAACCGGCAGGTATTTAGTCTTATTATTTTAAGAAGATTCTCACCCCCCGAATCCTTTAACACAAATGGTTCTGTTGTAAACAGTGTAAGTGAATTACTTTCAAATCAGTTAAGTTATTGGATGAGCCAAATGGATCAAAACCTCGAGATCAATGTGGACTTGGGAACAATGGATGAAGAAGCATTCAATGCCTTTCAATTGCGTTTCTCCTATACCTTCTTGAATGGACGATTACGAATCACGGGGGATGGAACGTTTAACAATGGAAGTCAGGCAACAGCCGCCAATCCAAACCCATCCACCATTGCCGGAGACTGGACTGTTGACTATATGTTGACTGCGGATGGAAAGCTCCGCGTTAAAATGTTTAACCGTACCAATGTCAATCCGATCTCAGCCACTACGGGCAACGGCCAAAACGTAAATACAACCGGTGCAAGTTTGATCCATACCCAAACCTTCAATAAGCTTAACGAAATCTGGAAACGAAATAGAAAAAAGGACGAAGAAGAGCCAGAGGATATTGATCAAAATGAGGAAGCCATAAAAGAAGAAGAAGGCAGTGAATAGATCCATTATACTACTCCTTCTTTTGCCTGCCCTGTCCCTTGCCCAACAACGCGACTCTGTATATCATATTAATAAAAAACGCCTGCTCGGATTTACTATTACAACCAGCGTGGTGTACACTGCATCGATAGTGGGTTTGAGCGAGCTTTGGTACAGCGATGCCCCCAGCCAGCCATTTCAATTTTTTAATGATAATGCTGAGTGGAAACAGGTAGATAAATTCGGGCATTTTTATTCCGCTTATCATCTAAGCTCAACCACCTCGCAAGCGCTGAGGTGGTGTGGTGTATCGCCACGTAAATCAGACGTTATCGGTGCTATCACCGGCTTTGCAATGATGGTACCCATAGAAATACTCGATGGTAAATCGCAAGCTTACGGAGCTTCAGCAGGCGATTTAATTGCCAATGCGGCTGGAGCAGGACTTTATGTGGGGCAATCACTGCTTTGGAAAGAGCAACGCATTATCCCCAAATTTTCATTTCACACCACTTCGTATCCACCACTTAATCCAGACTTGTTGGGCAATGGTTTGCCCGATGAAATTATAAAAGATTACAATGGGCAGACATATTGGCTTTCAGTTGATATGGACAAGTTTATGAAATTTCCGCGATGGTTGAATCTGGCCGCTGGTTACGGAGCCGAGGGTATGGTATATGCCCGGGATGAACAGAACATAGAAGCAGGATATGCTGCTCCGTATCGTCAATTCTATTTTGCTCTTGATCTGGATTTAACCTCCATTAAAACCAGATCGAAGGCACTTAAGGCGGTCATCTTTTTTGCTAATATGATCAAGATACCTGCTCCTACCCTGGAATTTTCTTCAAAAGGTGTACGTTTCCACGCCTTGTATTTCTGATCAAAAAATCAGTCGGGCAAAGAGATGTATCCATTCAAATTTCCTAACTTCCTGATTCCTTAACTGATAAAAACTATGAATATCATGAAGTATGTTCAGCAATTCGCTGATCAGATTAATGGCCAGTTTACTGATTACGATCACACTAAATCGGTCATTGTAGTTCCAACCTCCGGAAATCGCTTCCAGACAGTAGTTGCCTCAACTCAAAAAAGTCCGGTATCTAGTCGAGAGCAAGCCATATTCACTTCAAAAGTTTGTGAATTTGGTTCAGGACTTGACTTGAAAACATTATTGGAGCAGAACGCCAATTTTGATTTTTCTAAATTTATTTTGGAAGATGGTTTTCTAAAAGTTGAGGCTTCCTGTCTCGTTGACTCCGCGTCAGAAGATCAGGTAAAGGAAATGATTCAGGAGGTTGCTCAACTGGCTGATCATTATGAAATGAAACTAACTGGTCTGGATATTCATTAATCTTTACTTCATAGGAAGAGTCGTGTATTTCGCGACCTATCCCTTACCTTTACATCAGCAAGCCGCCTTATCGTTCCGTCCCGATAGCTATCGGGACGGGAAGGAAAGTCCGGGCAACATAGAGCAGTGTACTTCCTAACGGGAAGGTGTTCCGCTTCTGGTGGGACAACAGATAGTGCCACAGAAAATAAACTACCCGTTCCCGATTCATCGGGAGGGGAAAAGGTGAAAAGGTGAGGTAAGAGCTCACCGGTTTGATGGTGACATCAGACGCATGGCAAACCTTACGCGTTGAAAGGTCAAATAAGTCACGATCACTCACGTGGTTAGCGGCTCGTTAATGAGGTTGATTCGTCAACCTAGTCGTGACGGGTAGACTGATTGAACCTGATTGCAAAGTCAGGTCTAGATAAATGATAAGGATCCCGCTTTAGTGGGAGACAGAACCCGGCTTATAAGCTTGCTTTTATTTTAAAACCTGTCGGCCATAAAAAGCAGGCAGGTTTATTTTTTTTCATAACTATGCACCATGTCAAAAATATTAATTGTAGAAGATGACGCTAAGATTCGCGCCATTTTAAAAGAAATTCTGGAAGAAAAAGATCATCAGGTTGAAGAAGCTCATGATGGACTAGAGGGCTTTAGAAAATTGGAACAAGGTAATTTTGATCTCTGCATTTGTGATATTAAAATGCCAAAGATGGATGGCCTGGAGGTTTTGGAGAAAGTAAAAGAAGCGGGTATTGCTACCAACTTTGTGGTGATATCAGCGCACGGAACAATTGATGTTGCTGTTCAGGCTGTCAAAAAAGGAGCCTTCGATTTCTTACAAAAACCGTTTGATCTCGGTCGTTTGGAGATTACACTTCGAAATGCCTTAGAGAAAACCACATTGGTTAAGGAAACCAAAAATCTACGCAGAAAAGTCTCGAAGAAATATGAGATGATAGGCGAATCGGAATCAATCAAGGATGTAAAAGAGATGATTGAGAAAGTTGCTCCTACTGATGCGCGCGTTCTCATTACAGGGCCTAATGGATCCGGGAAAGAATTAGTGGCTCGTTGGATTCACGAAAAAAGTAAGCGTTCTGGTGGGACCTTAGTAGAGGTGAACTGCGCAGCAATACCTTCCGAACTTATTGAAAGTGAATTGTTTGGGCATGAGAAAGGATCGTTTACCTCTGCCATCAAACAGCGCATCGGTAAGTTTGAATTGGCCGAAGGCGGAACACTATTCCTCGATGAAATTGGTGACATGGGTTTACCGGCACAAGCAAAGGTCTTGCGTGCACTTCAGGAAAATAAAATTATGCGCGTTGGTGGCGAAAAAGAGATCAGTGTAAACGTAAGAGTAGTTGCCGCTACTAATAAAGATCTGCAAAAAGAAATATCAGAAAACAGGTTTCGTGAGGATTTGTATCATCGGCTAAGCGTTATCCTTATCAAAGTACCCTCATTGAACGAACGCAAAGAAGATATTGAACTTCTTGTTGAAAAATTTCTGGAAGAAATAGCTGAAGAACAAGGTGCAAAGAAAAAATCGATCAGTCGACAGGGAATTGACTTTCTGAAAGAATATAACTGGACGGGAAATATTCGTCAGCTAAGAAATGTAGTCGAAAGACTAATAATAATGGGAGGAGACGAGATCTCCACCGAAGATGTGAAGAAATACCTTTAGATCTTTTGATCAGTATTGGTTGTCTTCTTGGGGGCTTCTTTCTTGCTGTAAGTAGGGCAAGTGTACTGGCTGCATGCAGAAACGAAGGCTGCAAGGATAACGAAGGCTACGATCTTTCTCATCTGTATGAAGTTGATTGAAACAAAAATATAACTCTTTACTAATAAAACAAACCAAATGGCTATAAATCCCACTAGCCGATCCTTATGGTTATTCAACCATTAAGTTACATCCTCTCACATCACTATTATCCATTCTGCCTAAAACCTCAAATGTTCCATCGGTATAGACCTTACCGATATCTTCTGTCTCAATGAAAGAAATCGAATTCCAATTGGCCAGGTCGATAACGTTTATACCAGCCGATTCCTCTAGTAACCCTTTGTGAAATGGGTCTGAAAGCTCACGTCCAATCACCTTCATCCACGGAGGAACAGAGAATCTTTCAGAGTAAACAGCATAGGCCTGAGATAACAGTTCTGTCATTCCATATTCAGAATATATCGTTGAAACATTTAAGCCATCTTTCAGAGTTTGATGAAGTTCTGCACGCGTCATCTCTTTCCTCCTTCCTTTCATTCCACCCGTCTCAAACACTAAACTGTTTCCCAGATCGATATCATACTTTTCAACCAAATCAAGTAGCGCAAACGACACTCCCCAAAGAATAATTTTTCGATTGTCAGATTGAAGTGATCGTATATCTTCTACCAATTGATCCTGGTTATAGAGGTAAAATGCGGAGTGATCCGATTTACTTTCGGTAATAAAATACTGCATCATCGCAATCAAAGATGAACCTTCTCGCTCCTGATAAGAGGGAAGCATTACCAGAAAATGATAGTCGGTTAGCGGACCAAAAAACATTTCAAAATTCTTTTGGGCGTGGCGAAGGTAGAACTTTTCATCCCTAATGATGTGTTTACTGGTTGTCGATCCCGTTGTTCCGCTGCTTGAAAAATAGGTTTCTTCTTCCCAGATTCCGGTTTTTATCAAATGAGTCTTAAAAAATGAAATCGGAAGAAATGGGATTTGCCTCACCGATTGGACTGATGCAGGCATAATCGATAAGTGTTGAAGGAATTCTTTATAAACCGGGTTATAAACGGCTTGAACCCGGAATACATCCAACGCAATAGCTTCGAAGGAATATTCGTTTAAGGAGTATAATTTTGATTGAAAACCTTTAAAAGTATCCAAGTGTTTATCAACTTTAGCGTGAATATAGAATTATGAAAGTAGCGAAAGGAGTTGTTTTATTTTTATCGGTGATCATGTTGGGTTCATGTTTCAATCCACCCGAATTTCCAATAGAGCCACAAATTGCTTTCAAAGATATTACTTTTAAAAGAGGTGGCATTAGCGGTGATTCACTTTTGCTCTCCATCACTTTTAAGGATGGAGATGGAGACCTGGGATTTGATGGAAGTAATCCTTTATACTCAAGTTATCCGTTTCATCCAATTGATTATTATTTGGAAAAAAATGGTGAGCTAACAAAAGTGGCCACAGAAAAAGTCTATGATAATGTACCCCCATTATTAAAAATTGATGACGGACAATCCGGAAAACTCGTAAGTGTTCGTACTCGAAATAAACCGGGGTACGGTAACCTACCTGAATACGTATTGCCTTATTCTTGTTCTGCGTACAACTATGATACAGTCTATGTTACCTCTTTTGATAAAAGCATTTTTGATAAATCGTATAACATTGTTGATTCACTTGTAAGTTCAAATCCAAACGACCCCAAAATCTATCTTTTATTAGATACTCTTTACTATACCTATAATCCGAATCATTACAACATAACGGTAGAGTTTGAAACGAAGAACTCCGATGGTTCATACACAGAGTTTGATTGGCGGGAAGAATTTTGTTCAAACTATGATGGCCGTTTCCCAGTCTTAACTGAAAATAAAGTTCCTTTGGATGGAACGCTTCGTTACTCCATGATTTCAACTGGGTTCTTAAGTTTATTTGGAGGTAAAACCTTGCGCCTGAAAGTGCAAATAAAAGATAAAGCCCTTCATCTTAGTCAAACGATAACTACACCCGACTTTAAAATTAATTAAAGCGAATACAAATCTTTGAACCGTCCAGGATTTACCTCATTCATTAAAGCGTGCACCTTTTCAAAAATATCTTCAGGACTTGGTTTTGAAAAATAATCGCCATCAGAAGCATAAGCAGGACGATGCTCTTTTCCGGTAATGGTTATCGGTTTTGAATCCAGATATTGATAGGCATCCTGTTCTTCTAGAACTTTTTGCATCATGAAAGCAGTCGTGCCTCCTGGCACATCTTCGTCTGCAAAAATAATTCGGTTTGTTTTCTTTACTGATTCCACAATACTGTTATGTCTATCGAAAGGCAATAAGGTTTGAACGTCAATCACCTCACACGATATTCCAAATTCCTCCAGGTCTTCAGCAGCCTCCATAACAACACGGCACATGGAACCATAGGTAACAATGGTGACATCATTACCTTCTCTTAATATTTCCGGCACTCCTAACGGAACTGTAAACTCTCCGATGTTATCAGGCATTTTTTCTTTTAAACGATAGCCATTTAAGCACTCTATAATCACAGCAGTATCATCTGACTGAAGCATAGTATTATAGAAACCAACAGCCTGCGTCATGTTTCGTGGCGTTAGGATATATATTCCACGTAAAGTAGCTAGCATCATGCCGATTTGTGATCCTGCATGCCAAACGCCTTCCAGTCGATGTCCACGTGTGCGTATGATGAGGGGCGCTTTTTGTCCACCTTTTGTTCGATACTGCAAACACGCCAAGTCATCCGAAAGTGTAGGCAATGCATAAATAAAATAATCAAGGTATTGTATCTCTGCTATCGGTCTTAGTCCCCGCAAAGCTGCTCCAATTCCTTGACCAATAATGGTACACTCGCGAATACCTGTATCGGTGACACGAAGCTCACCATGCTTTTGCTGCAATCCAGCAAAGCCCTGATTTACATCTCCAATCTTACCCACATCTTCACCAAAAGCCAACACAAGCGGATCGCGATCTAATGCGAGATCAAAACATTTTTGCAATAGTTCTCGCCCATCTACAACAGAAGCTGACTCAGAATAAATTGGATCAACTTTCTTAACCATTAGCGCAGATTCATCTGAAAGGCTATGCAGGTGTGAACTGTATCGATCAAAATTATCTGCTCGAGCATTATTCAGCCATTCAACAAGTGTTGTGTGTATTTCGTTTTGATCATCGCTGAGAAGACGTAACGCTT
>Ga0116156_10003304_pt1 | contig 14136 bp, 12 predicted proteins | sample AD_UKC045_MetaG_FD_89891 | JGI IMG/M metagenome (GOLD analysis project Ga0116156, IMG submission 89891) | Active sludge microbial communities of municipal wastewater-treating anaerobic digesters from USA - AD_UKC045_MetaG | ecosystem: Engineered > Bioreactor > Anaerobic > Digestate | place: USA... | reverse complement strand
TTGTCCAATATGACTTCTGATATGGGTTTCAAGGTGGTTTACAATGAAACCGGTAATCCGGTTTATCCGGGCAATACCTATCATTATTATAGTGATGGGAATGTGCGTGGTGATATTTGGACCGATTTGACACCGGGTAAGACCTATTATTTCCGAACATGTGAATATTTGGGAGGAAAATGTGGAGTTTACAGTAATCAGGTGAAATTGGTAATTCCGAGTGTGGAAGTGGTGGAATAAAGATAAGTGTTACTGATTAAAAGCATCCCCGTTGGATAAAAATATCTGACGGGGGTGTTTTTTTATAAAAAAAACCGCCGAAATGTGGGCGGTGGACTAACCGAATAGCTTGATAATTCCTTCCACCAACAAGAGTAAGGTGGTGTTAAGAAGGAATACTTTCAACATATTGATGCGCAGCCTTTTCAAGCTGACAATGCGATGATCGTGGGCATTATCGGCTTTTAGTGTTTTTGCCGAACACAGCAAAAACGTTATTAACAACATAATCATAGCGGCCATCAGTATGCTGCCACTGAGAATTACCAGCAACCAGGTGGTGGCGATTTCCAGCATGGTGATTCCCTCCTTTATACGCTAAATTTATGCTTATCTTTGAAAAAAGTCAAAGACTAAACCACCAACATAAACAATTCCATCAAAAAGCGGTTTAGGTCATCTTGTGATGAGGATTTGAATTTTTCATCCCAACGCACCAAACAGTGATAGATATGTTTTAGTTTATCCAGGGTAAAATTGCGACTCTGTTCGCTGATGCGCGTAATTAAAAAAGGGTGAAGCTTTATTTTTTTTGAAATATCAGCCTTGCTTTTGTTATCCAACAATAATTGTTTGATTTGAATCAACAAGCGAAAGTGACGAATCAGTAAGTTCCAAACCGCCAAAAGTTCACGTCCTTTATTTATTTCATATTCTAAAAGTTTGTAACTTTCTTTGAAGTTTTTTTCAATAATTTTATCAATCAATTGAAAAATACAATCTTGATAGGTGCTGTTTGTTAGAAAATTTACATCTTCCAGGGTGATGCGCCCGTCGCCCCTGTAAGAAATTAGTTTATCAATTTCATGTTTTTGCTGCCATAAATTGGGCCCGATACCGGCCGCCAGGGCTTTAATCGCGTCCTCTGTGATCAGTGCTTTTTCATCATTGATGTAGGTTTTAATCCATTTGTTTAAAGCGAATCCTTCCAGTTCCGGAAAAGGAAACAGTTCTTTGTTTTCCGTCAGTTTATCTAAAATCATCTTGTGCAAAGATTTTTTGCGATTGAAATCTTTAAATTCTTCGTGAAAAATAATAATATTTTCCAGGTCTTTTAATTTGTCAAAAATATCCTCAAGATTTTTTTCAAGGTTTTTTTGTTCCAGAATGTTTTCAATAATAATCAGTCTTTTTGGTGCCAAAAAAGGTGCGCTGAAAAACAAACTTTGCAATTCCCCCCAGGTTTTTGAGTTTTCCGCCAAGTCAATTTGATCAATATTAATGGCGGACGGATCAAATCGTTCTTTAAAAGAGTTTTTCAGTTTTTTGAGATATTGGCGGGAACGAAAAGTATCGTTGCCGTATATTACAATCAGCATGTAAGATTTTTTACTTTGTGTTTAAAGTTTAGCAAGTTTGGTGGTTTTGGCAAACGTCGTTTTAGTGCATTTCTCCCCAACGTTCATTGATTTCTACGTGCACGATTAGCGGCACTGCCAATTTATAAACATTCTCCATGATTTCTTGGATTTTTTTGCCATATTCTTCCGCCTTTTCTTTGGGGGCGCTAAACACCAATTCGTCGTGCACTTGCAGGAGCAGTCGCAAATCTTGGTTATCGTTAAGTAATTCCTCTTTGATTTTTATCATGGCGATTTTCATCAAATCGGCGGCCGTCCCCTGAATCGGCGTATTGATGGCGGTTCGTTCGGCCGCCTTGCGCACCACTTGGACAGAGGCGTTAATGTCCGGAATGTAGCGGCGACGTCCAAATAAGGTTTCCACGTAGCCATTTTCCTGAGCAAAGCGAATTAGACGATCAAAGTAAGCGGGAATGGCGGTGTAAAGTTTAAAATATTTATCAATAAAATCTTGGGCTTCGCCGCGGGAAATATTGATTTGATTGGCCAAGCCAAAAGCACTTAAACCGTAAATCACCCCGAAGTTGATGGCTTTGGCTTTATTGCGCAATTCTTTGCTGACTTTTTCTAATGGTAAGTTATGGATTTTAGCGGCGGTGCTGGCGTGAATATCTTCTCCGTGTTTGAAGGCTTTAATCATTTCTTCGTCCTCAGCCAGCGACGCGATGATTCTTAGCTCAATTTGTGAATAGTCAGCACTGATTAGGGTTTCACCTTTGTCAGCCATGAAACCTTTGCGAATGGCTCGACCACTTTCTTCTTTGATGGGAATATTTTGCAGGTTCGGGTTGCTGGATGACAAGCGCCCGGTGCGCGTAATTGTTTGGTTAAAAGAAGTATGAATTTTACCATCAGCTTTGGCCAGTTGCGGTAAAGACTTGATATAGGTTGATAACAATTTATCCAAATGGCGATGTTGTAAAATCAAATCAATTATTTCATGTTCGCCTTTTAATTTTTCCAGTTCTCCGGCGGCAGTGGATTGTCCGGTTTTAGTTTTTTTAACGTTTTCGGTGGGTACTGATAATTTTTCAAAAATGATTTTTTTGATTTGTTGCGGTGAATTGATGTTAAATTCTTCGCCGGCCAATTCAAAAATTTGTTTATCCACGATGGCTAATTCTTTGCTGAATTTTTCTTCCAATTCGGTAAAGTAGGGGAGATCAATTTTGATACCTTCTTGTTCCATCTGTGCCAAAATCGGCATTAGGGGCATTTCAATTTTATCAAATAAGGGTAAGAGCTGGCGCTCCGCCAACATCCCTTCAAAAACTTCCCACAGGTGCCAAGCGTTGTCGGCATCGGCGCAGGCATAGTCGCGTAATTTTTCCGGCGCCAGACTTTTCATTAATGTTGGTAAATCACTTTTTCCATCCCAGCCGCTCATTTCCATAAAACTGACAGTTTTGGTTTTCAATTCGGAAAAAGCCAAATGATCCAAGTCGTGGTGGCGTTGGTCCGGATTTAATAAGTAGGAAGCGATCATTGTATCCACAAGCGTTCCCTTGATTTCAATCCCGTATTTTTTCATTATTTTCCAATCAAATTTCAGGTTGTGGCCGATTTTAACGGTTTTCTTGTTTTCCAAAAGCGGTTTTATCATTTCCAGAAATTCAGTTTTTTGCTCATGGTTGAGATAAATGAAAGCCCCCTGGTTTTTTTGCCAGGAAAAACTGCAACCGATGATTTCCGCCACTGTATCGTCCAGACCGGTGGTTTCTGTATCAAAAGCGAAACCCGGTTTATCTTTTAATTCAGCTAAAAAGTTTTTGAGTTCCTCTTTGGACTGAATTAACTGATAATTTTTTTCCTCCGTAGGATTTGATTCGTCGTTAGAAATTGTTTGTTTGCCGCGCAAGAATGGCGGGACCTTATCCGGCATGGTGTAAAATTCATATTCTTGGCAGATTTCATTGACCACCGCCATGTCAAACGGTTTTAAAATGGCATCTTGTAATTTGAAATCAATCGGCACATCAATAATTAAGCGGGCCAGTTTTTGACATTTAAAAGCCAGTTCTTTGTTATCAATCAACAATTTGATAATGCGATCGGTAAATTTCAGTTCTTTTTTTTCTTTTAATTTTTCAGGATTTGATTCTAAAATTTGATATAAATTTTCCAGGCTGTGAAATTCTTTAATTAAATTGATGGCGGTTTTGTCGCCCACGCCCGGCACCCCCGGAATGTTATCGGAGGCATCTCCCTTGAGCGCTTTGTAATCAACGATTTGTTCCGGTGTTAAACCATCATATTTTGTTTGCACTGCCTGTCGATCAAAAAGCGTAAAATTACCAACCCCGATTTTCGGCATATACACGAAAGAATTTTCATCTACCAATTGCAATAAATCATTGTCGCTACTCACCACATAAACATCCACATCTTTATGTTTTTTGTTGGTATCTTTATTGATGGTGCCGATAATATCATCAGCCTCAAAACCTTCTTTAACGTAAATGGGAATGCCCAATTTTTCCAGGGCTTCCAACAATAATGGAATTTGTTCGTAAAAGCCGGCTTCTTGGCGGACGCGTTGTGCCTTGTATTCGGCAAAGTCGGCGGTGCGGGTTTCTGATTTGCTGACATCAAATGACGTGGCCAAATATTCCGGTTGCAAGTCTTTTAAAATTTTGAAAAGGATGGAAAAATAGCCGAAGATGGCATTCACGACCAGGCCTTTTTTCGTGGTGAGCGGTGGCAAAGCGTGCCACGCTCGGTGCAGTAAAGAATGTCCGTCAATAATCACCAGTTTCTTTTTTTTCATATTTATTTGATTTATTTATAAATGATATTTTAGCAAAGCGGAGATGGCGATGGCGGCGGTTTCAGTTTTTAAAATGCGTTCGCCCAGTTTGATGAATTTCGGGTTTTCCAGTTTATTTAAAATTTTTAAATCATCCGGCGAAAATCCGCCTTCCGGTCCGATAAATATGTTAATTGTTTCGTCGTCCTGTAAATTGTGGAGTAATTTTTTTAAATCACTCATTTCAAGATTTTCTTGCGTATGAAAAATCAGATTTAACCCGTTCGTTTTTGGGTTTAAATTTTTCAGTTCCATTGCTTCGTTAATGGTCGGCATATAAAAGCCATGGGATTGTTCTACCGCTTCGGCGCTGATTTTAAACAAGCGTTCGGTTTTGGTTTGGTTCTTAACGGTTCTTTGTGTTATAATGGGAATAATTTCCGAAACACCCAGTTCGCTGCATTTTTCCACAATCAATTCCAGCTTATCTTTTTTGGGAATGGCGATAAACAAATTGATGCGGACTGACTGATCGTTTTCATTTTCAGTTTTTTGCAAACGTAAATAAATTTCCTTTTTATCAATATTTACCTGATTGATTTCATAGATGAATTTTTCACGACTATTGTTTAAAAGGGTGATTTGTTCGCCGGCTTTCAATTTTAAAACCTTGCTGATTTGGTGATATTGTTCAGGGTATTTGGCTTTGTTAAGAATTAAGGTTTTTCCCAAGGGTTTTTGGTCAAAGGAGAGAAAAAAATGGTGCATATAAAATAAAAATAAAGTTTTTCTAATTATAACACATGAATCAAAGTCAACAAGAATTTTTAAAGATGGTGGAGAGGGTGGATAAAATCGCAATGTTGTTTGCCCCGTCTTTTATCATTGATTTTGATTATCCGGCGATTGTCGGTATGTCGAAGGCTTTGGGCGCCGGTTTGGTAAGTGAAATCACCTACGGTTGTCACCTGGTTAACACCCATTATAATCATTACATTAAAACCCATAAAAATCAAAAGTATTTTATCAATACCACTTGCCCGACGATTGTTAATTTGATTCGCACCCAATTTCCGGAATTGCAAAAATATTTGTTGCCGGATATTTCTTGCGCTTTGTCATTTATTGATTTTTATAATTTACTTCACCCGGATTATAAATTGGTCTTCATTTCACCGTGCGTGGCTAAGCGTAGTTTTGAAACGCCACGTTTGCCGGAGTGGTCGCTGACCTTAACTTTTTCTGAGTTGCGTGAGTTGTTTCTTGCTAAAAATATCAAGACTGAGGATTATCAAAATAGTGCTGAGCAGTGGGATAAATTTTCTCGCATTGATACCAAGCTTTATCCGTTGGATGGCGGTTTGAGCGCGACTGCTCGTTGGCAAGAATTTTTCCCTGATTTGCAAATTTTTATCGGTTCCGGTTTAAAAAGTTTATTGCCGATTTTTATGCAAATGAAGCAGGGGACTTATGATAAAAATTTGTTGGATGTTTGTGCCTGTGAGGGGGCGTGTGTCGGTGGACCGTGTGTTTTTAATAAAGATTTGCCGTTGGCGGAAAAGCGACAAAAAGTGATTAATTATTATAAGCGATTTGCCGAGTAAGAACGTTTTTGGCAAGTCCGGTCTTTTTTGATATAATCTAGGAGAAGTCCATTTTTATGTTTCGGGAATTTTTTAGTATTTATCAATTAAAAAAATAAAAATATTTTTATGCCGATTGATAGAGAGGAATTGGCCAAGCATTTGTCGGCCGATGAAAATTTGGATGAACAGTCTCGATTGCAACAATACGCCGCCGCTTTACCTGATGAACCGATGATTGTTTCCAATGTGAAATATAAAAAACGTCGTTGGTTCACCAAGTGGTGGGGGGTATTGTTGATTATGTTATTTTTGACTTTGGCGATTTTTACCTCAATGTTTGTTTATTTTTATAAAGATTTTTTGAATAAAATGGCGGCCGGCACCATTCAGTGGGATATGTATTATCAAGGTTTTGATTTTAAAACCCGCTATGATTTGTTGGCCATCAGTCGTGATACCATGGAAGACGATCCGTGGTGGGGTCACCCTGACGCCAAGGTGGTGATTGTGGAATTCGGTGATTACACCTGTTCCTATTGTCGCGATTTTAATAATAAAATCATGCCCCAGTTGAAAGATAAATATCAAAATGATGTGTTGTTTATCTATCGAGATTTTCCGGTTTTATCCGGAGCGGAAGGGGCTTCGGTGCAGGTGGCCAATGTCGCCAACTGTGTTTACAATAATTTAAATGACAAGGCTGATTATTGGAAGGTTGTTCATAATTATTTGTTTTTAATGACGGATAATTTGGGTAATATTCATAAAGATTTGGAGGGCTATTATAACGTGGAAGCGGCCGAAAAATGCATCAATGATAAGATGTTTTACAATGAAGTTTTGCGTGATTTCAATCAAGCCGATGAGCTTGGTTTAACTTCCACGCCGTCTTTCTTTGTGAACGGTCATTACATGCAGGGGAGTTTGGAGGCGGAAGAATGGTTTTATGTAATAGATAAATTTTTAGCAGCTAATCAATAAATATTATGGTGGAAATTCGTATTCACGGCAGGGGCGGGCAAGGTTCGGTAACGATGGCCGAGCTCTTATCTTTGTCGGCGGAAAATTGTGATAAGTTTTCCCAGGCTTTTCCTTATTTTGGCGTGGAGCGTCGCGGGGCACCGGTGATCGCTTTCATTCGTATTGATTCAAAATTCATTATTACCAGAGAACAAATTTATCGTCCCGATTACGTGATTATTCAGGATTCCACGTTAGTGGAGGAAGAAGCGGTGCAACAAGGAATCAGCGATAAAACTACGGTGATTATCAATAGCTCTTTGGATGCCGATTATTGGAAAAAATATTTTAAGTCTAAAGTGAAAATTTATACTGTGCCGGCCACGGATTTGGCAATGCAACATATTGGCAAGCCGATTGTAAATACGGTTTTGATGGGCGCTTTTGCCAAGATTTGTCCGGATTTGGATTTGGCCGGAGCGCAAAAAGCGGTTAGGCAATACTTGGGAACAAGTTTTTCCGCCGATTTGGTCAATAAGAATTTGGCCGGTGTTAAGGCCGGTTATGATTTTATCAAATAATTGATTGTAATATGAAAAAAGCGATTTCGGTTTCTCCGGGAACCAGTAAAAACAATAAGACCGGCGCATGGCGCACGTTCCGACCGGAAATTGATTTTGAAAAATGCACCGGTTGCGGTATTTGTGAATCGGTTTGTCCGGAGCCTTGCATCAGCAACAGTCACAAAAAAAATAAAATGGGCAAAGAGGTCAGACAAATTGATTATGATTATTGCAAGGGTTGCGGTTTGTGCGCGGCGGAGTGTCCGTTCAAGGCAATCAGCATGAAAGTTGAGAAAAAATAACTTAAATATAAATTTATATGGCAAAAGTGATGGAAGGATCGCGCGCGGTGGCGGAGTTGGTGCGTTTGTGTGAGCCGGCCGTGGTGAGCGCTTATCCGATTACGCCGCAAACGCACATTGTGGAGTATTTGGCGAAATTCAAGGCTGATGGTGTGGCCAATTACGAATATGTTCGCGCCGAAAGTGAGTTTACGGCGGCGTCCGTGGTTTTGGGAGCGTCGGCGAGTGGGGTGCGCGTGTACAGCGCCACCAGTTCTCAGGGTTTATTATTGATGACTGAAGTTTTATTTAATATTGCCGGCATGCGTTTGCCGGTGGTGATGACTTGTGCCAATCGTTCAGTTAGCGCGCCCATTAATATTTGGAATGACCAGCAGGATGCGGTGACCATTCGTGATTCCGGTTGGTTGATGTTTTATGGTGAAACCGTGCAAGAAGTTTTGGATTTACATTTGCTCGCTTATCGCGTGGCAGAGAGTTTAAGTTTGCCGGTGATGGTCAATATGGATGGTTTTATTTTGACCCATACTTTTGAACCGGTGAATATTCCCAATAAAGCTTTAATCAAAAAATACTTACCGAATTATAAGCCGGTTTTGGGAGAATATTTAAATCCGGCCGCGCCAAAATCAATCGGGACTTTTGTTAACCCGAAACATTATTTTGAAATTCGCCAAGAATTGTTTGAAGATGTGCGATCTTCTGTGAAATCCATAAAGAAAAACATGAAGGAATTTAAAAAAGTTTTTGGGCGAGATTTGGATTTGGTGGAATATTACGGGGATAAGAACGCCAAAACGGTTTTCTTTGCGATGGGCTCGGTGGCGGGCACGGTAAAAGAATTTATTAATCAGCACAATAAGGTCAATAAGGATAAATTGGCGATTGTTAAATTACTTTGTTTCCGTCCTTTTCCGGAAGAAGAATTGGCGGCTGTTTTTAAAAATGTTAAACGGGTGGCTGTTTTGGATAAGGCAATTTCCATGGGCGCGGAAGGTATTTTGTCCGGTGAATTAAAGCGCGCTTTATATGGAAAAAATAAAAATTTGTTAATTAAGGATTATGTTGTCGGCTTGGGCGGGCGTGATATTACTTTGGCTTTGTTGGGAGATATTTATAAAGATATTTCCAAAACGAAAACTGATGAATTAATTTTTAAAGGTAAATAAAATATTTATGTTGGACAAAATCAAAAGGAGAACATTTTTTAAGTTTAGTTTTTACCAGGTTTTAACTTTTGTTTTCTTTTCTTTGATTTTGGGGGGCATGTTTTTGGCGCACGTCATTTGGGCGGCTGATCCGGTCAACGTGCAATACCAAGTTCCCTTTGGTGGGTTGAGCAGTGGCGATTTGTTGCCGGAGTATATCAACAAAATATATAAATGGATGATTGGGGCCGGTTTGGTGTTGGTGGGAATTATGGTGACGGTCGGTGGTTTTATGTATGTGTCTTCGGCCGGTGACGCCAAAACTGTTGCGTCCGGTAAAAAATACATTGTGAATTCTTTGATCGGAATGTTGCTTTTGGTCAGTTCGTATTTGATTTTAAATACCATCAATCCAGACGTGACTACGATGGAGGTTTTGGAAGTTTCCACGATTGAGCAGAAAACCATGCCTACCGGGATTTGTGCTTGTGATTCAAATAGTGATTGTCCGCAAGCAAATACTTATTGTATGTCTTCGTCAGATACAACACCATTTAATCCTAAAGTGAGCAGTGACGTTGCTGAAGCATTATCTTCAGTTTTTAATATTTTTATGGGTGTGGCGACTTTGCCAATGGGTGTGGGAACAACTATTGGTCCAAAAATTGTCGCGCAAGGGGGCGTTGGGGCGGCGGCGAAGAGCGCGGCCACGCGTTTTGCCACGGCGGCGGCGAAAAAGACTGCTGATTTGGTGGTGCGGGCCGCGACTAAAGTTAAAGATAAATTCGTTTGGGCTTTTAAGAATCCGGGGAAATTTGCCGGTAAGGCGGTTGCCAAAACTGTTAGTACTGGGGTTAAGGTTTGGGCTGCCAAAGAAGTTATTTTATTTGTTGGCTTGATTATTATTGCCAATATGGGTTTTACTTTTGAATTTAGTGCGTCTTGCCCAAATCCCGAAGGAAAATCATTGTGTGTTTCTGATATTTTTAAATATAATTTGATTCCGCACGGCATGGCACCAAGTAATGAGCCCGGTATTGGCATTAAAGTAAATATTGATGATGGTACGATGGAACCGGCTGATCCGCCACGCACATTTTTGTATAATAGCGATGGAACTCTGCCGTTGCGACGAGAGATGTTGGGGGATGTAACTGGTACCTATGCTGTTCATTATTTTGTACCACCATTGGGGAACGTTGAACCGGCTTATTTGTTTTTTGGTGGTAAGGTTTTTCCGGGACTCACCAATCGTGATGCGTGTATGCCATCAAATAACCATTGTCCGTGTCTTGAGTGGGAAATTTGGGATAAGGAGGCTGGGAACTACAAATGTAAGCGACAAGCACGTTGTGTTGCTGGTAATGCTATACATCCTCGATTAGATGATGATTATTCTTTTTGTTTGACAGGGAGTCAGGGGGAGCCATGTGAGAATGATAATGACTGTCGTGTGGGAAATCAGTGTGTAGTAATTCCCAATAGTGCAGTTAGTAGTTTGTCTTTATTTAGAAAAGGGATTGATGGGGCAACCAGTACTGTTCAGGGGTTAACCAAAGATTTGAAAACAGCAACCGGAGGAATTTATGAATTAAAATCGCCTTTTGCAATGCAACAGGTTTGTATGCCAACTTCCGGTGGTGGCGCCAGTCGGGTGATTGATAGTGAGTGTACCATTGCCGATAACAGTGCTTATTGTAAACCAGGGACCGGTATTACGGATCGTAATGTTCCTTGTGTTCCAATGAAGGCAGCGGCGGTGTCGGAGCAGGATCCGAGTAAGATGGTGGGGTGTGGCATGTTAAATTATATTTGTTATCAAGAGATTGACGGTGCACCAAAATATGCTGTTGCCAGTCTTGAGACCCGAAAGAAGATTTTGCGATTCCCGTATGTTTACAAAGCTCAAAGCGAGAAGGATTGTTTTGTTCGTTATTCTAAATCTAGTGGGATAGCAGATAAAATAATTAATTTAATGAATGGCGATGTGTCCTACAATCAAATTGTTTTATATGTTGATGGTGGGAGCGGTTCCGATTTTGAACAAAAAAAATATGAAAATGTATTGGGGTATATCAATCGTTGGAAATTGCCAATTTCTCGAAAGCAACAGTTTATTGATGATTATTTTAAATCCACTAGTATAAAAGAGGCACAACAGGCATGGAAGGATGATATAAAAAACAAAGTAAATATAATGCTTTCTAATGAAAAAAATTATTTATTGCAACAGAATGGTCAATGTTATATTAATTTGACCGATGCATATAGTACATCTTTGCCAGGGGAAATGATTCGATATTCGGATTTGTCTACTGTGTACCTTGACAATAAGGTTACGTCATTTGTGAATTTATCTTTGTTGGAAGGTGACATCGGAACTTGGTTTGATGAACGCGTTGTTTCTGAAAACTTAAAATGTGATATTGGTTTGGTTCCAATTAGGGATTTGTTATGGGTAAAAATCATTCAAAGTGAGGTTAGATAATTTATTAATTTCAAAATAATTTTTATGCAAAAACAATACCAAGCTCTCTATCCCGGGCACACCGCTTGCGCCGGTTGCGGCGAACTTTTGGCCATGCGCCACGCCCTGCAAGCCGCCGGCCCCGATGTGATCGTGGTGGGTGCGACCGGTTGCAGTGAAGTTACTACATCAGGTTATCCGGAAAGTGCTTTTGGCATGCCGTGGCTTCATTCTTTATTTGAAAATGCATCGTCCGTGGCTTCGGGCATTGCGGCGGCTTTAAAGTATCAAAAGAAAAACGATAAAATTAAAGTGATTGCCACCGGCGGCGATGGTGCGACTTTTGATATTGGTTTTGGTGCGCTTTCGGCAATGTGGAGTCGGGGTGAGGACATTTTATATCTTTGTTATGATAATGAAGCTTATATGAATACCGGTGTCCAAGCCAGTGGCGCGACTTTGCCGGGAACTTCCACCACTACCAGTCCGAGTGGCGCGGTGGAGCAGGGGAATATGATGCCGAAAAAAGATATGCCGGCGATTGCCATGGCGCATGGTTGCGTTTACGTTGCCACCGCCTCTCCCGGTTACCCGATTGATATTCAAAACAAAGTTAAAAAAGCGTTGACCATGAAAGGTCCGAAATATATTCAATTGTTATCACCGTGCGTGCCGGGCTGGGGATTTTCCACCGATCAAGCGGTGAAATTGGGAAAGCTCGCGCAGCAAACCGGTTTGTATCCGATTTTTGAAGCGATCAATGGTAAGGTGACCGGTGTCATGAAAGTCCCGACAGCCACGCCCCCGGTTTCGGCTTATTTGGAATTGCAAAAACGTTTCAAACATATTTTGAAAGACGAAAAAATGATGGCTTATTTACAGTCCATCGCTGATGCGAATATTGTGAAGTATGGGTTGAGATAATTAAGGTAATCTCTTCACGAATTCTACGAATTCCGCCACCGCCTTGTCCATCTTGCCACTTTTATTTTCAATCACCACGTCATAATATTGGCAGAAAGTTTTTTCTTCGGCGGCGTTTGCCAAGCGAATTTTGATATCTTCTTCGGTGTTGCTGCCGCGCCCACGCAAACGCTTTTCCAAATCTTTAAGTGGCGCATCAATGAAAATCAACCAGGCTTCCGGATATTGTTTTTGAATTTGCAAGGCACCTTGAATATCAATATTTAAAACAATGTTGTTGGTTTTGATGGTGTTTTCCAAAATGTCACGCGCGGTACCATAATAATTTTCATGTACCCAGGCATATTCAATCACCCGATTTTTTTCAATTAAGCTTTCAAATTCTTCTTTACTGACGTTAATCACCTGTTTGTCTTCAGGAATTTCTCGCGGGGCGCGTGTGGTGTAGGTGGCGCCGGTTTGTAAATTCAATCCCTTGTGATTTTTTAGAACATCAATAATGATTGTGCTTTTTCCCGCGCCTGACGCTCCGGAAACAATCAAAATATTTTTCAGGGGGTTGATTTCATTTAAGAAAGTTTTTAAGGGCATCGGCAGTTTACTGTAAAAAGCTTGTTTTTCGCCTTTCATATCAACAAATTCCAATTCTTGCGCGTGTAGAAATATTCGTCCTAAATTGATGGGGCGATATTTTTTTTGTTTATATAATGGATCACCAACCAAGGCGTGGCCGAAGGCGTGAAAATGCGCGCGGATTTGGTGGGTGCGTCCGGTCTTCAAATTCACTTTCAACAAGGAAAAATGTTTGTAGGTTTTAATCAGTTCATATTCAGTGAGTGATTCTTTCCCGCTATCGGCGCCGGCCGGCTTGGCAATCATTCTTTTTTTATCTTTGCTTCTTTCCAATTTAAAATTAAGGCTACCGGTATTTTGTCCGGGAATACCAAAAGCCAGGGCAATATAAGTTTTTTTCACTAAACGTTCTTGAAATTGCTTTTTCAGGTAATCAAACATTTTCTTGGTTCGCGCCACCACGAGCAAGCCGGAAACTTGTTTATCCAGCCGATGCACAATACCCGGGCGCAACGGATCATCACCGATTTCTTTAAGTTCCGGGTATTTTTCCAGCAATTGTTGGACGACACTGCTTTGTTTTAAGTCCTTGCTGCCGTGCGTGGCTAGCCCTGCCGGTTTATCAATAATCAAGAAATTTCGGTCAATTTTTATAATTTTGATTTGCGGAGCGTTTGCCAAGTCATCCGGTTCGGCTTTTTTACTATCAAAAACACAAACAATTTCGTCATTGGGGGTTAACCAGTGATGTGGGGCGTCAATGATTTTCCCATTAACGGAAATTTGTCCATTTTTAGTCCAATTTTGTATTTGGCTGCGGGAGTGTTTTTTCAGTTTTGCGGTTAAAAATTTATCCAACCGTTCGCTCTTGTCACCCTCAAAAATAAAAGTTTTTTTCATATCATTATTATAATGGTTATTTGCTTTATTATTCCACATCTTGATATATTGCGCAAATCATAATATCATTTACTTATGATTTAATTTTTAAGAAAATTTTTGATGAAAAACAAGATTTTCGGTTTTTTGTTGTTATTGTCCGGAGTTTTTTTGTTTAGCGCTTGCGGCAATAGTGATGAAACCCAATATGAATTTGTGGAGGTGGCTTTTGGAAATTTGGACCAAGTCGTTTCGGCGACCGGTTTTTTGCAACCGCAGGAACGTGTCAATTTATCCATGGAAGCCGGTGGAAAAATTGTTGATGTGGCTGTTGATGTCGGTGATTTT
>Ga0116156_10003291_pt1 | contig 14177 bp, 7 predicted proteins | sample AD_UKC045_MetaG_FD_89891 | JGI IMG/M metagenome (GOLD analysis project Ga0116156, IMG submission 89891) | Active sludge microbial communities of municipal wastewater-treating anaerobic digesters from USA - AD_UKC045_MetaG | ecosystem: Engineered > Bioreactor > Anaerobic > Digestate | place: USA... | reverse complement strand
TCCTTTACTCATCATGCAGCTGAAACATACTGTAGATGGCTTTCACAGGTGACAGGTAAAACATACCGGCTGCCGACGGAAGCTGAGTGGGAATATGCCTGCAGGGCAGGAACTGAAACTCCCTATTTCTTCCCTGGTGATCCGACTAAGTTTGAAAAGTCGGGTCTCAGGGCAAAACTTTCAAAGAATGATACAACTGTCATCAATACATATATAATATATAAAGGTAATAGTCCATCAAAAACCCAACCTCCGGAGATGGTCAAACCCAATCCGTTTGGTCTGAAGAATATGCTCGGAAACGTTGCCGAATTCTGTTCCGACTGGTACCAGAGCGGGACTTATTCAGAATATCCTGAAGGAATCATTAAGGATCCTTCCGGGCCTGAAACAGGAGAGGAATACGTCGTCAGAGGCGGATCATTCATGGATATGGCAGGAAGTGTCAGGAGTGCTGCCAGGGGGTACACAAAGACTGATGAATGGCTGAAAACCGATCCGCAGATACCGAAGAGCATCTGGTGGTATTCCGACTGCTTCCACGTTGGTTTCAGGGTGGTTTGTGAATTTGACGAAAATACCGGGAATACAGTTTCTCAATAATTTAATCTGGAAATAGTTCCGGATTCAAAGTTCCAGGTTCCTGGTTTCAGGTTCCAGGTTTCAGGTTCCAGATTCAAACCAAACACTTTAAGCGTTAAATCAGGAAATCATTGTAATAAATTTTTTTATTCAGTTAAAAAAACTTAATTTTCCTTCCCTAATCGTAGAAATCCATCGGGAATTTTTCCGGGGATGCATTTAGGTTTTTAACTAACTAACTAATAGTGTAATTGTATGAAAAAAACTACCCGTTTTTTTTGGCCGGAATGGCCTGATGTGAGTTTTTGCAGATTACCTTTAGCTGCAAAAATTCTTGTTTTTATACTGGTGTCAGGATTAACGTTTCCGGCGTTGTCCTTTGCGCCGGATGATCCTTATGTAGTACAGCAGATATCTGTTTCCGGGACTGTGACCGATGCTGCAACAGGTTCTGCAATGCCCGGTGTGAATGTCCTTGTAAAGGGCACCACCCTCGGTGCTATTACCGGTGTCGATGGAAAGTACACCATCGCCAATGTTGACAGGAATGCAACTCTTGTGTTTTCCTTTATCGGTTATGTTACCCAGGAAGCTGCAATAAGCGGCAGGAACGTCGTTGATATGGTCCTTGCCGGTGAGGTGACAGACCTTGATGAAGTTGTGGTAGTTGGTTACTCAACACAGAAACGTGCAAACGTTATTGGTTCGGTAACTTCAATTTCCGGTCAGAGTATTCAGTCTGTTCCGGCGCCAAACGTTTCAACATCTCTCGGAGGCCGCTTACCCGGATCAGTAGTTATCCAGAATAACGGTGAACCGGGACAATACGGAACAAGGATACTTGTACGAGGCAGAAGCACCCTCGGAGGTGACAGGAATCCAGGATCTGCCCAGAGTCAGACCGCACCTCTGGTTATCATTGACGGAGTACCCGGTCGTAATATGGATGAAATAGATCCAAATGATATTGAAAGCCTGTCTGTCCTTAAAGATGCTTCAGCTGCAATATACGGAGCCCAGGCTGCCAATGGCGTAATCCTTATCACAACTAAGAAAGGAACGGAAGGTAAGACAAGACTTAATTACCAATTCTACCAGGGCTTTCAAACCCCGACAGTGATACCCGATGTCACAAATGCTGCTGAATATGCCACCATGCTTTCAGAATACCAGGTATCAACCGGTAAGTCGAGAACCTATACTGATGCAGATATTGAACTGTTCAGATCAGGTGCAGATCCGTGGAAGCATCCCAATACTGACTGGTATGGGGATCTTATTAAGAAATGGACAACAACTTACCGTCATAATCTGACAATGGACGGAGGATCAAAGGGAATGTTGTATTATGTTTCTATCGGACTTAAAGGAGATGAATCATTTTATAAGCAATCCTCCACTAAATATAATCAATATAACGTACGTGCCAAGGTTGATATGCCTATCACGGATTGGCTCAAGACAGGGATTGAGCTTGCCGGATTCCAGGTAAACCGCGTTTATCCTTATAAAAGCGCTGATGCAATTGTAGGGCAGTCAACCCGCCTCGTACCGACCAACTGGTCATTCTGGCCTAACGGTCTGCCCGGTCCTGACATTGAATATGGCGATAATCCTGTTGTAACATCAACATTTGAAGGTGGGAAAAATGACCAGAAAACTTACAGGTTACTGAGCTCATTCAACACCACTCTGACTATTCCCTTTGTAAAGGGTCTGTCACTGAATGCCATATATAGCTATGACCTGACAAATTATTACCAGAAAGCTTTCTACAAGCCGTGGGTTCTTTATTATCCGAACTGGGACGAGGCAACGAAGGATCCTCAGACGGGATTCGTGACTGATATGCCCATGAAACCAACACTCAGGGGGCTTTCATCTCCTGAGAATACGGAAAGATTTGACAGGACTCAGAATAAGACGATTAACCTGGGGGCCACTTTTACAAGGAAATTCGGAGACCACAATGTATTCCTTTACGGCGGATTTGAACAATATACAAATGATTATAACTGGTTCAGAGGTTACCGCCAGCTTTATATTTCATCCCTTATACAGACAATGGATGCCGGAGCAAACCTGAATCAAAACACAGACGGACAGGCCTCGATCTATGCACGTAAATCATATATCGGGCGTGCCACCTACGACTTCAGGGGAAAATATCTTGCCGAAGCATTATTCCGGGCAGACGGATCACTTAAATTCCCGCCTGAGAGCCGCTGGGGTTACTTCCCCGGATTTATGGTGGGATGGCGTGCTTCTGAAGAAGGATTCTGGAAGAATTACATTCCATTTATAAATTATTTCAAGCTGAGAGCTTCATGGGGAATGATGGGTATGGACCCGGGTACTGCTTTCCAGTATATGAACAGTTTTGGACTGGGCGCCGGAATGTCATTTGGTACAAGTGGAGCGATCGAATCCGTTGTAGGGCCACCAACCATTGCAAATCCGAATATAACCTGGGAAACACAGACTACAAGGAATATAGGCTTTGAATCAAAATGGCTGAATGACCTAATTCATTTTAATTTTGAATTTTTCAAGAATAAAAGGGAAGATATTCTTGCCGCCAGGGATGCATCTGTTCCGGATTTTACAGGGCTGTCACTTCCGAACGAGAATATAGCACGGGTTGATAATACAGGTTTTGAGACGGAAGCAGGTTTTCATAAGAATATTACATCCGATCTTCGCCTTGATGTCACCGGAAATTTCAGTTATAACCATAACAAAGTTGTTTTCAAGGATGAACCCGAAAGGGCGGTTCCTTGGCAGAGAGAAACCGGTCATCCTTATAATGCCTGGTTGATGTATAAATGTATAGGTGTTTTTGCTGATGATAAAGCGCTCAGTTATCCTCACTGGACAAACGCAAAACCAGGTGACCTTATCTTCGAGGATGTTTCCGGGGATGGTAAAATCGATGGTGATGACAGGATCCTTATTGACGAGGTTGATGTACCGGAAACATATTACGGGCTTAACCTTGATGCCAGCTGGAAAGGTCTTACTTTATCATTGATGTTTCAGGGTCAGGGTAAATTCTATAAGTTCAATCACTATGATGAAAGACGCGGTGAGGCCGGTAATTATTTCCAGTGGACTTATGATGACCGCTGGACAACCAGCAACAAAAATACGAATATAGCCAGAGCCTTCAACCGTAACGATTTCTACTGGGCTCATGCCGTCAATATGAGTACTTACTGGCTTGACAATACCGCTTATTGCCGCCTGAAGAACCTGGTACTTTCTTATCAAATACCAAATCAGATCTTCAGCCGTATTGGTATCTCAAATGCAAATGTCTATTTCTCAGGGAACAATCTTGGATTGTTATGGCGTGCAACAAAGAAATTTGATCCTGAAGCTAACGGTGCAGGAGTATATCCGATAATGAAAACATTTGCCTTTGGAGCAAACATTTCCTTTTAATTAATGAGAAATAAAAATTATACCAATATGAAAAAAATATTCAGTTATATAATAGCAATATCGGCTCTGTTGTTCTTACACACCTCTTGCACGGATGTGCTGGACCAGGATCCTGTAAGTACTTTTAACGAACAGGTTGTATTTGCCGATATAAATGTTACAAAAGCCTATCTTGGCAAATGTTATGACAGGCTGGGAGGTAATACTGATAATGGTATCCTTGGCATGCGTGAAGATCTTCTTTCTTCAGCGACCGACCAGACATTATGTATCCACCGTCCGGCCAACTATGTTAACCTTAAAGGGACAATGAGCCCGGATCAGTTGGGATACTTCGCCAATACAGGTTATGCAGGGTTCCTGCGCTGGAATTACATTTACCAGAATATTCAGAATATTAATACAATTCTGGCAAGTATTGATGATGTCCCTGCACCGACTTCAACAGAAGAAGCTCTTAAAGCCCAGGTTAAAGGAGAAGCATATTTCCTCAGGGCATTTGAATATGCAATGATCCTCATGAACTATGGAGGAGCTGTTATTGCAACGGAGCCCTTTGTACTTGGTGGTGATTTTCTTACAATCAAGAGGTCAACTTTTCAGCAAACCCTCGATCAGGTGCTTTCAGATATAGATGATGCAATTGCCAATCTACCTGCAAAAATGGAACAGGGCAGAGCCACACGAGGTGCAGCTGCTGCACTGAAATCAAGAGTTTTGCTTTTCTGTGCAAGCGATCTGGTAAATGGCGGCTATGAACCCACAAAGACCCTCGTTTCCCTCGGGACAGGCGGTCAGGCTGCCCGCTGGACTGCTGCAAGAGATGCTGCCAAGGCTGTAATGGACGGAACTTATGGTACTTATTCTCTTGTCGGGACTGTTGCAGATCCGCCTTCAGGAGGATATTCAGAAGCTGATGTTCAGGCAATTGCCGACACTTATTTTGGCATCTTCAATCAGAAGGGTGCCTGGAACAGTGAAACCATATGGGCAATTCAGTATCCGCTCACCGGAGGTAATCAAAACAGGGCAAATATCTGGTTCGGTCCATGCGGGTATCACAACTGGGGCAACAATAATCCTACAGAACCTGCGGTAAGGCAATATGAGATGGCTGACGGTACCCCGTTTGTTTGGGATAAATACAATTCCGGGAACCAGGTACTCCGTACAGCAACTGCCGCTGAACTTGCCGCTGATCCGCAGAGGAATCCTTATGTTGGTCGTGAAGCACGTTTCTATGGAACCGTATTATATCACGGGGCACCATGGCAGTCCAGTCCCGCCGACCGCGCAGCATTCGATCCCACAAACAGAGTACAGACGGGACACCTGTATAATATGGATCGTACAATTAAAACTCCCGGTGTTGATTCCCGTCAGGGTCAGATCGAAGCATGGAACGGGACCAAGAACGGTTATTATATCAAAAAATTCATGGATCCGGCTACTGTCGGCCAGTATTACAGAAATACCAATCACTGGGTGGAATTCCGTTATGCCGAAATCCTTCTGAATTATGCAGAAGCCTGTATAGAAATTGGAGGGGCAGAGATACAGAACGGACTTAATGCACTTAACATGGTACGTAACCGTGCAGGATTACCTGACCGGGTGACTTCAGATCAGGAAGAGGCAAGAAAATGGGTGCGTCACGAAAGATACATTGAACATTTTGCGGAAGGCCATCAGTGGTATGATATGCGCCGATGGATGACCGCTCCAACAGTAATCACCGATGTATTTGAAATGAAAGTCAAGGAATTTGTTAATGGCGACTGGGAATGGGAATACGACCTGACAGCAAAACCTGACGAAAGAAAATGGGAAAGTAATAAGTATTACTGGATACCGCTTGCGCGCTCTGAGGTTAATAAGGCACCTCAGCTGGAACAGGCTCCGGGGTATTAATGAATTTTTTCGACCTCACCCCCTAAATCCCCCTCTCCCGGAGGAGAGGGGGACTTAAAATCCGTAACATTATAGCCCCTCTCCCCCGGGAGAGGGGTTGGGGTGAGGTCAGTTATAAAAAGTCCAATACCAGAACGTATTACCAAACTGCTTCCGCAGCGCCGGCTCTGCTGATTTGGGATTATTTCCGAATGCCTGGAACGTCTGAAGAAACCTTTCAAAACGTACCTCAGTATCCGGATTGATCATGAGATTACCGGGAGGAGGTAATTGTCCGGTATAGAGAACTTTTATGGCAACTGCTGCTTCTTCAACGTGGACAGGTATTTTTTTGAAACCATATTTCTCAAGATTATTCCATTCACCGGAGATCCCGCGGTAATCCTTTTTCAGAAGCAGCCATGCCAGCTTGTATTCGTAGGCTTTCCTGTTCAGAGAATCAGTGGCAAGAATCCTTTCAATATTTATGACCGGATCATCTGTGATCGAAATAAAATCAGTCCGGATCTTATTTCGTCGTTTCTCACCTAACTCCGGATGTGAATCAATTAACTGATCATTGACCAGCAATTTTTCATATTCCCGGGCATCATTCCTGTAAAAAAGGGTTTTCCTGAGGGTAGAATTATATTTTTGAGCAGTTTTGTAGTTACCGTTAATGATCTCTGTCTTAATGATCAGTTTAAGTCCTTCAGGTGTAAGACCTCTTGTAACCATATCCTCAAATGCCCACCTGTGAGCATCATTTATCATACCTATAGTGTAATAAAAATAACCGCCTCTTCTTGAAATCTCTGCTGCTATATCCCATTTCAGGAAAAGTGTTCCGCCGTCAGGACTCTGACGAAAACTGAAAAGCCGGTCATTAAGCTGCCCTGTTTCACATAAGGCAATATTATTAAGATATATTGTAAGGATATTATTTGATGGATGCCTTATGTTGAAATCGATTATATCCTGATAGCGCTTTTCATAAAACAGCTTTTCGACAATGAAATAGCGCCTGGTTTTACTGTCATTTCTGAATACTGAAATCGAGATAAGGGCTGATAATAATATAACCACTCCGGAAATTGAAAAGACATTCTCTGAAAACCTTTTTCTTAAGGGATTTCTCAAAGTGACAAGCGATAATACCGGCAGAAGTGAAAGTATAACAACAACCGGAACAAATATCATCATCTGAAACCCTGTTCCATCAGGGGTAAACGGATATTGAAGAAGGGTGCGGGCGGACTGAAAAAACAGGAATTCTTTTGAAATCCAGATTACAAGAAAACTGATCAGCCAGAGAGCGATCAGTACCATATACCATTTTCCCGGTCTCTTTATCACGAGCCATAGCGAGAACATAATCAGAAAGATCCAAGTAAAACCTCCGGTCAGGAAATATAATAATGGTACAAGGATAACCGGAAGAAAGCCTTTCAAGTATTTCACTGACAACAGGAAAAAGAGCAGCTGAAAAAGAATTCCCAGGTTATTGAAAAGCAAATACCTGTAATCGGTCTGAAGGTAAAAGAGGGCCAGTCCGGCCAGAAGCGGAAGAAAATTTCTTCCGGTACCAGTCATGCTGGTTGTTATCTCTCCGATAATTACAATCAGCCATATTACCAGTGATGCAATCAGGGCTCCTGCGATCGGGTACCAGAAGAAAGAAGTAAGGAATTTTCCCAGATAAACAAGAAATCCTCCGGGCTGATGGAGATTCTCTTTCAGAAAATCAAATGAAAAGACAAAGAGTGAAGTCTTTTCCTGGTAGAAGAATATATGGCTGGCAAAGAAAAACAGGAACAGGAATATAAACAGGAAAAATAACCTTGTGGGAAGATATGATAGAAACTGATTGAAGTGGCTTTGGTTCATTTATTTCTACTAAAAGTGCGGATGCTTGCAATATGTTAACTTAAGAAATATTTTATTAGCGAAAACTACTGTAATTATCTGGATTATAAACAAATAAGTTTCCCCGCCTTAAAAAGGAGGGGAAACTTTTACTCCCAAAGCTCCTTAAGTTGGCAGCCATACCCCTTACCACCTCGAGGGAGTTGTTACTTCCCAGCCCATTTCGCCTGAACCGCCTCAGATTTGACTGCATCCCGTATTTTTCCCGGATTCATGGCAATCTTTACATTTGAAAACTCCGGGACATTAAAGCTCTTCAGAAAACTATCATAAAATTCCGGATCTTTCTGAGGTACAATAAATGGTTTACCCGATTTGCCATCTTTGTTAATGTAAGCGATATAAGGCCGTGTTGTCAGTCCGTCATCACGGCGGCTGGCAAAAAGTAGCCATTTACCGTTTGATGACCACGAATGATAGCTCTCTGAATAATCGCTGTTCAATTCCAGTCTCTCAGTTTCAAATGTCTTCAGGTTAAGCGAAATAAGATCCGTTTCTTTATGCCAGATCGGAAAGCATCCGTAATCCTGTATTGTCATTACCAGGTAGTTGCCTTCCGGGGATACTCTGGGAAATGCGATACTTTTATTCATTCCGGCTGCATCAAATACAAGTTCAGCATTCCCGAATTTACGCGATCCGGGGTCAAAAGCAATCCTGTAAAGATCATACCGGGTCTGCCTGTAATCATAGTCTTCCGCTAACCGGGGTGCACGGCAGAAGTACATCATTTTCCCGTCGGGTGACCATTCCGGATATGTATCCATAAATTTATCCTTATCGGGAAGCTCAACCGGGATGATCTCATTTTTATCAATATCATACAGGACAATTGAGGATTCCAGATCACTGACCTCGATCTTGTTGTTATCGGCAGTATGGAATTGCTGCACAATCTTATTTGATGAAAAAGCAACGAACTTTCCTGAAGGATGCCAGCGGGGATAAACAGATCCGTTGCTCATCTCCGGTGTTTTAAGATTGGTTTTCCTGAGTTCTCCCCCTGAGTAGAAATAGGTCCCGCCAAGGCTTCCTCTCATATGAAAAAGAAAATCATCGGATTTTCCGTTATTATACGAATGACAGTTTACACAATTCCTGTCTGCCACACTGTTTTCTATGACAGGCCAGTTTTTGAAATCCTGAATGCTCCTTTGCTGAATCGATATTTCGTTCCACCTTTCGTACCCGGGGTGAATAAGACGGTAAGTAAGATATGGATCGATGGATTCGGAAGAAATATAATTCTTTATAGTTTCATATTTTTTCCAGCCTTCTTCTTCATCCTTAATGAAGACATCTATATTCAACTCCTTATCCTTTGCAGACTGCAGAAGTTCCTTCCATTTTCTCTGAGGGATTGTAATTACCCCGTCCTTTGATCTTATTCTTATACCAGGATTATTTCCTGAGCTTATCTTTACAAGATAGACCGATCCCTTCTCTCTTATTTTGAAATTAAGAGGAGTAATATTTTCAGGGATGGTGATGCCTGAATAATCGGGCTGGATCACAGGGAGGTTACCAGTCTGTTTGACGTCGCTGCCAGGATTGCTGCCGCAGCCGGTGGCAAGGATGACCAGAATTGTGAGAAATATTTGGTATACAAGCGATCTGAACATTTAAATGTGATAAATCCTATAAGGACAAATTTAATATCTTTTTTCAGCATTACCATCCATCCTGTTTTTACTCCTGACACCTTTAACGTTACCTTTAAAAGTTTTGTGGATATAAGTTTCCCCTCCTTTTTTTAAGGAGGGGTGGCCAGACAACAAAATCATCTAATATGAAAAAATATAAATGGTCTGGCCGGGGTGGTTTTTTAAGAATAATTAGTTCATTTCCGAGGAATCTGTTTCAACCACCCCGACCGGGAAAGCAGAATTGTAAATATCCTAAAATCAGCAATCCCGGTCACCCCTCCTTTGAAAGGAGGGGAAATTTATTTACCTATATACCAGATAATTAATCTTGTAATTTTTTTTAAATATTCCTTTTAGTTATCAGCTATACCCCATAGGTAACCAAAACATTAATTTACTCCCCGCCAACCGGCGGACCTTGTATGTCTTAGAGGAATTTGTTGTTAAAAAATATTAATTACACCTTCTCGTTTTGTTTTTTAAATCCATATATTTACATTTGGTTACTTCTTTCGGCTTGATTGTTAGTAATATTAACCTCTAATAAAATCAATCTTTTATGAAAAAATCTAGAATCTCGAGACGTAGTTTTCTGGGTACAGCCGCTGTTGGTGCAGCCGGTGCTGTTGCCCCTGTGATAATCACCAGCTGTAGCAGCGGGAAGCCAAAGCCGTTCGCACCGGTGGATAATGGTACATGGCTCGATGCCGCGCCCGACGGACCGGTTTTGAAAGCCGGTGTTATTGGTTGCGGTGGCCGCGGAAGAGGAGCTGCAATAAATTTCCTTAATGCCGGGCCAAACCTTCAGATAGCTGCTTTGGGCGATACTTTCAAGGATCGTGTTGATGAGGCCAGAGCTGCAATACTGAAGCAGAAAAATCAGGAAGTTCCCGAAGACAAATGTTTTGTCGGTTTTGATGCTTTCCAGAAGGTTATTGAATCGGGTGTTGATATCGTCATCCTGGCAACCCCTCCTTTTTTCCGTCCGGAACATCTCGCTGCCGCTGTCGCTGCACGTAAGCATATTTTTGCGGAAAAGCCGGTCTGCGTTGATCCAACCGGAGCAAGGTCGGTAATGGCAACCGCCCTCAAGGCAAAAGAACTTGGACTTACAATTGTTACCGGTACACAGCGCCGTCACCAGCGTAATTATGTAGCCAACTATAACCAGGTAAAAGCTGGTGCAATAGGTGATATTGTCGGTGGTAATGTATGGTGGAATGGTGGTAAGCTGTGGCATCGCGACAATAATCCTTCGTGGACGGAAATGGAATGGATGATACGCGACTGGGTTAACTGGACATGGTTATCAGGAGACCATATTGTTGAGCAGCATGTTCATAATATCGACGTAATGAACTGGTTCACGGGAGCACATCCCACAATAGCTCACGGTATGGGGTCAAGACTGAGACGCGTAACAGGTGATCAATATGATAATTTCTCTATCGAATACGTATTTGAAGATGGAAGACGTTTCCACAGCCAGTGCCGTCAGATCAACGGCTGCTGGACCAGCGTTGCAGAAAGATTACAGGGAACCAAAGGTTCAACAAACTGCATCGATACTATCGTTGATCTTGCAGGTACCGAAATATGGAAATACCCCTATCCTCTCGACAGTGAAGGAAAACCGAACAGCAGGGCTATGATGGATCCTTATGTCCAGGAGCATATTGATATGGTTACAGCAATCCGTAATAACCAGCCTTTCAATGAACTGGAAAACACTGCAATATCCACATTGGTTGGTATTATGGGTCGTATTTCAGCCTATACCGGGAAAGAAACCACATATGATGAAATGATGAACTCCGATATGAAACTCGGACCTCAGGTATTCACATTCGGCAAAGTTGATATTCCAAAAGAAGTGCCCATAGCAGGAGAAGCTTATGATGCTGCTGCTGAAGCAAAAAGAGCTGCAGAAAGAGCTGCTGCAAGAGCCAAACAGGGTAATTAGGCTGAACACTTAAAAGAAATAATGGTAAGATAATTATCGATTAAAGCTTATAATTATGATGAACTCGAGAAGAGAATTCATAAGAAAAGCCGCTGTAACAGGAGCTGCCGCAATGGCGGCTCCTTCAGTCTTCGGCTTGGGAAAGGTAACACTTCCCGATGCGACAGAACCTTTTAAACTCAAATACGGACCCAGTTTAGGAATGTTCCGCCAGCATGCCGGACAGGATCCCATTGACAACATTAAATTCTGCTATGACCAGGGTTTCAGGGCAATGTTCGACAACGGTCTCATGAACCGTCCGGTTGAGGAACAGGTGAAAATTGCTAATGAGATGAACCGCCTCGGAATGGAAATGGGGCCCTTTGTATTATATGCTGATTTTGCAGTGACCTCATTCGTTCTTAATAAACCTGAGGTACGTGAAATGCTCACGAAAAAGGTGCAGGAGGGGGTGGAATGCTTCAAAAGGACTGGTGTAAAATGGGCATTAATGGTTCCCGGAAGATATGATGAAAGACTTCACAGGGATTATCAGACGGCAAACGTTATTGATAATCTGAGAATTTGTTGTGATATCGCCGAACCGGCAGGACTTACAATTGTTCTGGAACCTCTTAATACCCTTATTAATCATCCCGGATTGTTCCTTAACGGGATCCCGCAGGCATATTCAATCTGCCGCGCTGTGAACAGGAAATCGTGTAAGATAGTGAATGATATTTACCACCAGCAGATAACAGAAGGCAATATTATTCCGAATCTTGAAGCAGCCTGGAGTGAAATAGCCGCATTTCATTGCGGTGATAATCCCGGACGGAATGAGCCCACAACCGGTGAGATCAATTATAAAAATGTTTTCAAATATATCTACAGCCGTAAATATGACGGTGTGATAGGTATGGAACATGGTATCAGTAACCGTGGCACAAAAGAAGGCGAAGCCAGGGTGATCCAGGCATACCGGGAATGTGATAATTTCGAGATATAGGATAATTAAATAAATTATCGAAAAATCGAATATAGGGACATGCCATGGCATGTCCCTACATAACATTCATGGCGTGTTACGTAGGAGCATTCCATGGAATGCCCCTACACGTATTATTCCAATGTATGTTCGATCGGTTTGGTCCCCTCCGGGCCAATTAATCTGATCCGGATTATCCCATTTATTATATCACCCCTGAGGTATGCGTTATTGCTGTTCACTATAACCGGGAATGTTGTTTTACCTGCGACAGGGGCATTATAGGAATATCTGTGTGTATGACCGCTCAGGACTACATCAATTCCGGCCTCATTTAATAGAGGGACGAGTGTTTCGTTAATATGGAGTGTCCCATGCCAGTTACTTACGTATGGTGGCATATGAATAATTACTACCTTTTTTGCGGCATTCTTTATGGATTCTGCATTAATAGCTTCCTTCAACCATTTAGCCTGCTCGAGTCTGTAAGCATCAAAATCAGCTAATCCACTATACTCTATTGAGGAGTCAGGTTTATCCTCTCCGCAATCCAGGATTATAAATGCTACATCGCCCACATTGAAAGTACGGTATACCTGGCCACCCCTCACAGGGAAATAATCCATGAGTTTGTCCGCCCAGGTACCCCTGGTCTCGTGGTTTCCCCTGTTAAATACAATTGGGACTGTTTTGGCAAAAAGATCAACGGAGGCATCGATGAAATCAGTAAATAGCTGTTCTTCACTATTAATTGATGTTGACATATCACCATTCATTATAACCATGTCAAGAAATTTAAGATCAGCATTTTTTGAAAGATCCTTCATAAACTCAGCTCTTCCATGAATATCATTATACATAATGAAAGAAACGGTATCATCTTCACTACTGAAAGTTTTAAAATTAAGTGATCTGCCGCTATAACTGGAATTAGCTGTTGTAATCCCGTAAATTATTCTTGAATCATATTTCCAATCCAGAATTTCCCTTGAAAATACGGCATAGCGATATCTGGTCCCGGGTTTAAGGTTGTCAATCCTTATACTGTGAAGATGGGAGGAAGCTTGTTTACGCCCAAGATGAGTCTGGAAATATTTTGGTCTTTCCTCTGCATAAAAGTGGCTTCCATCGTCAGGTGCAATTTCTACCCATGAAAGGGCATTGTTGTTAGTCATCCACACAATTGTAACACCGGTTTCGCTCATATCACACAGGTATGGTCCGTGGGTTATCCTGAAAGCATTTTCATCCTGTCCATTTACGATGGATAAAATTGATAAAAATGCTATTGTAAGTTTGAATTTCTTCATCAGTCAAATTTCTGTTAAGTAAGAATAAGAAAATATAAAACCGCAAAGGGCGCAAAATATACCGTAAAGGTCGCAAAGTATCAGCGACCTTTACGGTTAATATGATTCTGAATTATTCAGACCTGTTCGGGATAAATTAGTACCCAGGGTTCTGTATCAGTAAACTGTTTTTATTCATTTCTGCACGGAGTATGGGGAAGAAATATGCCTTATCCAGCCATTTCCATGTTTCAAAAACTTTAGGGGTAATAACCGGGACAGTAGCAGTCGTATTATCCGGATTCAATTTATACAGGACCTCCACGCTATGTACAGGATGGTAAGCCTGCGGACCAATTACCCAACGGCGCACATCGAATATGCGTTGTTCTTCGAAAGCCAGCTCAATACGTCTTTCGTGGCGGACATACTCTCTGGCTATTGTCTGGTCATTGGTTATCCGCGGA
>Ga0116156_10003278_pt1 | contig 14212 bp, 9 predicted proteins | sample AD_UKC045_MetaG_FD_89891 | JGI IMG/M metagenome (GOLD analysis project Ga0116156, IMG submission 89891) | Active sludge microbial communities of municipal wastewater-treating anaerobic digesters from USA - AD_UKC045_MetaG | ecosystem: Engineered > Bioreactor > Anaerobic > Digestate | place: USA... | reverse complement strand
GTGATCGCCCCGGTCGCCGACCGCCTGGTCGAAGTCAAAGGCGCCGCAGAGCGGCCCGTCTGCAATCTGCATTTCCGCTCGCTCCGCTTCGAGCACATGAATCTGGACCTGCCCAGCGGCGGATACCTCGGCATCCAGGCCTGTCACTGTACCACCGGCAAGGACTGGCAGGGCACGTGGGGCCGCGTGCCGGCGGCGATCCGCTGGGACTATGTCCAGAAATCCAGTCTCCAGGATTGCGTCTTGACCCGTTTGGGCGGCTGCGGCCTGGAACTGGTCACCAGCTGCCACGACAATCTGATCCAGGGCAACGAGATCACCGACGTCAGCGGCAATGGGATCATGCTGGGCGGGCCGAAGGCCGAGGCCGAGGTGCCCAAACGCAATCGCATCGCCAACAACCACGTCCACGCCTGCGGCGTCGAATACTATGGAGGGGTCGGCATCTGGGTCGGCTTTGCCCAACAAGCGGTGATCGCCCATAACCTGGTTCACAATCTGCCTTACAGCGGCGTTTCGGTCGGCTGGCAATGGAATCCCGAACCGACGCCCTGCAAAGAAAACACGATCGAATACAACCACATCTACGACGTGATGAACCGGCTGTGCGACGGCGGCTGCATCTATACGTTGGGTTTCCAGCCCGGCACGGTAATCCGCGGCAACCACCTGCACGATGCACGCCGCAGCCGCTACGCGCAGGGCGCCCCGAACAACGGCATGTTCATCGACGAGGGCAGCAAGGGGTTCCTGTTCGAGCAGAACGTGATCTACGACACGGCCGCGGAACTGGTCCGTTTCAATCAGTGCCAGCGTGATTGGCACACCTGGAAGGGCAACCACTTCGGCCCCGCCGCCGAGGTCCGCCAGTCCGGCGCGGCGATCATCGCTCAAGCGGGCCCGCAGCCGCCCTACCGCGAACGCTGGGCGGCGGCCGGCAAATGAAGCCGCGTGGGACGGGGGGAGTCCGCGGGAAGCGATCGCGGGATCGCGGACCACTGCCGGAATTGATGTTGTGCCACTGGAAGGCGCGGCAATACAATCCCCGCTCCGGAGCCAGAGCCGCTCGCAAGCCATTTTGTCTGGCCCGGCGGGGAAGAATCTGCCAGGAAAGGAGTCCATCCGTGCCCAAGCTGCTCCCATCATTCAGCGCCCTGTTTGTGCCGCTAGCGGTGCTGGTGCCCGCCGTTTCCCTGCCAGCCCAATCCCAGGAGGAGGCCACGGTCGAACAAGCAGTGCTCGTGCTGAACGAGATCATGGCCATTCCCGCCAAGCAGATTCCCCAGGCTTTGCTAGCGAACGCGCAGGGGCTGGCCATCGTGCCGAACATTGTCAAGGGCGGATTTGTGGTGGGCGTCCGCTACGGAAAAGGCGTTGTGGTGGTGCGCGACAGCACCGGCGTCTGGCAGCCCCCGACGTTCGTCACGCTGACCGGCGGCAGCCTGGGATGGCAAGCGGGAATTCAGGCTTCCGACCTGATCCTGGTGTTCAAGACCCAGAAAAGCGTGCGCGGCTTGATGAACGGCAAGTTCACGATCGGGGCGGACGCGGCGGCGGCGGCAGGACCGGTAGGACGGCAGGCGGCGGCGGCCACCGACGCGCAGCTGGGCGCTGAAATCCTGTCCTACTCGCGCAGCCGCGGCTTGTTTGCGGGCGTCGCGCTGGATGGAACGGCGATCCAAGTGGACGGCGGCGCGAACCGGGCGTTCTACGGCAATTCGGGGTTCGTCCCGGCGGGCCCGGCCCTCGTTCCCAACGCCCCATTGCCACAGTCGGCAGTCCGCCTGATGAACGCGATCGCCCAACACACGGGCGGCGCCGCGCCGGGGTCAGTGGCTCAGGCAGCCGGTGCTGTCCCGGCCGCCAGCATGCCGGCGGGTCCGGCTCCCGCCGCCCCCGTTGCGGCGGAACTGCAGGCCGTCCGCACGGAACTGGCCAAACAATCGCAACAGCTGCTGGCCTTGCTGGACGACAATTGGAAACGGTTCCTCGCTTTGCCCCAGGAGATCGTCACGGGGACGGACCAGGCGCAGGCCGCATCCGTGACGGACGCCATCAACCGCTACGAAGCGGTGGCGCGAGATCCGCAGTACCAAGCACTCACCCAGAGGTCCGAGTTCCGCGCCACGCTGGATCTGCTGCGGCGGTATCGCGAGTTCACCACGGTCGTCTCGAACCCGGCGCCCTTGTTGCCGCCTCCGCCCACGGTGCCGCAAACCGGCGCGGCGAACGGACCGCAGCCGAGGTACTGAGGTTGGCGGGTGGACGACAGGCTGAGGAGATTGTCGCCTTTCGCTCCGCGAAAGGGCGCCCTTTCGCGGAGCGAAAGGCGACGTTGTTCGTGGACGGGTCCTAAGAATGCCTCGGCCCCGCCAGTCACCACTTCCAGCCGTCCCGCAGAGTGCGGTTGACCACGCATGGCTCCGGCCAATGGCCTTGATACAGGTCCACAATCGACTGCGCCGCCATGCTGGTCATGGCGACCTCGGAGAACTCGTCCAGCCCGCCGGTATGCGTGCAGAGGACGACGTTGTCGAGGTTTAGCAGCGGGCTGTCCAACGGCAACGGCTCTTGCTTGAACACGTCCAAGCCGGCTCCGAACAACCGCCCGTTGCGCAGCGCCGCGGCCAGCGCCGCCTCGTCCACCGTCGCTCCGCGCGACATGTTGATCAGGATAGCGTCCGGTTTCATCGTGGCCAGGGAATCGGCATTGATGATGTCGGCCGTCTCCGGCAAGCTGGGCAGGTGCAGGCTGACCACGTCGGCTTCCCGCAACAGATCCTCGAAGGACCGCAAGCCGATGTCCTGTTGGCGGGCAAACTCGCGGTCGGGCTGCGGGTCGCAGGCGATGACCTTCATTTGCAGGCCGCGGGCTCGCACCGCGACCGCTTTGCCGATGCGTCCCAAGCCCACGATGCCGAACGTCTTCCCAGCCAGTTGTGGAAGGGCGCGGCGCTTCCAGATGCCCGTTCTCACTTGGCGATCCCGCTCGATCAGCCCGCGCGTCAAGCACAGCAGCAGCGCGATCGTGTGTTCCGCCGCGGAGGCATCCACCGCACCCGGCGTGATGGTCACGGCGATGCCCAAGTCGGTCGCCGCCGCGACGTCGACCGAGTCGTAGCCCACGCCGGCGCGGGCGACCACGCGGAGTTGGGAATCGGCCAGGATGCCGCGCGTCAGCGGCTCGGTGCTGGCCAGCAGGGCCTCCACGCCCCGCAACAGGCGGCGCAGGAGGTCAGGCTGGCTCAGGTCGGCGCCGGCCGGCGGATAAACGACCTCGAATCCCGCTTGCTCCAGGATTTCGCGGTATCTGCCGGGGCGTTCGTTCCACATCGGCGGGGTGACAAGCACACGTGGCATGGGCGCATCTCAAGGGTTACTGATGACCGGCTCCTTTTGTACCGTCCCGGCCGCGGAAATTCAACGGACCGTGGCTTTTGCCGCGGGGAACTTTGCCCTAAAATCTCGTGCCTGTAGCGTCGAGCGTAACGATCCACCGGGCAAGCCGGTGGCATTGACGGACTTGGAGGGAGGCGTCGATCGGTGAACGAGAACGTGGAGGATTTTCCCGCCCTGGACGTGATCGCCGTGGGGGCGCACCCTGACGATGCCGAAATCGCGTGCGGCGGCACGCTGGCGCGGCTGGCGGGGCAGGGCTACCAGGTCGGCATCATCGACTTGACGGACGGCGAACCCACGCCGCATTCGCCGGGCCCGCACGTGCGGCTGGAAGAGGCGCGGCGTGCGGCCGAGTTGCTCGGCGTCCAGCAGCGTGTGACGCTGAATCTGCCCAACCGCCGGCTGTTCGATTCCTTCGAGGCGAGGGTGGCCCTGGCCAAGGAGTTCCGCAAGTACCGCCCCAAGGTCGTGATTGGCTTCGGCGACAAGACGCCGTTGGCTTCGCCCGACCATTGGCAGGCGATGCAGATCACCGACGCCGCCGTGTTCTACTCCCGGCTGACGAAGTGGGACGAATTCTTCGACGGGCTGCCGGTGCACGCGATCCCCGTCCAACTGTACTTCCGTCTGGCCTTCGAGCCCGCCACGTTGCACAACTACAGCAGCCACTTTACGGTCGACATCAGCGAGACGCTGGAGACGAAACTGGCGGCGATCCGCTGTTACGAAACCCAATTCCCGCCGGCCAGGGAATACGTGTTCGACCGGATTCGCGGGGCGGCCCTGATCGCCGGCGCCGCGGCCGGCTTTGCAGCCGGCGAGACGTTCGTTTCGACCCGGCCGCTGGGGACACAGGACCTGATGAAGTTTGTATTTTCGCGGTAGCGTTCCAAGGCAGCTCTGCCGCTCGACGACGGGGTACGACGCGACCCGTCGCCGCGAGCGAATTTTGGAGTGCGGTGCCTTGTCACCGCTTTGGGCAGCGGTCCGGAGTGTTGCGGATGCTTGGGTTCAGATGCGAGCATCTCACGAACGAGACGCATAGGCATGGATGTGACGTTAACCTCGACTTTTCCCGGCCTGCAGACGATCGCCGCGCGCGAAGCGGTGTTGCTGGCGCCCTGTGCGATGCGCAGTGTCGATTCGCGGGGGCGGAAGTACCCCGAATCCGAGCACCCCTACCGGGGTCCGTTTCAGCGCGACCGCGATCGCATTGTACACAGCTCGGCCTACCGGCGACTGAGCGGCAAGATGCAAGTCTTTACGGGCGACATGGGCGACTATCACCGCACTCGGCTGACCCACACCCACGAGGTCGCTTCGATCGCACGGACGATCGGACGAGCGCTGCGGTTGAACGAAGACCTGATCGAAGCCCTGGCCTTGTTTCACGACATTGGCCATCCGCCGTTTGGCCATGCCGGCGAAGACGCGTTGAACGAATGCCTCTCGGACTGCGGCGGGTTTTCCCACAATCGTTACGCGCTGACGATCGCGGAGGAGTTGGAAGCCCGGTATCAGAGCTTTCCCGGCCTGAATTTGACCTACGAGGTGCTGGAGAGCCAGGCGGCTCGCATCGACAAGCAAGCGGCCGGCGTCACGCCGCTGCTGGAAGCACAACTGGTCGACGTCGCCGACAGCGTCACGTACGACGCCCACGACACGGACGATTCGGTGAAGCTGGGGTTGGTGACGATGGACGAGCTGGCGGAAATCCCGCTGATTCGCGAGGTCGTCGGCCGCGTCCACCAGCGGTTCGGCGTGTTGCGCGGCGAGTTGCTGCGGAAAGCCGTCGTCCACGAATTGATCGACTGCCAAGTCACGGATCTGCTGCAGACGGTGGGACGCGTCCTGGCCCAGCGGCGGTTCGAGAGCGAGGAGGAGGCCCGCCGCTCCGGCTATCGGATGGCAGCCAGCCCGGAGTTGGTGGAACAGAAGGCGGAACTGGAGGCCTTCCTGTACCAGCGCGTCTATCGGCATCCGCGATTGACCGAACTCCGCCGCCGCGATCAGCAGCGGTTACGTGCCATGTTTGCCGGCTACTGCCGCCGCCCCGCCCTGCTGCCTCCCGAATTCCGCGCTCGGGCGGAAATGGCCGGCATCGCACGGACCGTGGGCGACTACCTGGCCGGAATGACGGATCGCTATTGCGTCCAACAGTATGAACGGCACTTCGCGGGGGGCAAATGACGGACGCCGTCTGAATCCCGCCGGCTTGCCCGGCGGATCGTTCGGTTTCCCACTACAAGCCGACGCGGGCCGCACCGCCCCCAGTCTCGTCAGCGCTGCTGGCCGCTTGGACCCGGCAAGAAAATCCTCCGGCCGCCGAAACTCTCCCGCACTCGCCGGGTTCAATCTCTCGGTCTCTCAGATTGCCCGGCCGCCTGCGGGGGCGATCGGACATCGACGGGTAAGACGGAAGACACTCTTTCACGCTTTCTGTTTTTAGGAGTTGCTGACCATGCGCAGAACGACGATGGGGTTGCTAGCGGCGGTGGCTGCCGCGACATTCACTTTTCAGGTGTCCGCAGCGGACACCCCCGAACACCGAGGCGGCCCCCCCGGCTCGCCGATGTTCACGCGGCTGGACCAGAACCGCGACGGTAAAATCACGGCAGACGAGGTTCCGGACGGGGCTCCGGATTTCGTCAAAGAGATGCTGAAGCGAGCCGACAAGGACGGCGACAAGACGATTACGGCAGAGGAATTCCGCGGCTCGCTGCAGCCGTTTCGAGGCGGCCCTCCGGGACCGGCGGCTGGCCGTCCAGGCCCTCGCCCCGGCGGACCAGCCGGTCCGTTGGGTGCGGGTCCGGCCGGACCGAAACCCCCTCGGGGGCCGCTACACGCAGCCGGACCGCAAGCTAAGGCGGCCCCGCCAGCCGGTCCCGGTCCAGCCGCCCCTGTTGCATTGCCGGGGTCTCGTCCCGATCCCAAGGCGATTTTCGCGCGATTGGACAAGGACGGCGATCAGAAACTGAGCCTCGACGAATTCACCGCGGGAATGAAGATGTTCCATGCACCGGCGATGGGGGGGCGGCGGCCGATGATGGGTCGCGGGCCGCGAGGACCGGCCCCGGGCATGCGGCGTCCGCCAATGGCAGGCCGAGGCCCGATGGCAGGCCGCCGACCGCTGGGCCCGCCCCCCGGCATGTGGCGTCCGCCGATGATGGGCCCCCGTGGTGCATGGGTGGGCCCCCGCGGCGCGTGGGCGCCGCCCGCTTGGAGCAAATCGCCGTGGGCTCGGCAAGCTTGGGCCCGCGCAGCGCGTCACCGGCTGCCGATGGGCGCACCCGGTGGGGCTGGGGCCAAAGCACGCGGACCGCTGCCGCATCACGCACCCGCAATCCTCGGCCGGTTGCAAGCGGCCGACAAGGACAAGGACGGCAAGTTGAGCAAGAGCGAAGCCCCGGAACGGCTGCGGCCGCACTTCGACAAGCTGGATGCCAACAAGGATGGACAACTCGACAAGGCCGAACTGGGCAAGGCCATGCGCGCCTTGGGCCAGCAGGCGCGCGAGGCGGTGGCCAAGCATCGTGACGAAGTTGCCAAGAAGGTGCGCGAAGCTCGTGAAAAAGCGGCCGAAAAGCTCCGCGCGGTGAAGCAAAGCGTGGAGAAGAAGCACGCCGCGGCCAAGAAGCACATCGACAAGAAGGTCGAGGAGAAAAAGGGCGACGAGAAAAAGCCCGTCGAAAAGAAGCCGGTCGAAAAGAAGGTTGAAAAAAAGAAAGTGGAGGACAAAAAGAGCTGACCGGCCGTCAAGGCGGAGGAAAAACCTGCGAATCCTATCAGACGCCTCCCGTTTCGGGAGGCGTTTTCTTTTGCGCAGGAATCCCCGCCGTCCTCGTCTCTTCCGTTGATCGAGTTTAACGATTAGCGAAGGTGTGTCGGACGTTCCAAATACTCTGTTCTTGGCGATTGAGATCGTCGAAACAAGCTTACGGCTTTTGACGGCTCGAAATACCGGTACGCGGTACGGGAGACAGTAACATGCGGACCAGACATGGCGGTTTTCACCGAACTGCTAGCTTTGTCACCACGGCCATTCTCGCCTGCGGTCTTCTGTTCGTTGGCCATCCCGGCGTCGCGAGCGACTGCGAGTGCGGCGGCGATTGTGCAGGGGCCTACTGTTCGCAGACGCCCCGATTGGAAGAATTCGGCGGCTGGAGCTTGTTCTGGCACGATCCGTGCACCACGCCGACGTACTGCTGGGCGGGGGAGCACTATACTCATCTGGCCGAAGCGCCGCGGGTGTACACCGTGGTGGATTTCCTGCCGCTGACCAGGGATGCCGAGGAGTCATTTTCCGGCGCAGCGTGGGGCCAGGTCGACGAAGCCGAATTTCAGCCCGGCATCCGGGCGTTGGCCGGCGTGTCGCTCAGTGATTGGTATCGGATCGAGTTCTCGTACCTCGGCATGCACTCGTGGACCGAGTCCTGTTGCGCGATGGACGACGATCCCGTCACCAAGATTAGTTTCTCCTCGGAATTCGACAACGCTGAGTTGAATCTGCGGCGGCGAGTCGTGATGCCGGCCGATCGGCATGTGTGCGCCCAAATGTCCTGCCTGGTCGGCCTGCGATATATGAGAGTCGATGAGGAGGTTGTCGACCCTGGCGCGATTTCAATCGTGACCGACAACGACCTCTTCGGCGTGCAGATTGGCGCGTTAGCTCAGTTTCTGGTCCATAATCGCGCCTGGATCGACTTCGAAGTCAAAGGCGCGATGTTCATGAACGAGGCGGAGGGGGCCGGCCTGGGTCCGAACGCGAACGTGACCGCGGCCAGTGCCGATTGCACGTCCTTCCTGGGCGACCTGTCGCTGCAGTTCAATTACCAGTTTGCCCCGTCCTGGACGATTCGCGCCGGCTACAACGCCATGTGGCTGACCGGCGTGGCGCTCGCCTGCGAGAACCGCGATGCCGAGTGCTTCGATCACGACGGCGAGGTCGTCTATCACGGCCCCAACATCGGGCTCATTTGGGCTCGCTAGACGCCTGTTTCAGCCAGTACTCCAGGAACGCCAGTTCCAACTCCAACGCTTCGGCCGTGGGCACGTGGGTGGGGCGCGCGGTCATGGCGACGCGGTGGCGCTGGCCCAGCAACTGGTTGACGGCGATCAGGTGATTCAACGCGACCCAGTTCCGCGGCGGGTCCTCGGTGCCGCCGGAGACCAACACGGGGCGCGGAGCCATCAGGGCGTGCAGGTCCACGAGGTCCTCGCCCGCTTCGAACAGTTCCTTGTACAAGCCGGTGCGCGGTTTTTCGGCCGACGGGATGCCGGGCTTGCGCTGCACGTTGGGATCATAGCCCAGGTACCAGGGCTCCCAATAATTGACGTTGCCGTTCTTCTCGTTGAACACGATGCCCGGATCCGACCACACAGCGCAGGCGAACTTGTCGTACAGGCACGAGGCGAACATCGACCACTTGCCGCCATACGACAGGCCGATGATCCCGATCCGCTGCGGATCGACCTGCGGCATCTGAGCCAGCGCCGTGTGGCAGTTGGCGGCTACGTAGGCCAGCAGCGTCAACGGCTGCCGCCGTTGCTGCTGGCCCGCTTCGATCAATAACTGGCGTGTGTCCAGGCCGATTTTTTCGACGGAACCCGGCGTGCCGATGGACAGCGTCACAAAGCCGCGCCGCACCAGTTGCAGCCCGTAATCGTGGGTGCCCCGGCCCCGCTTGCCTTGGCCGATGCTGGTCAGAGCTTCGTAGAAGGGGACGAACACCGCGGGAAAGGGGCCCGTGCCGTCCGGAATCAACAGGTAGCCGTCTGCCAACTGGCCCTCCGGCGAGACCTGCACGTGGACGTGGTGCTGGACATAGCCGGGACACTCGACGGATTCCAGCCGCTTCACGACCGGCCGCTGGACCAGCGGCGGCCAGGGTCCCAGCCGCCGGTGCCACGTGTCGAGGATCTCCTGTCGCCGCCGCGCCCAGTCCTCCGGCGTCTGGGCCACGCTGCCATCGGCGAACTTCAACGGCGAGCGATAGGGGCCAAGTTGGCTGGCGAATTCGGCGGGCGTCTGACAGTACTGCTCCAGCCGCTGCCAGAGCGCGTCGCGATCTCCGGTCGGATCCGCGGCCAGGACCGGGCTGCAGGCGAACAGGATAATGGCCGCGAGACCAACGGGCAGAACACGGCTTTGGGGAGGGTTCATAGCATCATCTCCTGGCTTGGGCTCAGTGGGGCGGCAGCTTCCAGAATTCGTTGTCCACGCGGGCGGTGCTCATGATCTTGTCGATGCGGGCGACCAGGTCGGGGTGATCCGCCGCGACGTCGTGTTCTTCGCCGATGTCATTGCTAACATCGTACAGCTGGATCGGCGCGGTGGTTTTTTTCAGGCGGATGCCTTTCCAGCGGCCTTCCAGCAGGACGGCTTGACTGACGCCGCCTTCGTAGAATTCCCAATACAGGTACTCGTGCCTGGCTTGCGCGGCTTCGCGCCCCAGCAGGGTCGGCACCAGGCTGATGCTGTCCAGGTCCGCCGGGGGCGAGGCCCCCGCGAGTTCGGCTGCGGTGGCCAGAAAATCGCCGAAGTAACCCACGTGCTCCGAGACGCTGCCCGGCTTGATCTTGCCCGGCCAGCGGGCGATGAAGGGCACGCGGATGCCGCCGTCGGTGAGGCTGCGTTTGATGCCCCGCAGCGGGCCGCTGGCCTGGAAAAACTTGGGATCGTACTGCGGCCCGCCTTCCTTGTGAGGGCCGTTGTCGGAAGTGAACACGACCAGCGTCCGTTGGTCGATCCCCAACTGCTTGAGCTTCGCCAGCAACTGACCGATGTGCCCGTCCATCCGCGTGATCATCGCGGCCTGGCGCTTCAGCGAACTGTGCCAATCGCGGTCCGCGTAGGGGCCGTAGTCCGGCACTTCCTGGCCGTCGCCCAGCGCCCGCGAACGTTCGTTATTGGCGTGCGGCACGACCAGCGACCAGTACAAGAAAAACGGCCGCTCACGATGCTGCTCGACAAACGCCAGCGCCTCTTCGGCAAATAAATCGCTCGCATACTTCACGCGTTTGATCGCGTATCCGCCTCCTGCGGTGCCGACGGGCGTGACGATGTTCGGCAGCGGCGCCTTTTGATCGTTGCGCCATAAGAAATCGGGGAAATGGTTATGGGCGTGATGCTGGCTGAGGTAGCCGTAGAAGTAGTCGAAGCCCTGCTTGTTCGGCACGCCTTCGTCGCCCGGCATGCCCAGTCCCCATTTGCCGATCAGGGCCGTAGCATAGCCGGCGGAGCGCAGCACTTCGGCGACCGTCACGTCCGCATCGCGCAGCATCTGGGCACCCGAATTCTCCGGACCGGCGTTGCCGCGGACGCGGGTGTGCCCCGTGTGCAGCCCGCTCATCAGCACGCTGCGGGACGGCGCGCAGACCGTCGAGCCGGCATAGAACTGCGTGAACCGCACGCCCTCGGCCGCCATACGGTCCAGTTGGGGCGTCTGGATGATCTTCTGCCCGTAGCAGCCCACATCCCCGTAGCCCAGGTCGTCCGCCAGGATAAAGACGATATTCGGCATTTCGGCGGCGGATGCCGGGCCGCAAGTCAGCAGCGCTACGAGGCATGCGGAACGGATGGACATCGGGCAAAGCTCCTTCCCTTTTGGCGAGATCTGTCAGAGCGGGCCGTCACTTCGGTTGCTGGGACAGCGTGTTACGCTGGGCACTGAACAAGTAGTAGCTGGCTTGAGCCTTGAGTCCGCGAGCTACCGCACTGACGCCGGCCAGCACGCCGCGCACGTCGCGGAGGATGGTCGGACTGTCGCCGTAGTAGGAATGTCCCAGCAGGCTCTCGTCCACATTGGTCGCGTCCAAGACTTCGATCATGGGCCATTCGGGGAAGGTTGTCAAGTTTTCACCGCCTTCGCCCAGACGCTTGTAACGGTGAATCTTCTTCGAGGCGACCAAGGCCCAATCCTGCGAGGACGAGTAAATTGAGATCCGATCCGCTGCGCCGACGATGCGGGGAGCGATCTGTTGCTTGAAGACGGCGGCGTCGATATCCGGCGCCGCAAGCACGATCTGGTTGTAGCGGACGGGCGCGGCGGCCGGCGAGGACGCCAACTCCTTCAGGGCCGAGGCCAGCACGCGCGTGCCCATGCTGTGCGCCACCAGGTGGATCTTGGTGGCGCCGGAAGCCTGCACGTACTCGGTCAGAAATGCCATCAAGTGCGGCAGCGTCCAGATCGCATTGCCCTCGCACTCGACGTAGTTGCTGGGCGCGGGCCAGCTGTACAGGATGGCAGCGCCCTGAAAGCCCAGGTCGTATTTCATCTGCGCCGTGCGCCGTGCGGCGGACGCAAAGTCCACGTTGAACCCGTGTACGAACACCAAGGCAACTTTGTCTTCGGACTGATTGACTTCGTCGCGCACCTCGGCCTGCCATTGACTCCGCTCGACTAGCTGGACGTTTAGCAAGACCACATGCCTGGCCGGGTTCTCGCGGAATTCCAGTTTCCAGACCGAGGGTCGTTCGATTTCGCCCGGCTGGTGTTTGTACGGCACGCTGACTTCGCAGTAGCCCAGGTCCAGCACGGGGCTGCTTTCGTCGAACCGGCGCTGATCGGTATAGAACTCGTTGGGAGTGTCGCCGCCGCGCTGACGGTCGGTGGCGTAGAAGACGCGGACGCGGGTGAACCCTTTGTCAACCGGCGCCGGCGCGGTTCGCGTCTTGACGTCGGGAGCCGATTTGACGCTCGGCGCCGTTTTGGGTTCGGCGAACGGCGATTTCGGCGCGGAAAACTTGGGAATGTCGTCTCCGGATTTCTCGAACGCTGGCGGGGGTACCGGCTCCGAGCCGGGTGACGTCATGGGGGCGGATGGCCCGTCCGGCCGCTCGGTCATCGGCGCTTCCTCGGCGGCCGCCTCATCGGGCAGGCGATACTCCAGCTTGGCGCCCGGTTGCACGTCCCCCGGTTCTTCGGCCGCCGTCCCCGGCTCCGCTTTTTCGTCGATCGGCGGTTCGATTTCGGCCTTGGCCCCCGTGTCATCGGGGGGAGATTCCCGTGCTGCGCCGGCCTCCTGCCCCGAAGTTTCCGGACGAGCCCGAGCCGCCTGGCGGGCGTTGCCGCCGCAGCCGCACCATGGCGCTAACAGCATCACAGCCACGGACGTGGCCAGTATCCAGAAGCCCGCCTTTTTCGAAACAGTCGGGCCTCTCATTCCGTGAACGCCGAGAAGCAAACGACGATCCATCTTCGTCAACTCCCTTGTTGAACAACCCGATCTAGGCGACTTCCTCCGTCGCGCCGTTTTCCCGCGGCGGCGGCGTGTTCTTTTTGGCCGCGTTGGCCAACAGCGAGGCCGCGTCCACGGCCGGCTGCTCCACGATCAACACGTTGTCCCCGAAGTCGTCCTCCTCGATCTTCTTTCCGCGGTCGTCCAGGCGCACGTCGGCCTCCGACGTCTTGCGTTTGGCCACTTTCAGCAACTGCTCGAACAACCGGTCGCGGTTCGTGCCGTTGATGACGCTCACGGCCGTGGCGACTTCGCCCAGGTAGCGGAGGAAGATCGAACGCCGCTCGCCTTCCTGCTTCACCCGGTTGCGGCGGCGCAGATACACGCCCAGTTTGCGGCCCACCGCCTGCAGGCCCAACCGCAATTCGCGCTGGATTTCCGGATAACCCGCGATGGCTTCCTTGGATTCGCTGGTGAACGGCACCCAGACGCTGGCGATGTGGACCATGACCGTCACCGGGCCGGTGGGCAGCGAGCCGCGGGACTGGGACAGTCCGTAAGGCCGCCAGTTCATCCCCAGGACCGACTCGGTGATCGCGCAATCCCGCAGTTTGAACTGCAGCGGCACGCGGTTGGCGTACCGCAGCAACTGCATGACCTGGCCTTCGGACAAGTTCACGTTCCGCATCGCCTCGTGCAAGCGTTTGACATCGGCCGGTTTCAGCTTGCCGGGCGATTGACGCGTGCCGAACTTGGCCTCCCGCAGAATGCGGTCCGCCGCTTCGCCTCCCAAGCCATCAAACGTATTGACGATGAATTGCCGCAGCGTGCGGGCATCGCTCTCGTGCAGCAGTTGCGAGAGCACTTCCAGGGAAACCTTCTGCACGTGACTGGTTCCGCCGTACGCCAGGGCGACTTCGATTTGGAAGGGATTGCCGCGGTAGACTGAGGGCGGCCGGGTCGCCGCGCAATAGAACTCGCCGGGCACGACGTGGTGCAGGCCTTTCAGCAGCAGTTCCTCGCCGATCGGCGAGATGCAGTCGGTCGCCGGGGCCTTGATTTTCGTTCGCTGAATCGCCTGATACACCGAGTCGGCTTCCTGGCGGCCGATGCGTTTGGTCGAGGCCCGCGTGCTGACCTTGGCCTCCTCGCAGATCCGCCGCGCCACCGCCGGGCTGACGCGGGAAAAGGAACTGACCAGGAACTGGGACAGCGTCGGGGCTTTGGTCTCCTTGAGCATCGTCACCAACCGGCCCAACTCGATTCCGTACGGGTGCGGTTTGATCTCCCTTGGTTCCGCCGGCAGCCGCAGCGTCGAGCGGGGGTACGTCTTCTGGTTGCCTTCCGGGTCAACATAGTGCAGCGTGATGTGCGGATTGGCGATCACGGTCTGCTCCAAATAGTCGTCGACGCTGCCGCGGCCCCGCTGGTATTTCGCCTCCATTTCGATCGTGACCCGCGTGCCGCTCTTGACCGGCTCCGGCGGCTTGTCGCCCTGCGGATCGTATTCGGCGACCCACTCGATCTCGTGCCGCTCGATATAGGCCCGGCCCGCCTCGTTCGGCGGGATGTCCACGCCCTCGCCCTTGCCGTTGAGGATCTCGGGATGGTTCTTCTTGGTGTCGATCTGGAT
>Ga0116156_10003262_pt1 | contig 14256 bp, 8 predicted proteins | sample AD_UKC045_MetaG_FD_89891 | JGI IMG/M metagenome (GOLD analysis project Ga0116156, IMG submission 89891) | Active sludge microbial communities of municipal wastewater-treating anaerobic digesters from USA - AD_UKC045_MetaG | ecosystem: Engineered > Bioreactor > Anaerobic > Digestate | place: USA... | reverse complement strand
TGACCTAATTCTTCAGGTCTCTTTTTTTTGTTGCCATTTTGTTTATATTTTTAAAATGAATAAATAATCAAAATATCTTTGGCAAAAATTGATCCAGAGCTACCGAAGGTTTAGTTCAACAGCACCTAAGAAAACATGGGGCAGTCGGTGGTTTTCGCAAGTTTCGTACTTCGTGGCTATCTTTGTCACAGGCGGACAGGAAAATGCTTCGAAAAGCCCCACGTTTCTTAGCTGCGACACGTTATCCGTCAGTTTAGAGAGACCCTAAATACAATAAAAAATGGAGCAAAAAATATTTCAAGATTTTGACTTTTCAGACTTTTGGGATGACACCGAATATTCACTTAAAGAATATGTGGAAGATAGCCCATCGAATGAACTTATCATTTCAATAGAAAAAGAACTCGGTTTTAAACTTCCAGCTTCATACATTGAGTTAATGAAACTTCATAATGGTGGAACACCCAAAAATTGTTGCTTTTCGACTTCTGAAAGAACCTCTTGGGCAGAAGACCATTGTGCTATAACGGGAATTATGGGTATTGGAAGGACAAAGACTTATTCACTATGTGGAAGTTTAGGTAGTCAATTTATGATTGACGAATGGGGGTACCCAAACACAGGAATTTTCATTTGTGACTGTCCTTCAGCAGGACACGATATGATAATGTTAGATTATTCTAAATGTGGAAATGACGGAGAGCCAGAAGTCGTTCACGTTGACCAAGAATGGGATTACAAAAAAACATTTTTAGCGAAAGACTTTGAGACATTTATTCGTGGTCTTGTAAATTCAGAAGTTTATGACACCTCGGAACAGGATTTAATTGATACACTTGAAACTTTTAAGACAGGACAATTTTCTAATATACTTCAAGAATATTTCAAAAAAGACACATCAATTAATTTTGACAAAGTCCTACGAAATCTACTCACGGAATTGACAAAAGAAAAGGGTTATTTTGGGCTACATAGAGACGAACTTTCATATTTGGCGTATGATATACAATTTTACCTTTTGAGCATAAACAAAAGCATAAAGAGTAGAGATCACTTTGAAAAAGAATATCCACCAATGATTGCAATTGGTAATAATGAAATTACAACAGGTGGTTATGCGACTTTTTTCTTAGATTGGTTTGACAATAAAATTAATTTAAAACAGATTTCTAAAAAACTATTTGGCGGACTAACTTTTACTGACAGTTATAAACGACAACTAATTGAAAAGATTAAAAAGTATGAATAAGAAAAACCGAACGGCTAACATCGGTGTGGCAATATGGCGTCTGAAGTGCTTCTATGAAACATTGTGCAAGGTTCAACAGTAGTAATTCTATTGAACTTTTGTGCTAAAAATCCGCCACATCGCCAAGCCGAAAAACGTTATCAGCAACCCTAACCGACCGACAGTACCAACCCAAACCGACAGTCCAAAAAATCAAAACACAAGCCAACCCTTCGCAAAATAAAAAGAGCTGCAAAGCCACCCACAAGCCAACCCACTTTTGCAGCACATTTTATTTTGCCCAACCGCACCAGTCCCACCAGACAGTATTTTACTAAACCAACAAATTTTTTCCCTACATTTGCATCGTGAAAAAAGTTTTGATACTCTTATTTAGTTTTTACTTGTTGGCTCTGGCTGTTATGCCGTGCAGCGACAAGGACGACTGTAAATATCAGAGTTCAGGACAATCTACTTTCGCAACTACCGACCACTCAGACCACGACACCGACACCGAAAATTGTTCGCCTTTTTGTATGTGTGCTTGCTGCGGACAATCCATCACCAACCTTTTTTACCCAACTGCTTTATACAATTTGACACCAGTTGCGGCTATGGACTTTCCTATTTACAACGCCTCTTTTGTTTCAGAGGTGTATTTGTCTATTTGGCAACCGCCAAAAATAAGTTAATGAATTTATGATGTTCCGCTTTCAGCGGAACAAAACAAAACTACTTACGGTGCTAACGCACCGCAAGTAATCGTGTATTCATTCATTTAACTGATTAAAATAATGTTAGACAAAATAATTGCATTCAGCATAAAAAATAAATTCATCATCGCATTGATGACACTTGCACTCATTGTTTGGGGAGTGTGGAGTGCAAGCAAACTGCCAATAGATGCAGTTCCCGACATCACCAACAATCAAGTGCAAATCATTACGGTTTGCCCAACCCTTGCAGGACAAGAGGTTGAACAGTTGGTAACTTATCCCATCGAACAAAGCATTGCCAACCTTCCCGACTTGGAAGAGTTGCGGAGCATTTCCCGTTTCGGGCTTTCGGTAATTACTGTTGTGTTTCACGACAAGGTGGATATCTACTTTGCCCGACAATTGATTAACGAACGACTAAAGGAAGCCGAAAGTAAAATCCCAAAAGGTGTAGGCTCACCCGAATTAGCACCAGTAAGCACTGGGTTGGGCGAAGTGTATCAATACATCATTCACCCAAAAAAGGGAAGTGAAAGCAAATACACGGCTATGGACTTGCGAACAATGCAAGACTGGATCGTTGCCCGACAACTATACGGCACGGCAGGAATTGCGGAAGTAAACAGCTTTGGCGGACAACTTAAACAATATGAAGTTGCGGTAAATCCCGACCGATTAGTTGCAATGGGAATAACCATTCCCGAAATTTTTACCGCATTAGAAAAGAACAACGAAAATACAGGTGGGGCATACATTGACAAAAAACCAAACGCCTATTTCATTCGTGGTGTGGGTTTGATTGGTTCGTTTGACGACATCAAAAACATTGTAGTAAAAACCAATCCAAACGGCATTCCTATACTTATTAAAGATGTTGCCGAAGTGCATTTGGGTAGTGCCGTGCGATACGGTGCTATGACATACAACGGTGAAGTGGACGCTGTAGGTGGAGTAGTAATGATGCTAAAAGGTGCTAATAGTGCCGATGTGGTTAGCCGAATTAAAGATAAAATGGCAACCATTCATAAATCATTGCCCAAAGATGTTGTCATAGAACCATATTTAGACAGAACAGATTTGGTAAACCGAGCCATAAGCACCGTAGAAAAAAACCTAATTGAAGGAGCATTAATAGTAATCTTCGTTTTGGTTTTATTTCTTGGAAACCTTCGTGCAGGGTTAATTGTAGCTTCTGCTATTCCATTATCAATGCTTTTTGCATTAGGTTTAATGAATGTATTTGGCGTAAGTGCAAACCTTATGAGTTTGGGAGCAATTGACTTTGGTTTAATTGTGGACGGGGCTGTAATTATTGTAGAAGCCACTTTACACCAATTAGGAATGCGAAAAGCAATTGGCAAGCTAACACAGCAAGAAATGGACGAGGAAGTTTTTCAATCAGCTTCTAAAATCAGAAGCAGTGCAGCATTTGGAGAAATCATTATCCTTATCGTTTACATTCCTATTCTAACCCTTATTGGCATTGAAGGTAAAATGTTCGGCCCAATGGCTCAAACCGTTGGCTTTGCCATTTTCGGGGCATTGATTTTATCGCTTACCTATATTCCAATGATGTGTGCAGCGTTTTTACCAAAAAACATTTCGCACAAACAAACATGGAGTGATAGAATGATGAATTTCTTTCAAAGCATTTACGCCCCTCTTTTAGAAAAAGCCATCCGTTTCAAAAAAGTAATTGTAGGTGTAACCGTTGCGGTATTTGTAGTTTCCGTTTTACTCTTTTCAAGAATGGGCGGTGAGTTTATCCCAACCTTACAGGAAGGCGATTTTGCTTTTCATTGCATTTTACCACAAGGCACATCACTATCTCAAAGTTTGGAAACTTCAATGCAAGCATCAAGACTAATCAAAGAATTTGACGAGGTAAAAATGGTAGTTGGTAAAACAGGTGCAGCCGAAGTTCCCACCGACCCAATGCCACCCGAAGCCACAGATATGATGATAATTCTAAAGCCTCAAAAAGATTGGAAACGTGATATTTCTTACAATGAATTGGCAGAAGAATTTGAAGAAAGACTAAACACAATCCCTGGGGTATTCTTTGAAAAAAACCAACCTATTCAAATGCGGTTTAATGAACTAATGACAGGCATTCGCCAAGATGTTGCAGTAAAAATATTTGGCGAAAATATGGACACACTTTTAAGTTATGCCAATAAAGTAAACGCAGTTGTGCAAACTGTGAACGGTGCAACTGAACCAAGCGTTGAACGTGTGGCAGGTTTACCGCAAATCGTAATCAAATACAACCGTTCGCAAATTGCCAATTATGGTTTGAACATCGAGGATATTAACCACATTGTAAGCACCGCTTTTGCAGGTGGTGGAGCAGGTGTAGTTTATGAAAACGAACGAAAATTTGATTTGGTGGTTCGCTTAGACAGCACACACCGAAACAACATTGACGATGTAAGCCATTTATATATCCCAACTGCCAACGGAACACAAATTCCATTATCTCAAGTAGCCGAAATAAAAATGGAATTGGGTCCTGCACAAATAAGTCGTGAAGATGGTAAACGCAGAATAGTTGTAGGTTTCAATATTTCGGGTAGAGATGTTGCAAGTGTAGTTACTGATATTCAAAAGGAATTGAACGAAAAAGTAAAATTACCCGAAGGATATTACTACACTTATGGAGGAACATTTGAAAATTTGCAAGCAGCATCAAAACGTTTGATGATTGCTTTGCCAGTTGCCTTAGCACTCATTTTTATGTTGCTATACTTCACGTTCGGTTCTGTAAAACAAGCAACCCTAATTTACACAGCAATCCCAATGAGTGCAATAGGTGGCGTTTTCGCTTTACTCATTCGTGATATGCCTTTCAGCATTTCGGCAGGTATCGGTTTTATTGCATTGTTTGGTGTAGCTGTCTTAAATGGTATTGTGCTAATTGGAACGTTTAACCAGTTAGAAAAAGATGGGATGATCAACATTTTTGAACGCATAAAAGAAGGAACTAAAATCCGATTGCGACCTGTGCTGATGACTGCCACCGTTGCATCTTTAGGATTTTTACCAATGGCACTTTCGCACGGTGCAGGTGCAGAAGTTCAAAAACCTTTGGCAACCGTTGTAATTGGCGGACTGATTACAGCAACATTCTTAACGCTGTTTGTTTTGCCTTTGCTTTATCTGATATTCTCTGGAAAAAGAAAAAACAATGTTTCGGCAACAACAGTTTTAGTTTTCGCCTTGCTCTCATTCAATGCGGCAAATGCTCAAACACCAACAACAAAAACAATCTCTGTTGAAGATGCAATCAGCACCGCATTGAAAAACAATTTAGGAATACAATCGCAAAATCTCAATGTGCAATCATCAACCACTTTGAAAAAATCGGTGTTTGAATTGCCAAAAACAAATGTCAATTTTCAGTTCGGGCAATACAATAGCATCAATCAGGATAAGGCATTTCAGGTTTCGCAAAGTATTCCGTTCCCTACTTATTTCACCGCAAAATCAGGTTTGTATAAAGCCGAATTGCAAAGTAGCGAATTGCGACAGCAAGCCACAGCAAGCGAAATAAAAGCACAGGTGCAATACTGGTTTTATCAGTTGCAGTATTTGCAAACGGCAAAAAAGCAGTTGCAATCATTAGACAGTTTGTATAACGATTTTGTAAGTGCAGCAGCCTTGCGATACAAAACAGGTGAAACTAATTTGTTGGAGAAAACCACAGCCGAAACCAAGCGGGGACAACTTTCGCTTTTACTCAAACAAAACGAAACAGAGTTTAGCACGGCTTACAATTCCCTGAAAACACTAATGAATACAAGCGAAGATTTTACAATAACTGTAAATCAAAATTTGCAACCACTTGTTTTAAGCAGTTCGTTTGACACAACCCTAATTGCAAACAACCCATCGTTAAAAGTATTGTATCAGCAAGCCGTAATTGCCGAGAAGAACAAGAAGGTTGAAACCGCATCCACGCTACCTGATTTCAATGTGGGTTATTTCAACCAGTCTTTAATCGGAACACAAACTGTAAACGGGTCAGATGTTTTTTTTGACGGCAGCAAACGGTTTCAGGGTTTTAATGTAGGCATCAGCATTCCAATTACTTTTTTCAGCAACGCTTCAAAAATAAAATCGCTTGACTACAAACAACAAGCATTGCAAAAAGAAGCCGACAACGGCAAATTGATTTTACAAACGCAACTGCAAAATGCGTTTCAGCAATACAATCAGAATTTGTCGCAATACAATTATTACAAATCAACCGCTTTGCCTAATGCTGAAATAATTATCAACACGGCAAAAGTTGGTTTCAATAGTGGCGACATTGGTTACATAGAGTATTTACAGGCATTGCAAACCGCTACCGATGTGCAGTTAAATTATCTGCAATCAATCAATCAATCAAATCAATCCATCATCAATATCAATTTCTTAATCAACAACTAAAATTCAGAAAAATGAAAAATATAATCTTCATAGCAGCCCTTGCAACATCAATAGTATTTGCATCCTGCAACAGCAATAAAACCGAAACGCACGGAGAAGAAACCGAGCATCACGATGAACACGAAAATACAAACACGGCAATGTTAACAGCCGAGCAAATGAAATCCATCAAAATTGAGTTAGGCAGCATTGAAAAAAAACAGCTCACTGCCTCGCTTAAAGCAAATGGATTACTCAAAGTGCCTAACAACAATAGGGCAAATGCAACAGCGTTAATGGGTGGCGTTATCCAAAACATATTTGTGCAAACGGGTAATACAGTTAGCAGAGGACAAGTAATCGCAACCATTAGCAACAATTCTTTCATTATCATGCAGGAAGAATATATTTCTGTTTCCTCAAAAGCAGACTTGGCACAATTAGAATTTGCTAGACAAAAAGAATTACAACAAGGCAATGCAGGAGCATTGAAAAATTTACAATCAGCCGATGCAGAACTTAAAACCTTAAAGGTACGAAAAGCAAGTTTACAAAAGCAGTTAGAACTCATCGGCATTAACGCAACTTCTCTCACAAGCGAAAATATTAGGTCAAACATAAATATTTTAAGCCCGATAAATGGAGCAATCAGCAATATAATGGTAAACATCGGCAGCTTTGTAGATGCAAACAACCCTATTGTTGAAATAGTGGACAACAGCCAACTTCATTTGGATTTGTATGTGTATGAAAAAGATTTACAAAAACTCAAAGTAGGACAAACCATTCATTTCACACTAACCAACAACCCCGGGAAAGAATACGATGCCGATGTATATGCCATTAGTAACACCTTTGAACAAAACACAAAAGCCATTGCCGTTCATGCAATGGTAAAAGGCAACAAACAAGGATTAATTGATGGAATGAGCATTACCGCCTTGGTAAGTTTAGAAAACGCAACCGTTGACGCTGTGCCAACCAATGCCATTGTAAACCACGAAGGGCAGGACTATATTTTTATTGTTACTGATGCACACACAGAAGAAGAACACCACAGCGAAGCCGAAACCACCGAACACAAGCATGATGAAAGCGGACATCAACACAGCGAAAAAGAAGAACCCGAACACAATGAAGAAGGAACGACTTTTGAAAAAATTCCAGTTCGCAAAGGCACAACAGATGTTGGATATTCCGAAATTACTTTGCTCAAAGAAATTCCTGCCAACAGTAAAGTAGTAGTGAACGGAGCATTTTTCATTTTAGCTAAAATGAACAACAAAGGGGAAGCACACGCACATTAATCAATTAAAAGATTTTCAAAAATGAAACTACCAATCAAAGACAAAAAATTTCTCTTTCTTCTTTCCGCAATTGCGATAGTAATTGCGTTAGAAGTTTTATCCATCATCGGCATAAACATTCCAATGCCTTATGCCCCGTTTGTATTCGCAGCATTTATTCTTGGCATTGGCTACAAAGTTTTATGGAACGGTATAAAAGCACTCTTCAAACTTCAATTCAGCAACATCAATCTGTTAATGCTCATTGCTGTTATCGGTGCATTTTATCTCAAAGAATTTCCCGAAGCCGCAGTATTGGTTGTGCTGTATGTATTGGGCGAACGCTTAGAAGATATTGGCATTGAAAATTCAAAATCTGCTTTAGATGAATTGGTGAGCAAAGCACCAAAGACCGCTTATGTAAAATCACAAAATGAAAATGTTCCAATTGATAAAATTGCAGTCGGAACAATTATTCAGGTGAAAGCAGGTGAAATGATACCGCTTGACGGTAAAATTATTTCAGGCGAAACAACCATTGATGAAGCAGCAATAACAGGCGAACCAATTCCAAAAGACAAACACATTGGTGATAATTTATTTGCAGGAACGCTAAACAAAAACGGTTTCATAGAAATAGAAACAACAAAACTTTCTGTTGACACCACTTTCTCAAAAATAATTCGCCTAACATTTGAAGCACAAGGCAACAAAAGCGAAACGCAAAAATTCATTCAGCAATTTTCAAAGTATTATACCCCTACTATGATTTTGCTCGCTGTTTTGCTTTTTGTAATTCCTGTCTACGTATTACAATTAGATTTTAATCAATGGCTGCTCCAAGCAATTACATTACTGGTTATTGCTTGTCCGTGTGCATTAGTTATATCCACACCAGTAGCCATTTACGCAGCCATCGGAAACGCATCAGCAAAAGGAGCTTTGGTAAAAGGTGGTAAATACATTGAAGCATTAGCAAACATCAAAGCCATTGCATTAGACAAAACACGAACAATCACTTTTGGCAACCCTATTGTTTCAGATATTTTTCCGTTGAACGGAACAAGCCGTGAAGAACTTTTGGCTTGCACCGCAGGGGCAGAAATTTTTAGCGAACACCCATTGGCACAAGCAATAGTAGATGCAAGCAAGAAAGAAGGATTTGAACCACACAAAACCGAAGCATTTAAAAGTGTGATGGGCAAAGGAGCAACTGCCAATTGTTTGGTTTGTGAACACAAAGAAATTTTTGCAGGTAAATTAGAATTCATAAAAGAAAATCAAACCGTAACAAACGAAGCCGAAAAAATTGTTGAGCAACTTTCATCACAAGGCAAAACAAGTGTAGTCGTAAGTTTCGGAAATGGAGTAGCAGGTGTAATTGGTTTAATGGATGAAATAAAACCTGACAGCCAAGCGGCACTAAAAGAATTAGAAGAGCTAAACATTGAACCTGTTATGCTGACAGGCGACCACGAAAACGCAGCAAAATTTGTAGCCGAACAAGTAGGCATTAAAAAAATATTTGGTGGTTTACTACCCGAAAACAAAGCCGAAAAAATCAAAGAACTTTTGCAGCAATATAAATTTGTAGCAATGGTAGGCGATGGAATAAACGATGCACCAGCCCTTGCACAATCCACAGTAGGCATAGCAATGGGAGCAGCAGGCAGCGACACCGCCATAGAAACCGCAAACATTGCATTGATGAATGATAAACTTTCACTCATCCCATTTTTAATCCGCCTTTCAAAAAAAACATTACGCAGAATAAAATTCAATACCATCGGAGCAATAGCAGTAAAATTGATTTTCATAACACTTGCGTTCATCGGTTACAGTAATTTAGTTTTCGCCATAGCCGCAGATGTAGGAGTAACACTAATTGTAATTCTCACAAGTTTGAATTTGATGAAATTTGAAAATAAAATTGCGATTGCACAATGAAACCAACAATCTTGACGACACAGCATACAAAGCCAACGCATTTGCACTCACATTTGCTTTTGCCACCACACACAGGCAAACGCAGCAAAAGCAAAAGAGAGTGCAAGCAACCGCACCCGTTCACCGCAGACCAGACCTTAAACAACGTGGACAATTCAGTGTATAATCAACAACGACAACACTACGGACAGACAGAAGGGCGGCTGATAACAGCACCTACAAGAAATTGGCGGTTCAGTGGTTAATTGAACATTTGTGCTTCGTATCAAGTTCAGCGGTGGCAGACAGTTTACAGATCCGAAATCGCCAACTTCTTGTAGCTGCAAAACGTTAGCAGCAAGCGTAACAGACGACCGTGCAACCTGACAGTAACGGACGGACAAACAAAAAAAGTAAACCATTTTGACAGACAGACAAACAAAGACAGACCATATTGAAACGGGACAACGGGTAATCCGACACTCTTTGCCGACACTTCTGTATTTTTTCTTTTTTCCCCACCGCACATTTTTTATTCATTTTTTTGCCACCGCACAATGGCACATTGGCTTTTGCCCCAACACGCAAAAGCCCACGCTTCGGCAAAAGCCAAAGAGCCATTTTTCCCAACGCTTTTTTAACTTTGCATTTATAAAACATCTATAAAGAGAATACTATGCTATCAACAGAGAAAACATTATCAGAAGTAATTGAAATATTAAGACAACGAGGTTACACAGAAGACTTTAACCTGTTAGAAGAAAACATCTCATACAAAAAAGGAGGCGAAAAGGTTGATTTGAACGACATCGTTATTGATAAAATATATCGTTTTACCGGACAAAACGATTTGGAAGACGAAGCCATTTTATATGCAATGAGAAACCGAAAAGACGGAGCAAAAGGCGTATTTGTTAATGGATATGGAACTTACACGGACTCAGGGGCAAACGCTGTAATCAGCAAAATTAATGTTGAAGAAAATGACAACGATGATTGGACGATAGAAAAATGATTTTTATTAACTTTGCACCGTGAAATATTTATCTTTCATATTAGCCATTTATGTTTTGTTGCTGACAGCAGCACCAAGTTTATTGGAGGACAAATGTTTTCAGGAGCAAACAACTGAACAATCCCAAGACAACCAAGATAAAGATTGTGGCGATTGTTGTTCGCCTTTTATGAATTGCCATACCTGTTTAGGATTTACTTTCCCGATAGCAAACTTCTCTTTAAACTCTGTCCTTACCTATTCAGATAAAAAAGTTTCCATATACAAGGACAATACTACGTCTGACTTTTGCTCTTTCATTTGGCAACCGCCTAAGATTAGTTAATGTTTCCGTGCCTTCGGCACAATAACAAATTGCGGTGCTACGCACCGCCAATTCTTATTTTTCAAACATTAATAATCATTCAGACAATGAAGCTAAAAATCATTTTGCTGCTAATGACAGCATTTCATATAAATACCGTATTCGGACAGAATACATTTAAAGCAGTCATAAAAGACAGCGAAACGAAAGAGCCGTTAATCGGTGCGACAGCTATTTTATCAGGGACAGCAACAGGAGCAACCGCAGACATTGACGGACTGATAACCTTAACCAATATTCCAAACGGAAAGCAGATAATTGAATTTCGTTATATCGGTTATGAAACACGAAAAGACACGTTTGAATTTCCGTTGACAACATCAAACCTGATAGAGATTTTTCTCAAATCAAATGCAGACGAGTTGGACGAAATTGTGATTTCATCTACACGAAGTTCAAGAACAATCAAAGACATTCCAACAAGAATTGAATTTATTGCAGGAGAGGAATTAGAGGAAAAAGGAAATATGAAAGCGGGCGATATTCGTATGCTTTTGAGCGAAAGCACAGGCATACAAACGCAACAAACTTCGGCAACATCTGCCAACGCTTCTATTCGTATTCAGGGGCTTGACGGACGATACACCCAAATCCTTAAAGACGGTTTTCCCTTATTTGCAGGTGCAGCAAGCGGTTTGGGACTTTTACAAACGCCACCGCTTGACTTAAAGCAGGTAGAAATTATTAAAGGTTCTTCATCTACACTTTACGGAGGCGGAGCAATAGCAGGATTGGTAAACCTGATTTCCAAAACGCCAACTGATGAAAGAGAGTTACGTTTTCATTTAAACGGAAGTTCGGGCAGAGGTTTTGACCTCAATGGTTTTTACGGACAACGTTTCAATAAAATAGGAACAACAATATTTGCCTCACATAACCGCAATTGGACTTACGACCCTGCAAATATTGACCTTACAGCTATTCCAAAATTTGACAGGTATGTTTTCAATCCCAAGTTGTTTGTTTATTTCAGCGATAAAACAAAACTGAATGTTGGATTAAACACAGCCATTGAAAACCGTATCGGTGGCGACATACATTTTATACAAGGAAAGGGCGACACTATCCACAGTTATTTTGAAGAAAACAAAACACAACGCTATTCCACGCAATTGTCTTTTGACCATAAATTTAATGACAAAAGTTTTTTCAATTTTAAAAACAGCGTGAGTTACTTTAACAGGATAATCAACATTCCAAATTATAGTTTTGACGGCACACAAACGGCAACTTTCAGCGAAGCAAGCTATACCAATGTAAGGGAAAAAACAGAATGGGTTGCAGGGGTAAATCTTTGGACAGACAATTTTCAGGAAAAGCAGTTAGATACTTTTCCGTTAAGAAATTACGACCAAATTACTTTTGGTGCATTTGCTCAAAATTCGTGGAAAGCTACCAGGTGGCTTAATCTTGAAACAGGTTTCAGAGCCGATTATGTTATTGATTACGGTATTGCGTTACTACCAAGAGTTTCGGCATTATTCAAAATTACAGACAAATTTTCTTCACGTCTTGGCGGTGGATTTGGCTATAAAACGCCAACCATTTTTACCGAAGAAAGCGAACGCATACAATATCAAAATGTAATGCCGATTGATAAAAATATCAACAAATTAGAACGCAGTTACGGAGGAAATGTTGATTTTAATTACCGCACTGCATTTGGCGAAAAAGTAACGTTTAGCATTAACCAACTTTTCTTTTACACCTATTTGAATAATCCTTTGTTGCTTGACTATCAAACAAACGGCTTATACCAATTTATCAATTCGGCAGGGCATATTAATACAAGAGGAACGGAAACCAATATCAAAATCGGCTATGAAGATTTTAAATTGTTTTTGGGCTATACGTTTACAGATACACGCTTGCATCAAAACGGAGTTTCGACAAATACGCCACTCACGCCAAAGCACAGGATAAATTCAGTTTTAATGTATGAAATAGAGGATAAATGGAAAGTAGGTTTGGAAACGTATTATTTCAGCCCTCAAAAATTAAGTGACGGAGCAACAGGAAAACAATATGTGCTTTGCGGATTTATGGTTGAAAAGCTATGGGAAAAATTTTCTGTTTACATCAACTTTGAAAATTTCCTTGACGCAAGGCAAACCCGATTTGACACCATTTATACTGGAACAGTTACCAATCCTGTTTTCAGGGACATTTACGCACCGCTTGACGGATTTTTAATTAATGGGGGTATAAAACTAAAATTGTAAGAATTATGCAAAAGACAATCTTTAACATTACAAAAATGGATTGCCCAAGCGAGGAGCAATTGATACGAATGAAACTGCAAAAGTTTGATGAAATAAAATCATTGGAGTTTGACATTCAAAACCGAAAACTGACAGTTCATCATATTGCGGAAAGCCAACCTATACTTTCGGCTTTGGAAACTCTAAATCTTGATACAACTTTAATCTCAACGGAAGAAAACACAGCAGAAATAGAAGCAGACACAAGCAGTATGCAACGAAAATTATTGTGGACAGTTCTTATTATCAATTTTCTGTTTTTCGGGTTGGAAATGCTGTTTGGTATTTTTTCCAATTCAATGGGATTGGTAGCAGACAGTTTGGATATGCTTGCTGACAGTATCGTTTACGCATTGGCATTATTTGCAGTTGCAGGAACGATTGCAAGAAAAAATAACATCGCCAAGTTTGCAGGATATTTTCAAATCCTTTTAGCTGTTATCGGTTTCATTGAAGTTGTCAGACGTTTTATCGGAGTTGAAAAAATGCCCGATTTTCAAACAATGATTGTAGTTTCTGTTTTAGCCCTGATAGCAAATGTGATTTGTCTTTACTTATTACAAAAAGGGAAAAGCAAAGAAGCCCATATGCAAGCGAGTATGATTTTTACTTCCAATGACGTAATCATTAATTCGGGTGTAATCCTTGCGGGACTTTTGGTTAATTGGCTTAATTCAGGTTATCCCGACTTGATTATTGGAGCAATTGTTTTTGTAATTGTTGCAAGAGGAGCATACAGGATATTACAGTTAGCGAAATAAAAAGCCAACGCACACAAGCACACACATTTTGCAGCCGCTACAAGCCAACACGCAAACCAAAGCTGCAAAAAGAGTGTGCTTGTTTTCCCGAAAAAAATGAATAAAAAATTTTCCTGCCCTTCTGAAAAAAGAAAAAATACCCGAACACACAAGCCGACAACGACACTTACACGACATACAGACAATGGTTTACTAAGACGGTGGACAGAACGCCAGCTGCTAACAACTAAGTTTTCGTGGTGTGCGCAGCACATGCCATGAATACTCTGTTGAACGGAAGCTTCGG
>Ga0116156_10003261_pt1 | contig 14259 bp, 13 predicted proteins | sample AD_UKC045_MetaG_FD_89891 | JGI IMG/M metagenome (GOLD analysis project Ga0116156, IMG submission 89891) | Active sludge microbial communities of municipal wastewater-treating anaerobic digesters from USA - AD_UKC045_MetaG | ecosystem: Engineered > Bioreactor > Anaerobic > Digestate | place: USA... | reverse complement strand
TATGCCGCGCGAAGTGTTCGGCGTGCGCGGGCTCGACTACGCGCTGCATCTGCTGATCGGCCTGACGCTCTACAGCCAGGTGTTCGGCGCGGTGCTGCTGCTCGCCGGCGCGTTTTTTCTCTTTCTTTTGCCGTGGCCGCGCCTGGATCATCGCGGCGACAACAACAGTCTGCGTTTGGCGCTGGCGGTGACGCTCGCGGCGATCGGCACGATGTACGCCGCTTTCGCCATCAACAAAATGCTGCCCGGCTTTCGCTCGCCGCAATCGATTGCCGGCAACCTCGGCCTCGCGCTGGCCGCGCTGGCGGCGGTGTTTCCCGTCTTTTGGCTGCTGCGCCGCCGGCGGCCCGCCCTTCACGGGGCGACGCGCACGCCCGGTCTGTTGATCGTCGCCGGCGGGGTGGAGGCGCTCGCGCTGATTATGTTCGCCGGGCTCGGCGGGGCTGCCGCGCCGACGGCGCCGGCGTCGACCGTGACGGGCGAGGGCGCGAACGTGCTGCTGATCACCGTGGACACCCTGCGCGCCGATCATCTGAGCGCTTACGGCTACGCGAAAATCAAAACGCCGCTGATCGATTCGCTGGCCGAACAGGGCGCGCTGTTCACGCGGGCGATCGCCGCAGCGCCATGGACGCTGCCGTCGTTGGTGTCGTTTCACACAGGCAATTCTCCGGCGGTGCACCGGCAGTTCTCCGACGAATCGTTTCTCGACCCCGGCATTCCCACGCTGGCCGAAGCGTACCGGGAAAAGGGCTTCATGACCGCAGCGATCGTCAACAATCCGTTCACCAATCCGGCGAAGGGACTCAACCGCGGCTTCGACGTGTACTGGCACAACGAGGTTGGACGAACCGCGCCGACGTTTCAGGGATTATCGCTCTACAAATTTCTTTTTCCGTTGCACGGCGTGCCTTATGCGGCCGAGCGCATGACCGACACGGCCGTCGATTTTCTGCGCCGCCACGGCGACCGGCGGTTTTTTCTGTGGGTGCATTACCTCGACCCGCACGCGCCCTACGGCGAATGGTATATCGATCGCTACCCGGATTACGATCGCGAGTACCGGGGCGACACGCCGCGCGTGATTAACTATGACCTGATCAACGTGTACGAAGCCAACCGCGAGGTTCCGTCGGACGAGGAAATCCGTCACTGGCAGGCAAGTTACGACGCGGAGATCATGTACCTGGACGCGCAACTGCGACGCTTGCTGGACACACTGGCCGAGTTGAAGCTGGAAGAAAACACGCTCGTCGTGCTCACCGCCGATCATGGCGAGGAATTCTGGGAGCACGCCTACCTCGGCCATGGCTGGACCTTGTATCAGGAAGTGCTGCATGTGCCGCTGATCATGCGCTATCCGCCGCGCATCGCGCCGGGGCAGCGCATCGACACGACGGTCAGTCTGCTCGACGTCGCGCCCACGGTGCTGGCCGCGTCGAACGTGCCGGCGCACCAGGGATTGCAGGGGCGCAGCCTGTGGCCGGCGCTGAGCGGCGAATCGTTCGAACCGCGCCCGGTTTACTCGCATCTGGAGTGGCACCAGATCGTCTTGCGCGGCATCCACAACGACGAGTACGATTTGATTCGCAATTTGCGTACCGGCCGCCTGATGCTGTTTAATGTGCTTGACGATCCCGCTCAACAGCACGATGCGGCCGCGACGCACGGCGAGATCACGGCCGACCTGGACGGGCAACTCGACGGGCGGTTCATCCAAAGCGCGCGGGTGCGCAAGCGTCTGCCGCTGACCGGGAAGAATCGGGTGGGATTGGAGAAAGTGGTTTTAAAGCGAATGAAAAACCTGGGCTACATCGAATAGCGGGAGGAGCATCGTGAGCGCATTGCCGTTGCCCAAACCGTTGAAGCCGGTGGAGATTCATCTCCGGGCCGGTTATCCGATTCTGTGGATTCTGTCTTGGGAAGAGCGCCGGGTGGAAGGCCACCTGTGTTTGCTGTCGGCGGCATTGAAGCAAGACCGCACGTTCTTCACCTGGTCGATCAACGACGGCTTCGCCGGCGGCGCGGAAGCGGCGAGCGCGGCGGCGGGCGATCCGCTGGGCGCGCTGAACTTCGTTCTGGGCTACGACGGACCGGCGCTGTTCGTGCTCAAGGATTTTCACCACTACGTGCACGACGATCTGAAGGTGCAGCGCCGCCTGCGCGATATTTATCAGGCCGCGCAAAACACGCTCAAGACGGTGATCATCCTCGCGCCGCGGCTGACCTTGCCGCCGGAGTTGGAAAAGGAAGTCACGGTCATCGACTACCCGCTCCCCGACGTGGACGAGGCCGAGCAGATCGTCGTCGGCGAGTTGGCGACGCTGGGCAAGAACATGGGAATAGCCGAGGAACGCCACGAGCGCGAATCGTTTTTTCAGTTGTTTCTGGGCCTGACCGCCGACGAAATCGCCTTCGTCACGCACAAGATCGCGCATCGCTACCAGGAGTTCACGGTGAGCGCGATCGATCAGATCATCGACGAGAAGCGGCTGATTCTGCGCAAGACCGAAATCCTCGAATTCTTTTCGCCCGAGGATAAAATGGAGCACGTCGGCGGTCTGGAAAACTTCAAACGCTGGGCGGCGATCCGGCACAAGGGCCTGTCGGAGGACGCGCGCAAGTTCGGCCTGCCCATGCCCAAGGGCGTGCTGATCACCGGCATTTCCGGTTGCGGCAAGTCGCTGGTCATCAAGGCGCTGGCCGACCTGTGGCGGCTGCCGCTGTTGCGCCTGGACATGGGTCGCGTGTTCGCCGGGTTCGCCGGCACGCCGGAGGAATCGATGCGCCGCGCGATCCTGACCGTCGAGGCGGTCGCGCCGTCGATTTTGTGGATCGACGAAATCGAAATGGGCGTCAGCGTGTTTTCCGACTCGATCGAATCGGGGGCGACCTCGCGGATTTTCGCCAGTTTCCTGACCTGGATGCAGGAAAAGAAAAAGCCGGTGTTCATCGCCGCCACAGCCAACGACATCGATCGACTGCCGCCGGAGTTCATCCGCAAAGGCCGCTTCGACGAAGTGTTTTTCGTCGACCTGCCCAACGTGAAGGAGCGCGAGGAGATTTTCCACATTCACCTGTCGCGGCGCGGCAAGACGGCCAGCCAGACGAGCATCGAGGGGCTGGCGAAAAGCGCGGAGCACTTCACCGGAGCGGAGATCGAACAGGCGCTGATCGCCGCGATGTTCGAGGCGTTCAACGAAGGGCGCGAATTGCAGATCAGCGACATCTACCGCGCGATGGGCGGCATGGTGCCGCTGGCGATCACGATGAAAGAGCAGATCACCAAGACCAAACGATGGGCCGACAAACGCGCCGTGCGCGCCAGTTGACCTTCGTCTTTCCGCGTGCGACCAACGCCGCTCAGTCTTTTTTCCCCGCCCGCAGGGCGAACGCCCCCACCACCGAAGTGCGCGTGACTTGCACCAGCAACGTGTTGAGCACCGCGCCCGCGCCGGCGAGCACCGGATCGTACCCGATGATCGCGAGCACGGCAGTGTAGCCCAACGCGCCCGCGCCGATGCCGCCGGGGATGAAGCTAGCCAAAGCGGCGGCGATGGCGAATAAGGAGGCGGTCACGCTGGCGGTCCAGGTCAGTTCGGGGATGATCGAGCCGACGACCAGATAATTGCACGTGACATCCAACAACCAGGTGGTCAGGGTGATGCCGAGGTTGGCCGCGAGCAGACCGCACCGACCGAAGCGGGCGACGGCGTCGCGGAAGGAGGCCAGCGCCTCGCGCAGACGCGTGGCCAGGCGGGCGCGGTAGCGCGTCAGAAAAGCGATCGCCAGATCCAGGCGGATGAGCGCAACCAGCAAGACGATCAATCCGGCCGACGCCAGCAAGCCCGCGGTCAGTCCGGCGGTGCGGTACACGGCCGATTCGGCCGGCGCCAGGCGGCCGAGGTTGATCACGGACAACGCGAACAGGCTCAGCACGACCAGCACGTCGAGCATGCGGTCGATCACCACGATCGCGTAGCTGGTGGCGGTGGAAACGCCATGACGGCCGAGCCAGACCGGCACGAAGACTTCGCCGCTGCGGCCGGGCGTCAGGTTGGCGAAAAAGGAGTTATAGACGTAGGCGCGCGTCGCCTGGAGGTAGGAGAGCGGCGTGGGCGTCGCGGCGAGGAACAACCGCCATTTGATCCCGCGCATCAGCAGGGAGAAAATGAACACCGTTGCGGCGATCGCGATGTTCGCCTTGTGCGCTTGCCGCCAGGCCGCCAGCATGTCCGCCGGGCCGATTCGGTAAATCAGCAGGCCCAACAGCGTAAAGCCGACGAAGAGCAACAACCAGCGGACCGGCATGCGGCGTGACGATGAAGGGCGGGCGTCGGCGGGCAACCATTCCTCCGAATTTGTTGGGGCAAATGGAGTGACATAATAGCATGTTGCGATTTGTTTTTCCCGCCCGGTTTTATCCCGCTTTTCCGCAGGGTCGCCTTGTCGGTCGACGGGCGCCTGACGCCGGGATAAACCTGTTGTGGCAAGGGCGCTTGGACGCTCTCCGCAATCGACCATCATCATGAAAATAAATTCTAAGGGACTTCGAATCTCCATCCGATTTAATTTTATCCGAATTGAGGCAATCGTGTGTGATGACGGTTGAATTCCGGGGGGTACGATGGCGACAGGTCTTAAGTTGCGCGTGGTGACCGATAAGGAAGTCGTTTATCGATTGATCAACCGTTCTTTGACCAATCACGACGATATCTCCCTGTTGGAAGGTTCGTTGGATTTCGCTCAGGTCGCCGGACTGAACCCGGCGGATCTGCCCGACGTGTTCCTGGTCAGCATGCAGGACAAAAAGCAGGAAATGGCTTCGGTCATCCGTATCGCCCACCAATTGGAGCGACCGGTGTTCGTCTACACCGATATGATGGACGATCCGAAGTACGGCGCTTATCTGAAAAAAGCCGGCGCTTTCGACGTGTTGGAAAAGACCATGCCGGGCAAGACGCAGGGCGACGGCTATTTTCGTCATTTGGGCACCAAGTTGGCGGCGGTGACCCGCAGCGCCCATACGGTGTGGCGGCAGCGGGAAAAAAGTCGCGATGGCGGCATGCTCATGCGTCCGCAGGTGCATAAGCTGCCGGCGACCGGCATCGCGTCGCGCGTGGCGGAGGCGATTTGCCTGGACGGCGACGATCCCAGGCTGTTGATCAAGTCGATCGGCGGGCTCAAACGCTTGGCAGGCATCGTGCTGCTGATTTGCCACCGCATCCCGACCGAGAAGTTCAAGGCGGCGTTCGATCTGCTCGACGCGGAAATTCCCTATCATCTGGTGCGCGCAAGCTCGGGTCTGCAGTTGAACGAAAACACGGCCGTGATCGCGCCGCCGCTGCATCCGCTGACGGCCGGAGCGAATCATAAAGCAGTGGTCGGCGAGGAAATCGAGCCGCAGGCCAAAAACGATTTTTCACAGCTGTTGCGCTCGGTGGCCAATGAATACGGCAAAAAGAGCGTCGGCGTGATGCTGGGCGGCGACGCGGCCGGCGCCTGCGAGAACGCGGACGAAATCGCCGCCGCCGGGACTGTGGTCTTCGTGCAGCTTCCCGACGATCAGCCCGGGTCGCCACCTTCGGGCAACACACGGATGCTGGCCGGAGCCATGCTGCCCTTCGCCCTCCGCCGCCACCTGGAAAAGCTCCTTGCTTGACACAAACCCACGCTGACGATACAACTTCTTCGCCTCAAACCACCAACCTCCGAGGAGTGCGAAGATGGTCGACGTCGGCAAATTCAAGACGATTTATACCGGTTCGGTGAAAAACCTGCGGCTGAAAAAAGCCGTTACGGCGAACAAGCCCGGCGTGCTGCTGTTCGAGTTCACCGACGACTATTCGATTTTCGATTACGGCAAGATGCCCGACCGGATTCCGGGCAAGGGCGCGACCGCCGCGATCTCCTCGGCTTACTTTTTCGAGCGCGCTTCTTCCGCCGCCGCCTGGAAGGAATTGGCCAAGGCGGAGGTGTGGAACACGTTGCGCCAACCGCAACTGCGCGACGAACTGCTCGCCTCCGCCGCCTTCAAACTGCTCAAGCGCGCGGGCATGCCGACGCACTACCGCGGCATTCTCAATCACAAGGGGCAGACCGTCACGCTCGACAAGCTCACCGAGCCGTCCAACGTCATCGAGGTCGCCGCGGTGAACATCGTGCACCCGCAGCCGCTGCCCTTCGGCGGCGTGCGCGTGTGGAACTACAACCACATCCACCCGGCAATGAAGAACATTCTCGTGCCGCTGGAGTGCGTGTTCCGCTTCGGCATGCCGACGGGCAGTTCGCTGACCAAGCGCCTGGAGCGCATCCCCGATTACCACAAACAACTCGGGCTGAACAAAACGCCGCGCGAAGGCCAAATGTTCAGCCGGCCGGTCGTCGAATACTTCAGCAAGCTCGAACCCGCCGACCGCTATCTGCCCTACGAGTGGGCGCTGAACATCGCCGGTCTGACCAACGAGCAATTCCTGACCGTCACGCATTACACGCTGTTGCTGGCGATGTTCCTCAAGCACGAATTCGCCAAGGCGCAGGTGACGCTGTGGGACGGCAAGTTCGAATTTCTGCGCACCGACGCGATCACGCTGGGCGACGCGATTACGCCCGACGAACTGCGCCTGACCATGCGCGGCGTGCAGATTTCCAAGGAGCCGATCCGCCAGTACTACCGCAAGCACGAGCCGAAATTCGTCGCCGCGATGGACCGCGCCAAGGACATCGCCCAAAAGGTCGATAAGCCGTTGGCCAAGATCGTCAACGACGACCTGAAGTGCCCGCCACCGAAAATGGATCCGAAGTTCCACGCCGCGGTCGCCGACATGTTCATCGGGCTGACCGAAGCGGTGTGCCGGACCGGCCTGTTCGGCGCGGCCCCGTCGCTGCCCAAGGTGATGAAGACCTTCGCCGAGTTCGGAATCGCCTGATGGCCTGGCCGCTGGGATTCGATCCGGCCGCGTTGGACCTGTCGATCGACGTCGACGGCCAATGGCGCCATCAGGACGTGACGATCACCCATCCGCGGATCATCGCGCTGCTGTATCTGTCGTTGGAGAAGCGCGGCGAGGATTATTTTATCTGCGCCGACAACCTGTGCGCGCCGGTGCGCATCGCCGATTGTCCGTTCGTCGTGCTCAGCGTGCGGCATCTGGAGATGGGCGTGCAACTGCTGCTCACCGACGGGTCGTACGAGTTACTCGCACCCGAAACGCTGACCATCGACGTGCGCAACGTGCCGCGCTGTCTGGTCAAGGACAAGCTGCACCGCGCCCGTTTTTCGCGGCAGGCGTGGAACCAGCTCGCCGAGGCGATTCGCGCCGACGGGGAAGAGGGCTACCTGCTGCGCGCCGGGGTGAAGGAGTTTCCCGTGCGGCTGCTCGACGAGTGATTACGAACGCACGCGGAACACGCCGATAATCCCGGCGAGGCCGAACAGCGCGTGCGGGCCCCACGCGGCCAGCAGCGGCGGCAGCGTGCCCGAACGGCCCAGCGCCAGCGACAAGCCCAGGACGATCCAGTACCCCACGCCGATGACCACCGCCACACCGATGCCGAAGGCGACGCCGCCCGCGCGTCCGGAGCGGATCGCCCAGGGAATGCCCAGCAGCGCCATCACCACGCTGATCAGCGCGAAGCTGACCTTGCCGTGCAGATCGACCACGTACTTGCGGATGTCGTAGCCCTCGGCGCGCAACTCGCGGACGTAGGCGCGCAGTTCGCGGAAGGACATCTGCTCCGGGTCGCGCTGGTAGACTTTCAAATCTTCGGGCGTTTCCGGCAGCGTCAGCTTCAGGTCGGCGAAGGGCGCCTCGGCGGTCAGCGCCCCATTGACGAAAGTGCGCCGCGTGCCCTTGTCGGCGACCCAGGCGTCGTTGACCCACTGCACCGCGTCGGCGTCCAAGCGCTCCTTGAGGTCGAAGGCGTCGTCGAAGCGGTAGAGGGTCACGTTTTCCAGGCGCATCAATTCCGGCTCGAAACGGCGAATGAAATAGATCGCTCCGGGGCTTTTGTACCACAGGTTGACCTTTTTGATTTTCACGCGCCATTCCTGCTTTTTGATGTGGACCTTCTGTACGTACTTCATTTTCGTGGTCGCGATCGGCACGACGAACTCGTTGATCGCGAAGGCCGCGCCCGCCAGCAGCACGGCCAGCACGACGATCGGCGCGACGATGCGCGGCACGCCCACGCCGCCGGCTTTCATCGCGGTGATTTCGCTGTTCTTGGACAACAGCGCCAGCGTCAGCAGCGTGCCCAGCAGCACCGACACGGGCACCAGTTGGAAAACGATCGTCGGGATCTTGTAGAGAAAATACAGCAGCACGTGGATCATCTGCGGGTCGCTTTTAAAGAAGTTCCCCGCGCGATCGATGAAGTCGAAGAGCAGGTACACCAGAATCAGCCCGAACAGGCAGTAAGCGAACAGCTTGAGGAATTCGCCGGCGATGTAGCGCGTCAGCACCTTCACGAGCGTTTCTCCCCGTCCAGGCCCAGTTTCGCGCGCAGCCAGCCGCTGGCGCGTTGCGCGCCGTAGTGCGCGACGTCCAGCAACCAGATCGGCGATTCGTCCGACTTCTTCTTCAGCAGATACAGGCCCAGCGCGACGCCGACGATCAGGGGCGTCCACATCGCGATGAGCGGATGCAGCACGCCTTTCCAGCCGAGGTTCTCGCCGGCGCGGAACAGCAAGTAAAACGCGCACAGCACGACGATGCTCGTCGAGAAGCCGCGGCTGCGGCCCGAGCGCGGCGGGCTGACGCCCAGGGGCAGGGCGATCAGGCCGAAGACCACGCAGGCGAAGGGGAAGGCGAAACGGCGGTGGTACTCGACCCAGGCGCGGCGCATCGCATAGTCGTCGTTTTTCGTGCGCAGCTCGGCGATGTGGTCGCGCAGTTCGGGCAGGGTCATTTCCAGGTAGGTGCGCTTGAGCTGGTCCTGGCCCATCGCCGCGGCGAGGTCGACCTCGAGGCGGTATTGCTTGAAGCGCACGGTTTCGTAGATCGTCTTGTCTTGCGGATCGAGGCGGTGGATCGCGCCGTCGTACAGGTCCAACGCCAACGTCGCCTCGCGCGGGCTCTGGCCGAGCTTGCCCCGGCCGGCGGTAACGACCAGCGGTTCGCCGGCGGCGCGTTCGTCGGCGAGGAAGATGCCCTCCAGCAAATCCTGTTCGGGCACGACGTGATGCACGTAGAGCGTCATGTCCTTGAACGAATCGTTGAAGACGTGTTCGACCACGCCGATGGTCGCCTTTTCGCGGCCCAGTTCCAGCAGCATGTTGCGGAAGCCCTGCTTGCCCCATGGGTCGCCGACCAGCGCGAGAAAGGCGCAGGCCAGCGAGGCGATCAGGCTCAGCACAAGCACCGGCGGGTATAACTGCCACAGGCTGATGCCGCCGGCCTTGAGCGCGGTGATTTCGCTGTCCGAGGACATGCGGCTGATCGCCATGAGCACCGCGAGCAAGAAACTCATCGGCACGGTGAAGACGAAAAACGGCGGCAGGATGTACAGCAGCAACCGGCCGACGTCGCCCAGGCCCACGCCGTAGCTGACGATCAATTCGGTGAGTTTGAGAATCTGGAACATCAGCAGAACGAACGTGAAGATCACCAGGCCGATGATAAACGGCCCGAGCACTTCCAGCAGCAGGTAACGAAACAGGGTGCGCTTCATCAGCGGGAATCGTAGTGCATTCGCCCGCGCCGCGAAAGGGGCCGATCAATATTCCGAGACGCCGGCATACTGCTCGAAGCGCGTGTATTCGTCGAGGAAGATCAGCTTGACCGTGCCGGTCGGACCGCTGCGCTGCTTGCCGATGATCAACTCGGCGACGTCGGGCTCCTCGGTGTCCTGGTTGTAGATTACGTCGCGGTAGATGAACAGGATCATGTCGGCGTCCTGTTCCAACGCGCCGGACTCGCGCAGGTCCGACGGGCGCGGACGCTTGTCGGGACGGTTTTCCAATTGGCGGTTGAGCTGCGAGAGGGCCAGCACCGGGCACTTGAGTTCCTTGGCCATCATCTTGAGCGTACGGCTCATCGTCGAAATTTCGCGCTCGCGGCTGTCGTAGAACCGCGACGAGCCGAGCAACTGGATGTAGTCGATGACCACCAGGCCCAGGTCGCCCTGTTCCGCGCGCAGCCGGCGCGCCTTCGAGCGGATCGAGGTCGTGGTCGTGCCGCCGGAATCGTCGATGAAAAACGGCGCTTCGGCCAGCAGCGCCGCCGCCTCGGCCAGCTTCTGGTACTGGTCTTCGGTGGTGTGGCCTTTGAGCACCGAGCCGAGGTTGACGCGCGCCTGCGAGCACAGCAGGCGCAACCCCAGTTGCGCCGCGCTCATTTCCAACGAGAACAGCAGCACGGGCTTTTGCTCGGCGACCGCGATGTTGGTGGCGATGTTCAGCGCCAACGAGGTTTTGCCCATCGCCGGACGCGCGGCGACAATGATCAACTCGCCGGGTTTGACGCCGTTGGTTTTATGATCCAGGTCGCCGAAGCCCGTCGAATAGCCGGCCAGTTTGCCGCCCGCGGTCATGCGTTCGTCGACGAAGGCCAGCGAAGCGTGGATGATCTCCTCCAGCGCTTCGTAAGGCGACTGCACCACGTCGCGCGCCACGTCGAACACCTTCGCCTGGCTCTGGTCGACGATCTGCGCGGTTTCCAGGTCGATGCCCTGGTCGTCCTTGCCCTCGTAGACCATCGCCTGCATTTCGAAGGTGGCCGTCAACAAACGGCGCAGGGTGGATTTGTCGGCGACGATGCGCGCGTACTGCTCGATGTTGGCGGTTGTGTGCACCTCGTCGAGCAGGCGGTCGATGTACTCTTTGCCGCCGATCTCGTCGAGCCAGTTCTGTTCCTTCAGGTGCTGGCGCAGCGTGATCGGGTCGATCGGATCGCCGCGGTCGTACAGCGCGGCCATCGAGCGGAACAGCCGTTGATGGGCGGGTTGATAGAAGTCTTCGGGGTCCAGCAGGTCGCGCACCTGGTCGAGCGCCTCGTTGCGCAACAGAACGCCGCCCAGGACGGCCATTTCGGCTTCCTGGCTATGGGGCGGCACCCGCCGCTCCACGGCGGCGTCGGACGACTTGGCGACCGGGCGTACCATCCACGCTTCCTTTCGTCAGCGAAGGGGGAAGCGACTATTCGGCGGACTCTTCCGGCGTCTCTGCTTTGGGCTCGTCGTCTTCGAAGGTCACCGGAGCGCCGGTCGGCGTCGGCGCGGCGGCCGGCGCGGGCGGCGCGACTTCGTCGGACTCATCCGCCTTGACCCACACTTTGATTTCGCTGGTGATTTCAGTATGCACCTTGACCGGCACGGTGAACAGGCCGGTGGTGCGGATCGGCTCGACCAGCACGATCTTGCGCTTGTCGATGTCCAACCCGGCTTCGGCCAGTTTCTCGGCGATCATCGCCGCGGTCACCGAACCGTACAGACGCTGCTCCTCGCCGACCTTGGCGACGATCTGCACCTGCGTCTTCGCGACCTTTTTGGCCAGTTCCTCGGCCGCCAGCTTCTCGCTGCGGCGTTTGGCGTCGATCACGGCCTTCATGTGCTCGAGCTCTTTCATGTTGCGCGTGGTCGCCGTGACGGCCAGTTTCTTGGGAATCAGATAGTTGCGGGCGTAGCCGTCTTTTACGTTGACCACGTTACCGATGGCGCCCAGACCGGGCACATCCGCATTCAAGATCACCTTCATCTTTTTGCCTCCGCTAAACTGTGAACAGGCTCCGGGCGCCTATTGGTTTTCCTCGTCGTTCGATCGCGGCCGGGGAACCAGCGCGCGACCGCGAAAATCGGTCCAGAATTCCATCAAGCCCAGGGCGGCCACCATCGGCACGAGCCCCTGGGACAGGACGATGAAGTAGGTCAAGCCGCGCAGAAAACGCGGCAACCGCCATCGTTTCAAAAAGAACGACATCACCGCAAGGCCCTGAATCAAGTAGGGCGCCAGGCCGATGATGAGCAGGTTCAACGAAACGTAAAAGATCGACATCACGCCGCCGGTGTCCTTCTTGAGCAGGTTGAGAATCAGGTAGGGCAGCAAGCCCAGACCCGGTCCCAACACGGCCCAGATCGCCGCGTCCGGCGCGCGCCAGCGGTTGAGTTCGAGACCGAACAGCACCGGCAGCGCGTTGCGCACCAGCAGGAAATTGACCAGCACCAGCACCGCCGCGGCGATCACCGCCAACGACGGGGCCAGCCGAAACATGCCCCAGACCCACATCGCCTTGGCCGCCTCCAGTTGCTGCACCCGGTCCAGTTGGGCGCTGCCCACGCTTTCGGTGAGCATCCGGGTGTAGACATCGAAGGACAGGCGAATCTGATCGAGCACCGCGTACGCCGTTTCCAGCGGGGAGACTCCGGCGAGCAGTTGCGCGAGAAAGAAGATCCCCACCGTGCCCAGCAAGAAAATCGACGCCAGGCCGGCGAACAGGGTTTCCAGCCGAATCGGCCGGCGGCCGTAATGCCAAAGAGCCAAACCGACGCCGCCCATGCTGACCGCGATCATCGCCGCGCCCGTCGGCCCGGCGGCGAACCCGGCCAGCGCCACCAACGGCGCGATCATCAACAGACCGCCGCGCGGCCCATGGCGCACAGTGAAGAGCGCCACCGCGGCGGGCAGCACCAACAGGGCGGCCGTGATCATATTGACCGCCAGCGCCAGGGCGAACGAGCCGCTCATTCGGTCAAACGGTCGACGCCGCGTAGGGCATCAGCGCGATGTGACGGCTGCGCTTGATGGCCAGGGTCAACTGCCGCTGATGTTTGGCGCACAGACCGCTGATCCGCCGCGGAATGATCTTGCCGCGTTCGGTGGTGTAGTGCGAAAGCATCTTGGCGTCTTTGTAATCGATCGTCTGCGTGGCGTCGGCGCAGAAGCGGCACACCCGCCGGCGACCGAAATTTTTCTTGCCTTTGTTCATTACAATCCTCCATCCGGCCCGTCGGACCGGCTGCATTCGTTAGAAGGGGATTTCGTCGTCCTCGATCGGCGGCGGTCCGTCATTCGATGAGTCGCTTTTGCCCGCTGGGCCGCCGGCGCGGCTGCCGCCGCCGCTGCCGCCGGCGCTGTCGCCGCGGCCGCCGAGGAATTGCACGGTGTTGGCCACGACCTCGACCTTGGACCGCTTGCGTCCTTCCTGGTCGTCCCAGCGCCGCTGCACGAGCTCGCCTTCGACCAAAACCGGACGACCCTTGGCCAGGTACTCGGCCGAGTTTTCGGCGATTTTGCCGAAGACGACGATGTCGAAGAAGCTCGCTTCCTCTTCCCACCGATCGCCCTTTTTCACCCGGCGGTTGACCGCCAGGCTCAGGCTGCAAACCGCCGTGCCGCCCCCGGTGTAGCGCAATTCCGGATCGCGGGTCAGGTTGCCCATCAAAATCACACGATTGAAACTCGCCACCGTTCTTCTCCTTTGACTGATCCGACGATCAGCCGCTTAGTCGTCGTCGCCTTCGTCGCCCGCTTCGTCGTCGCCGCCGAAATCGTCGTCGTCGCGTTCCTTGTCGCGATCTTCTTCTTCTTCCTCTTCGGCGTCGTCATCGTCGTCGGCGGACGCACTGGCCTCGACCACCGCCAGATCGGCGCGCGCTTTGTCGGCCTGCCATTTTTCCCGCGCGGCCTTTTCCTCTTCGAGGTCGATCTTGTCGGTCAGCTTGACCGTTAAGTAGCGCAGCACTTCCTGGTTCAGTTTCAGGTTGCGCTCGATCTCGCGGATGTGGCTGGGTTCGCCCAGGAAATGGGTGAGAATGAAGATGCCTTTCTGGTATTTCTTCACCTCGAAGGCCAACTTCTTTTTGCCCCAGACGTCCTCGTTGACCAACATGCCGCCTTCGGACTCGATGACGGAGTTGATCTTGTCGCGCGCGGCCGCCGTCTTTTCCGGGGCGCTGTCGTGTTTCAAAATGTAGAGAAGTTCGTACTTACGCACTTGGCGTCCTCCTTTCGGGTTACGCCCCCGACCGACCATGGGCACGGGAGCAAGGAGTTAACCCAAAGAAAAAATGTTGTACTCCCCAATGGGGAACGCATTACATACACAATACCGAGCCGTTTGGCAAGAGGGGTGATCAATACCCCGATCGTCGGCCAAGAACAAGGGCCGGGGATGTCTAAGCGGTTGTCACAGGTCTTTGCGCTTGATGTTCTGCTCGACTTGTCGATCAATCACCTTCCGGTAAACGCCGCGTCACCCGCTCGCGTGCGAAGCGAATAGCTTCGTGAAGCTTCTTTTCCAGCAAATCACGCGGCGGCAAGTC
>Ga0116156_10003256_pt1 | contig 14271 bp, 17 predicted proteins | sample AD_UKC045_MetaG_FD_89891 | JGI IMG/M metagenome (GOLD analysis project Ga0116156, IMG submission 89891) | Active sludge microbial communities of municipal wastewater-treating anaerobic digesters from USA - AD_UKC045_MetaG | ecosystem: Engineered > Bioreactor > Anaerobic > Digestate | place: USA... | reverse complement strand
TCTGCTTCGGTCAAGGCTGGACTTACGTGAAGACGGGGATATGCCCGGTCCGGCGGTCGTGTCACGTCAGAGTTGTTGTCGTTGTGAAACGTGACCAGCACCGGCGGACGCTGTGGGCGGTTTTCGGAGGAAAGCGGGACTCACTCCCGCACGGTTTCGAGCATTCACAACCTCCTTTTTCCATGTATTGAAATCACACCTGTGTTGTGCCGGGACCACCACGAGGTTGTGGCGGCGGAAATCGGTGTTTGGTGTGATTTCGGGGTTAATGTTTCCTACTTTACCGGCATTTGGTTCCGGCAGGTAGAAGCGGGACTCACTCCCGCACGGCGGGCTGTTCCATTTTCCACCTTCCTTTCCTTATGTAGAATCACACCTGCGGTGTGCCGGGACGACCACGACGTTGTGGCGGCGGTCGGGTTTGGTGTGATTCTGTTCACCTTAGTCTTATACCCCATACATGCTTCGCCCGTGCTAAGGTTTAACGGCGGAAGCGGGCTGATTTTATTAACTAACCCATTGGCGTTTCTCCTGGCCCAACGGCTGTTTCAATTTTAAGCTTCCTAGGATACCGGCATATTCCGGTGCCTACTAGAAGCAGTTCTGGGAAAAAAAGAGGCGCTGAGTGGATTCGAACCACTGCTCAGATGGGATAAAATACACTGGCAACAAAACGCCACACAAAATCCTTACGGACCCGTGTGTGTACCTTCCCATCCAGCCTTTCCCGCTTGGCTACAGCGCCACAATGCTAAAGAAAAGGCAAAGCACCTCTCCTCCAGCATTCATTTCAACCGCCCTATTATCAGAGATAAGCGAACGGCTGAAAAGAATGCTGAAGGCCTCACTCATAAAAACTTTCACAAATTGTCAAAAAACGTAACAAAAGTATTATATCACGACTTTGCCTTTTTGTCAATAGCACAACCTGAAGTCATCGTTTTGGCAAGAGTCTGATGTTTAGTATATTAACACTTTTTATAGTTTTTGTCAATGTATCCATTCCCCATCTTTGACAAAATCCCTTAAAAAAATTATAATTAAACCTGTCTTTAATGATAATTTATTTACTGATATGAAAAAGAAATTGGAATTTACCTACTACCCCAACCCGATTCTCCGCCAAAAATGCGCGCCGATTGTGGATTTTAACGATGAAATCAAAAGCATTGCCGCGGAAATGATTGATAAAATGCGTGAACACAAGGGCATCGGTTTGGCCGGTCCGCAAGTTGGCTTAAACCAACGAATTATTGTAATTGAACCGACTCCCGGCGAGCCGAAGGTTTTGTTAAACCCGGAAATCACCGCCTCTTCCAAAGATTGGCAAATCGGTGAAGAAGGTTGTTTAAGCTTTCCGCGCATTTACGGTTTGGTGCCGCGTGCCAAGAGTATCACCGTGCGCTATCAGGATGTGGACGGAAAAAAGCACAAAATCAAAGCCAATAAATTGTTGGCCGTGGTTTTGGCTCATGAAATTGACCATTTGAATCAAATTTTATTTATTGATCGTTTTATTAAAGTCAATCAAGGTGAGGAAGATTTAAAAAAATTATTAAAAGAATCCAAAGAAAAAATCAATCTGTATGAATAACCAAGCTTTTTCCTATGTTTTTTGGGGAACGGAAAAGTTCGCCAAAGATATTTTGGAAATTTTGATCAAAAACAATCTGCGCCCCTTGGCAGTGGTGACGGCGCCGGACAAGGCGGTCGGTCGGAAACAAATCATCCAAGCCCCGCCGGTCAAAGAATTGGCACTTAAAGAAAATATTCCGGTTTGGCAAATTACTGATTTAAAAAGCTCCGAGGCTGAGAATTTTTATGATGAACTGCGCGCCTTGAACGCCGATTTTCAAATTGTCGCCCAATACGGACAAATCATCCCTACCCGCTTTTTGGAAAGCGCGCGTTTTGGAGCGGTTAATGTCCATGGCTCTTTACTACCGAAATATCGTGGCGCCTCGCCGGTGCAAGCCGCTTTATTAAATAACGATAAAGAAACCGGTGTCAGCTTGATTTTAATGGATGAAAAAATGGACCACGGCGATATTTTGGCCACGCAAAGCATCAAAATTGAAATCAGTGATAATACCACCAGTCTTTTGGATAAATTAGCGATTATTGGCGGATATTTATTGATTAAAACCTTGCCGGATTTTGCCGCCGGCGAACTGGAAGCGATTCCCCAAAATCATCAAGAGGCGACTTTTTGCGGTTTGATTAAAAAAGAAGATGGTTTGATTGATTGGCAAAAACTGAGCGGCCAAGAAATTTTCAATCGTTTTCGGGCCTATTATCCCTGGCCGGGAATCTATTGTTTTATGGATAATAAACGCTTATTGCTTTTGGATCTGGATTTAAATGAAAAAATTTCCGATTTCACGCCGGGACAATTTTATACTAAAAATGGAAAATTATTGATTAGCGGCAACGACGGTCAAACACTGGAAATCAAGAAATTACAGTGGGAAGGCAAAAATCCGGTAAGCGCGGAGGAATTTATGAGAGGGTATAAGAATGTTTTGAACTCTGATTAAACTGATGCCATTGTATTAATTGTTTTTCATATAAAATAAAATTTTGATTGTATTTATCGTTTTACCTGACAGACTATGATTTTAAAATCATAGTTCATCAGGTAATTTTTTGAGAAACCGACTTCAGACGAATCAGAGTTCAGACAAAATCATCTTTATCATCTTCTAATCAGCGTAATCAATGTAAAAAAAAACAGACTCTCACGAATCTGCTGTAGATGGGTCTTTTTTTGTTTTTCAGCCATGATGAGGCTCCTCCGGTTTGTTCCAAATCAGAACAAACACCTGATCCTCATGAGTGATTCTCAAAATCACTTTTTCCGAATCGACATTCTTCAAATCCAGAACGCTCTCCCGCCACACCATGAAATTATCGAATGGGTCCGGCAAAATCTCATTAAACGAATCCGGACGTTGAAACAATCGTTCAGCTGCACGATTGGCATAACCGTTCAATGTTTTGGAAATCTTATACTCCACCGACATTGCTCACCTGCCTTTCTTTTAAGGAAGATAATGTTCCGTACGCTTACGAAACACAACATACAGCACTCCATCAGAATTCAAGAAGTCTGTATGCACCTCCCCCATACGTTTGGTGTAATCATCGGCTCGAGCAATGAATAAGTCATCTCTCGGGGCACTTAACTGAGCTTCTTTCAAATTTGAATCCGATTGCAAAGTGGCAATGGCTTGCCTCAATGCACCGGGGAACGTGTTGTTATCTGTGTTTTCCGGTGGTTTTAAAAAATCATCTTCGCCGTTTTCAAACATCACACACCCCCTTGCTTAAAAAGAACTACTTTTAGCAAAATCAGACTAATCCCAAACTTGCCAATTTATTTTAAATATAAATAAAGTAAGATGATTTGTCAACTGATTTTTAGGCTAATTTTCGCCACGTCCCTGCCAATATCACTAAAAATACACCAATCCCCAAAGGATGATTCAGATAAGGCGTAAAAATATGAACAAATAACACGAAAATTCCGGCTGCCAAGAGCCACAAGTAATAAACTTTTTGACTTGGCAAAGCGCTTTTATAAAACGGCCAAATGCCAATCAATAAATAAATCGCCCACGCACTATATAGCAAAACTCCTAAAATCCCGATTTTCAAAGCAATATCCAAATAGCCCCACTCAAAGGCATCGGTAGTGTAATTCCCGTCGGCATCGGCGAAATCGTTGAGCAAACGCGGATCGTCGGTTTGGTAAGTCAATGATTTAGCAAAGCCCCAACCCACGAACGGTTTTTCATTGATCGCTTGAGTTAAAACCGGCAGTTGTTTCCAGCGACTGGTGATGGCGGCATCATCACTGCCAAACAAGGAGCCGGCGCGCTCTGATAAGAAACGCAAATCCCCGGCACTTCCCAAGCCAAAAGGTAATTCAATCCAAATCAACGAAGCAATCAAAATAATCGCCATAATCAATGATAAGAAAAATTGTCCGACAATTTTTCCAACGCGACGCCACTGCCATTGTTTATCAATGATCAAAACCAACAAGACAAAAAACAAAACGCCGAATAAGGCCACCCAAAAACTGCGCGATAAGGAAATCAACAAAGCGGCCGCCGCGGCAATCGTAAAAATCGTATAAGCGCGATAGCCTTTTTTTAAAGAAAATTTATATTTTTCCGGCATAAAATATGCCAAAAGCAAAGCCCCGAAAAAAGCGATCATCAAATACAAATGGCTTTGCAAAAATACGCGGTGCACGGTCGTGTCCATGTTGACGCGCGTGATTTCACCAAGACGACTGTCACGCACCCACTTATACAAAGGAATCATCCAACTGATCCACAAATGGGTGAACACATAAAAGAAAAACCCGGTCAAAATTATTTGCCAACTCAAAATGGCCAAAGCGCCACTGTAAAAAACGCGCGTTAGCGTTCCGTCCCACACCACCGTCAACAAGGGCAACAAATACAACCAAAATAAATAATTATTCAAATCGGCAAAAATTCCTCCCAAGCCGGCATTCTGTCCGCGCCAAGCGACATACACCCCCAAAACCAAAAACAGCGCGTTGGCGATGAATAAAATCATGGCCAATTTTTTTTGCGACAAACGTTCTTTGACTAACGCCCGCTCTTTCCACAAATGATAAAGCGACGCCAACATCAAAATCGCGAAAATCACTAAACGCCAAGAAATCCGGAAGTCATCGGGGCTGGGGGTAAACTTCCAATCAAACAAATAACCTTGCGAGGCAGCCAATAATTCAAAAGCCGCCAACAACAAACCCCAACGCAAATCTTTGATGGTCAACAATAAAGTCAAGCCGGACAAAATCACAAAAAAAACATTATTCAGCCATAAAGACTGATTAAAGACGACATTGTAGTATGACAAAAAAGAAAACAAATATAAAAATCCGCTGGCAATGAAAATTTTCAGAAAAATATTTTTGGAGAAAAAACTGTCCATGAATTTTGTGCTTTTATTTGATTATTTTGTTTTATTGCTTTCCTTTAATGATTCCGAATTGTCATTGCGAACCGCCAAGCTGGAGGCTTGAGCGGAAAGCAATCCCGTTTCAGTATCTATTTTCGTAGAATTATCAATGGATGTTTTCGAAACCACCGTACTGGCCAATTTCCCTTGGGCGCGCGGTTTGATTTTCGCCAACTGCACCAAAGCGCTCAGCAAAATGGAAAGCGGTGCCGTCAGCAAGAAACTCAATAAAAATAATTTTCGCCAACCACGCAAGTGGTAATAAAAATATAAATACATCCCCCGAATAAACCACAACTGTTTACGCAGTGGCAATTCTTTACCAAAACTCTTGCCTTCATAATGGATAATTTCCGCCCCCGGCCAATAATAATTTTTCAAACCCAAATCACGCACCGTGCGGCACAAATCAACATCTTCCCACCACAACCAAAACTTTTCATTCCAGCCATCCAGTTTTTCCCAGAACAATTGACGATCCACGCCAATGCAAGCGCCCATCAACTGCTCCACTTCGGCCGGCTGATTGTAATCAAAATCCAAAGCCAAATATTTTGACAAAGGCCAACGCTTAGCCAAAAGATGATGCAATTTCAATAAAATCAAAGATTGACTCAGCAAATCCGGATCGCGTTTGACCGTGGCTTGCGTTTCTCCATTGGGATAAAGCAATTTCGTGCCAAGCAGACCGCGCGCGGCCGCTGGCAATTGATAATAGTAATCATAAAGGGAGCGGAAAATATCGCGGCGGATTTCCATATCAGGGTTGATGAAGAGGAGCCAGCGGCCGCGCGCGCGTTTTGCTCCCAAATTATTAGCTTTGGCAAAACCAAGATTGGCACCGGAATCAATGTACGCCAAACGACCGTCCGCCAACTGTTCGGGAAACTGTCGCGGCAACAAGTCTGCCAAACCGTCGCTTCCGGAATTATCCACGACAATCACTTCATAATTAATATTATGCGTAAATGTAAAAATGGAGCGCAGATTTTTCTCCACCAAATCAGCGACGCGCCAATTGACCATCACGATTGAAATATCCGGATTATTCATAAATTTTGTAAAAGATTTTTTATCTCCGCGTATCGTTTTTCCCACAAATGATTATCGGCAATAAATTTTTGACGCGCCACCCGCTTCAAATGCGTTTCCTCGGCCAACAAACGTTCAATTGCCGCCAAAAACTCAACGGGCGTGCTGGCAATCGTTGCTTCACCGGCCAACAAATCAACGTCACTGACCGGAGTACTCACCACCGGCAAACCGACCGCCAAATATTCATAAATTTTCGTCGGGCTGATATATGACATAAAACCACCGGTCAAATGCGGCGCAATCGCCAAATCAAAATAATCGGCCACGGCGCGCCAATCGTCCCGATGAACATTACCCAATAAAATCAGGTTATTATATTTTTCCGCCAAATCCCGACAACGCTCACGCAAATCTTTCCAAATCGGACCGGCCAAAACCACCGCTTTATCCCGATATTTTTTCAAAATTTCTTCCAACAAAGCAAAATCCAAACGATCTTTTTGAATCACGCCGATATAACCCAAAATTCCCGAATATTTTTTCTTGGCTTCATCCAAAAGCGATTTTTGTTTTTTATCAAACAACATTCCCCTTTCCAACAACGAACGATCACTGGCGTTTGGCACAAAATGCACCCGCTCCGGATGCGCCGAGTGTTCGCGCAAATAATCGGCCAAAGCACGCGACACTGATAAAACCAAATCACTATCTTGCAATAAATTTCGATAATTAGTTTCCAAACGCGTTTTGAATTTTTTATAACTGGAATGTTCCAGCCAATTATCCACGGCGTCAAACACTTGCACGTCACCGGCGTTTTTCAAATCACGATATTGGTCATAATGCAAAACATCATAATGCCAAACGATTTTTTCCCCCAAATCCAACTTTTCCGACAAATACCGCAAATTGACAATATCATTACCTTTTAAATAATTATTCAAACTGGCGTAAACATAAACCTTCGGTGAGACCTGATAACACCGCGCCCCCCAAAATCTTTTGATAGTTTTTCCTTTGAACAACAATTCCCGCAAAAACAATTTTATCGCGCGACGCCAAGTGGTCGGCGCAAAACTGACCACTAAAATTTTTTCCAAATCCGCATCCTGCTCCATTTGATCAAAAATATGAAAATTACGGTTTTGCACGCCGCCACGCCAATCACCATACTGACTCATCGCCAGCATTAACACGGATTTTTTTTGCTTTACTTTAAATTGTCCGGCAGTGTCTTCCATAAATAATTTTCCGAATAAATAAATTTTTGCGACCAAACGTGGTTGGCTGCGCCCAAACGCTGTCGCGCTTCATCATTATTTAATAATATTAACACATTTTCTCGTAAATTTGCCAAGTCACGCGGATTTTCCAACAAAATACCGGTTTCATTGTGACGCACCGCTTCGGCCACGCCCGCACCCTGTCCACCGACCACCGCCTTTTCATATAAACCGGCCTCAATAAATACAATTCCAAAACCTTCCACATCATTGCCTAATTCCAAAGTCGGCAAAACAAACAAATCCGCCAAACTCCACCAAGCGGACAATTCCTCCGGTGTCGCCACCTCATTCAACAAAAATACTTGCTTTTCCAAATGATATTTGGCAATCAACCGGCGCAAATTAACATCTTCCGGACCGATACCCCGAATAAAACATTTAACATTTTCCGGCCATTGCTCGCCCAAGGCTTCAATCAACAAACCTTGACCTTTTCTTTCCACCAAACGCCCGACACTTAAAATCACCTTATCATCCGCAGCAATTTGATACTTGGCGCGCAAGCTTGCCACGCGTCCCTGGTTGAGCTCCTGTTGCGATAAAGTCACCAGCTCGCGACGGGGCGCCGGATAAATCACTTTTATTTCCGGTGCTGATGTTTTTAAAAATTCCGCCACTTGATTTTTCAAAAATTGACTATTGCAAACAATCAACGAAGCGGATTTCAAAATTTTTTGTCCCCAAAACGCTTTCCATTTTCCGCTTTTCAATAAATTAAAGTCCAAACCGTGCAAATAAATCACGTATTTTTTTCGCGCCAAAATCTTCAATAAATAAGCGACATAACCCAAAGGCAAAACATGACTGATATGCAAAACTTTAAAAGTCTGACATTTTCGCCACAAATAAAAAAATATTTTCAACCAACGCGGCCAAAAATATTTATAAAAAAACGGAATCTGATTCGGCCCACTGCCATTTACCAAAACTTGATATTCCCCGGCGTTAAACAAATTAAATAAATAAATTCCCACGCCCCCCAAGAACGGCGGGTATTCCAAAGTCAACAACAAATGATCTTTTTGATTAAGAGATTGGATCGTCATAAGTGCTTTCAAATTGAGTTGCTTGAACATCTTTTTTTCTAAACATATTCCACAGCTGTTTCAAATCTTGCACCGTGAAAATGCGCCAGGACATCAACAAAACGGCATAAACCACCGCCCCCACCGCCACCGACGCGAACCACGGAATAAATTGTTTGCTCCAATATACCGCCGCCCCCATCAAAGCACTGACAATCGCCAGCTGAATGGTGCGCCACACAAAAGTCTTCCATTCAAAATGCAAGCGTTTGCGAAGAAACAAAAAGCTCATCAAGAACAAAGCGCCGTGACTGCACAAAAAGGCGATCGCCGCGCCACTCGGACCGGAAATCGGAATCAAAACTACGTTCACCGCGACATTGATAATCATCGTGATAAAAATGAACAAGGTATTATATTTTTGCAAACCAATGGAACTGATGGCCGTGCCCAAAGGAAAATTGATAAAAATAAAGAACAAACCCAAAACCAAAATCCGCAAAATGGCAATCGCCGGCTCATAAGCCGCACCGTAAAAAGTATGAATCAAATCCGGCGCCAAAACCCAAATCCCCACCAACATCGGCAAAGCCATCATGCCCAAATAAAACAAAGCGTAATTCAAAATACTTTTCAGTTTTTCATCATCCTTGCCAAACAAAGCGCTCATTGCCGGAAAAATCGCGGCCGCGAAAGCAATCGGTAAAAACTGCAAAGCAAAAGGAATTTTATAAGCGACGCTATACCAAGCCACCGCTTTATCATCTAAAAAGTTTTTCAACAAAACCGAATCCAAATAGCTATAAACTCTGGTAAAAATAGTGGATAAAGCAAACGGCCAAGCAAACAACAAAACTTTTTTCCATAAAGCCCACATTTTAATTTCGCTTTTTTCCATTTCCAATAAATTGTTTTTGCGCAAACCATACAAAGATACAATATTATTAACGGTTGCGCCGGCCAAAAAAGCGCCCAGCAACAAATACAATTTCCCCGGGAAAAACACGGACGCCAAAACACCAAGAGCCATAATGGTAAACTGATTAATCATCAACCGACCGCCTCGTATTTCAACAACTGCTGACTGCGCAAAACCGCATAAAAAGTTTGCGCGAACGAATCCACCACCATCACCACGCCCGCCCAATACACCAAAACCTTGCTACTGGCATCATAATCGGAAAAATAAACCGACAAACATAAAATACCAAACACACTCAGTGACATGATTCCTTTAAAAATCAACAAACTGCGCAAATACTGCTTCACGCTGATCGCTTTTTGTGACAACTCTTTCACCAAGGCGGTGGAAATCCCCCAATCCATAAAAACCGCCCAAATCAAAGTGTAAGACAAAGCAAAACTATATTTCCCGACATTATCCACGCCAATCAAACGCGCCAAAATCATAAAATACACAAAGGCCAAAAGCTTCTGAATGATGAAGGCACCGGTCAGATAACCGGTATTTTTTAAAATTTTATTTGATTCACTCATAATATTATTAATGTTCTAAGACCTTATCATTATAACAAACTAAGGCAAAAAAAAGCAAAGCTTACTGCTCTGCCATGAAAAAATCTTGATTGCCCTCATACCGACTAATTGACCAGGCCCTTCGCCACCTCGATTAGGATGGTGGCCAGTTCGCGCTCGTGCTCGCCGAGCGTGGGGGGCGCTGCCTCCAAATGATACAGGGTGTCGCCTTCCAGATGAAGTTTGAGCTTCAAATTGACGACAAATGCGTAATACAGGTGACCGTCCGCAACCGTCCATTCATCCTCCTTTTTGATCAATTTTTCCAACTTATCGCCCCAGCGTCTTATCCATTCCTTGTCCATCATCCACCTCCGATCTTTTGGTTTACGGAGAAAACCATTTTCCTCCTTATTATTATTAAATCATAATTGGCCTGATGTTTCAATAAAAAAAACGGACACTTCATGTATCCGTCAAAATGAAATGATTTCAGCCACCGTGCGAGGTCAGCTTTTTGTCCAGCTCAAGCACCTCTTCCACGCTGGCACAGGACTTAACCTCGTGCTCCAGGTAGCCGGGTAAGGGTTTGTAAACACCGGCAGGTAATGGAGAAACGGTGATTTCCGGTCCCATTTCCTTAACCATGGCCAAACATTTACCCCAGCTGAATTTCGGCTCAGACAGCAGCGTCCGAAAAACCGGAAACTGGTAGAAAACGTGTTCACGGCACAAAACCGCCGCCCGCACCAATTGCGAATCATCCAGTTTATAACCGACCATCTCACTCAGAAAGCGCCGTTTTTTGGCATACTTGTCATCATGATTCCAAAAATCCAGGAGAGCATCCTCACGCAAATGCCACAAATCCGGCTTGTCCGGAGCGAGCGCGCTGATAACCGTGATAACTTCCGTTCGAACTCTTTCAATTACCATGTTGCCCCTCCTTCAAACCCGCATTGCGGAAACACGCCAGGGATCTTCATCCTTGAGCAGATGATAATAGTCAAGCGTTTCCTCCTTCAAGCGCGTCGGCAAGCCCCGCAACTCCTCACCGTAGATGAGGATGATGTCCTGCCACGGCAGAACCAATAGCAACTCAAGCGTGGCCCGAACTTCCTCACGGCGCTTGCGGAACGACTGAGCCGCTTCCGCAAAAACATCACGGACGGTGTATTGTGTTAACACTGTAAAATGATGCGTTTCTCGATAATTACTCATCTTTCAACCCCTCCTTGATCGCCTAAAAGACGATCGGAAATGCCATTTTTTTGGCGTTTATTATTATACCAGGTTTCCATAGAGCGTCAAGTAAATAAAAAAGCAAGGTTTTTCCCTTGCTACGCTTGATTTTGTCCCTCAACCGCCAATTCAATCAACATCTTTTTGCAAATGACCGTCGGATTGGCGGAAAAGATCATTTTGACCAGCATGTCTTGCACTTCCTTGTCGGAAATATCCGGCCGCTCATACTTGATGCGCTTGATAGCCATCCGACAAACGCTTTTCATCGCCATGTTCAAATGTTCGCAAAAAACGCCATACTGCTCATCATAAAACTCTTTGCCCACAGACATAATAACACCTCCCTAGTGTTATTTATATCATGATTGAAAAAATCAGGTGCGTCAAGTAACCGTTGTATACTTGACAAAACACGAATAACTATGCTATAAGTATAATCAGTTCTTTTCCTCCCTCCTCCTTTCTGTTGTTGGCACTTCGGTGCCGACAGGAAATGATAAAAAGTCCTCCCTTCGGGGAGGATTTTTTTATGCAAAAAAAAATTATTCACAAAAAAATCTCCCGCATGGGGAGATTTTTTTTGTATCGCAAAAACGAAATTAACGTTTGGACCATTGCGGAGCACGACGAGCGCGACGCAAGCCCGGTTTCTTTCTTTCTTTGACACGCGGATCGCGAGTCAAGAAACCTTCGGCTTTTAACACAGCGCGCCAAGCCGGATCCAAATTGATCAAAGCGCGAGCGATTCCATGACGAACCGCGCCGGCTTGACCGTTCAATCCGCCCCCGGCCACTTTCACAGAGACATCCATTTCTTTCACTTTACCGACAGTTTTCAAAGGAGATATCACCAAAATTTGGGACACCGCCAATGGGAAATAATTCTTCAAATCACGATCGTTGATAGTGATTTTTCCGCTACCTTCCGGATATAAACGAACGCGAGCGGACGCGTTTTTGCGTCGACCGACAGCATAAACATACTTGCCGGACTCAACTTTAATTTTCTTGCTAACCGGCGCTTTTTCTTCAACCGCAGACACCTCTTTGTCAACCGGTTTGACGGCAGCGCTTTTCACAGCCGGGCTCTTTCTCGCCGCTGGTTTGCGGCCTGCAGTTTTGGTTTGCTTTTCCACCATATTGGCTTAAATCATTAATTATTTAACTTGTTTTAAACGTTTCATCATGTCGTCACGGAATTTGATCTTCGGCAACATCTTAGAAACAGCGTTGCGCAAAACATCAAACGGCTTTTCAGACATTAATTTTTTCATGGAAACTTCTTTCAAACCGCCAGGAAAACCGGAGTGTTTACGATAAACTTTTTGCTCCAATTTTTTACCGGTGATTTTCATTAATTCCACGTTGCTCACTTCCACAATATCGCCTTCATCCATATTCGGAGTAAAGCTCGGCTTATTCTTGCCGCGCAATAACATCGCGATGTGGCTGGCTAAACGACCAACCGCTTGTCCGGTCGCGTCAATTTTATGAACTTGACGGGTCATAAGTATCTTAGACTTAATTTATTAAACTAATTCAATAATTGCTTCTTCGGCACCATCGCCCGGACGCGGACCGACCTTCATAATCCGCGTATATCCGCCCGGTCGGTCAATGTAACGAGGACCGATCACGGATAACAATTTATTGACGGCTTTTTCGTTATTCTGCAAACGAGCCAACAAATAACGACGAGTCGTCAAATCATTCTTTCTGCTCACGCTAATCAACTTCTCCACAATCGGACGCATGGCTTTCGCCTTGGCCAAGGTAGTGGTGATGCGACCGTGCTCAACAAAACTGACTGTCAAGCTACGAAATAGCGCTTTCCGAGGACCGGCAGTACGGCCTAAAATCTTACCTTTCTTTTGATGACGCATATTCTTATCCTTAACTATTTATTATTTAATAATGGCTGCAAATAATCGATCAAGATCTGCGTAGCTTGTTCCACCGCCGCTTTCGGAGTGATTGTCCCGTCGGTTTCAACGGTCATAATCAACTTGTCATAGTCAGTGGTTTGACCAACACGCACATCATCCACCTTATAACCAACGTTCAAAACCGGTGAATAAATGGAATCAATGACCATGGCGTTGGCTTCCAAATTTTCCAACTTCTTTTGATCTTTCGGCACATAACCGCGACCATTATCCACAATCAATTCCATTTTCAATTCCGCTTTGCTATCGGTTAAAGTGGCAATCACCAAATCTTTGTTAATGATTTCCACGGCGCTGTTTTTGGCGATATCTTTGGCGGTTACAATTTTTTTGCCCTTGGCTTCCAAGGTCAAACGAACCGGTTCATCGCCGAAAGTCTTCAAACGCAAGCGCTTTAGGTTTAACAAAATTTCCAAAACATCTTCCTTCACGCCGTCCTTTCCGGAGAATTCGTGGTCAACTCCGTCAATTTTGACGGCGCTCACCGCCGCTCCCGGCAATGAGGACAACAAGACGCGACGTAAAGAGTTTCCAATGGTGGTACCATAACCGAAATAACAAGGTTCCAAGATGACTTTACCGACGTTTGGATTATCGGTTTCCATATACTCCACTTTTGATGGGAATAAGAACATTTCCATAAAGATTGTTCTTTAATAATTAAATTTTTATTTTTTTTATTAGCGAGAATAGAATTCAATGATCATTCGGATATCAAATGACACATTAATATCATCTTTGCTTGGAACCGAAATAATGCTTCCGGATAGTTTGTCTGGATCGACTGACAACCACTTCGGAATATACGCTTTATTCAATTTTTTGCTCAATTCGGCAAAAACTTTCTTATCCTTTTTCAAAGGATTGATGGAAACGACATCGTTCAATTTCAATTGATAAGAAGGAATATTGACCGGTTTACCGTTAACCATGAAATAACCATGACCGACCAATTGGCGGGCCAATTTATGAGAAGGCACAAAACCCAAACGATAAATCACGTTATCCAAACGAGTTTCCAACAAACGAATCAAAATTTCGCTGGTGTCACCTTTCAATTTTTTAGCTTTTTCATAATAATTGCGGAATTGTTGTTCCATCAACATATAAAAACGCTTGGCTTGTTGCTTTTGACGCAACTGAGTGCCATACATCGTCAAACGAGGACGACCTTCCGGACCATGCACTCCCGGGGGATAATTACGAACCGACAATGGACATTTCGGGCTGGCGCATTTATCTCCTTTCAGGAAAAGC
>Ga0116156_10003251_pt1 | contig 14285 bp, 8 predicted proteins | sample AD_UKC045_MetaG_FD_89891 | JGI IMG/M metagenome (GOLD analysis project Ga0116156, IMG submission 89891) | Active sludge microbial communities of municipal wastewater-treating anaerobic digesters from USA - AD_UKC045_MetaG | ecosystem: Engineered > Bioreactor > Anaerobic > Digestate | place: USA... | reverse complement strand
TTCGCCTGCACGTCGCAGTTGTAGAACGCTGCCGGCGTACCGTACAGATTCTCGATTCCCGCCCGGTCCGCATTCGCCGATCCGCGGATCAGGATGTGCGCCCCGGCGTCCTTCGCCAGCCGTGCGAGCTTCGTCGCGTTCCTCTCATCCTGTGCTTCCGCCGCCTCGCGCCGCCGGATGTCTTCGACGGCCTCGCGCGAAACCAGGTCGAACCCGGCTTTCACGAACATCTCCTCGATGCGGCTCTCGACGATCGAATGGGGCTCGTACTGCCCGTCGATGCGCTCGTCGATCCAGACCATGAGCTTGGGCCGGCCAAGCTGATCGAGCACGTTCTGCACTTCGCCCCACATTTCGGCCACGGCACTGGGCCGCACGGTCGCCTCGATCGTCACCGCCCACAGACCACCCGCGATCTCGCCTTCCTGCAGGATGCGGTAATCGCGGACGATGCCCGCGGCCCGGCTGTAAATCGTGTCGCGCACCAGCGCGAAGTTCTCGACCTGCGAGTAACCGGCGAGCTGCACGCCCGCCCCCTGCTCCAGCGCCTTGCGCAGCGCCTGCTTGAGCGCGTCGTCCCGGTTGTACCCCTCGGCGGTGACTTTGACCGTCTTGGCGTCGGCCGGCGGCGGCGCCGGATCGGCGGCGGGCGGCGGCGCGACGGGCTCCTGGGCCAGCAGGGGCGTGCCGCTCGCGAACAGCAGCGCGAGAATCACCGCTCTCATGGGGTCGTCCTTTCCGCGGGCGCGGCCGGCGCGCTGGCCGGCAGCTCCACCTCTTCCAGCTTCATGTTCCGCCGCACGATCTCCCACAGGCGTCGCAGCGGCAATTCGACGCGCACCTCCACGCCGCCGTTGCTGGTGGTTTCGGGCGCGCCGACGACGCGGGCCCCGCTGAGAAACAGCGCCACGTCGTCCTTCAGGTCCTGGTGATAGCCGAGGTACTCGGCCAGCGTGACAGGCGGCTGAATGACCAGCGCCGCGACCTGGCGGTTCAGTTGGTCGATGCCGTCGAGGCGGGCGGCAGCGGCCTGCGCGGCCGCGTCGGCGGGCTCGTCCGCCGCGGGCTCATAGCGGCCGACGGCGCTGAGCGAGGTGGCCGCCCAGGCCGGGGCGTTGAACTCGATCGGCTCGTAGCGGCCGCGCCCACCGGTCGCGCTGGGCGGCGCCGCCAGGCCCGTCGCGACCAGCTCGTCGCGCCCGGCCAGCAGCGTCATCTGCCGGAAGTCGGCGGCCGCGAAATCCTGGCCGCGATAGTGCTCCTGGTGGACGCGCGTCAGGATGCGCAGCAGCTCGCGCAGGTCGATGCGGACCTCGACGACCGCCACCTGGTCGGCCGCGAAATCCGCCTTGGCCCGGGCGGCCCGCTGCATCTCGGCCTGCACCGCGGCGCGCACCTCCGGCGACGAGTCGAGGAACTCGCGCAGGCGGCGGGCGCTGGTGACCTTCAGGCGCCCGGCCTCGGCCAGCAGGGCGCCAAAGGCATCGGCGGTGGCGGCGGCCCGGGCCAGCTCCGCGCCCGCGGCGCTGACGTCCTCCCAGCCGCGGGTGGGGCCGGCGCGGGTGACCCGGTCTAGCGCCGCGCGGCCCGTGGCCCACAGGATCGGCCAGTCGCGCGCCGCGCGCTTGAGCTGCGCGGCATCGAGCTCGTCCGGAAAGGCCGCGGGGTATTCGGCGCGCAGGCGGAGCAGCTCCTCCAGCAGGTCGGCCGGCAGCGCGCGCACGTCGACCTCGCAGACCGCGTCGGAATAGTGGCGGGCATTGCCTTCCCGCGGACGGGTACGCCCCCACAGACGCAAAGCCCGATCGAGTTCGACATCGCGCAGCACCCGGTCGCCAAGCGTGACGCCCTGCGCAACCGGCAGCGCGCTGATGCGCTCCAGCAGCGCGGTGCGCGCCCGCGCGAGCGCGATCAGTTCCAGCTCGTTCTGCTGCTCCGCAGTGGGCGCGGCCGGCTGCGCCGCCGCCGGCCAGACGCTCAGCGCCACCAGCAACACAACGGCACCGCGCGCGGCGCGCGGCACGGCGTGTTTTTCAACCCGGGTCAGCGACACCATGTGCGGGCCGCCCTATTCAACGATCATCTCGCCGGGACTGACTTCCTGCACTTCGCCCTCGCGCTGCTCCTCATGGTAGCGCACCTCGCGGTGCTTGCGCTCGGAGCACGCGCTCAACACGCATACGAAGGCCAGCCCGCAAGCCAGCCATCCCAGTCGGCGATACCATGACGACATGATGGACTCCCTGCACGATCCCAACATCCCCCTTCCTTCCCAGGGAAGCGATAGGGGGAGCGGTGTTGATACCTAGTGCCGCGCCAGATGCGCCAGCGCTCCGTTGATAATCTCCCAGACCTGCATGCCGGGGACCGCGACCGTGACGCGCGCCGCGCTCGCGCTGATCTCGGTCTTCGTCACGAGCGCCGTCACCAGCACCGCGTCCACCAGGCCGCGGATGTTTTCGTTCCGGGCCACGAAGTCGCGGACCGTCATGCCAGGCTCGATCTCCAGACCCGCGATCCGCTCCGCAAGCTTGCGCTTCGCGTCCAGCTCCGCGGCCCGCGCGGCCTTCAACCGGCCCTGCGGCGTATCCAGCGCCGGGTCTGTGCCCTCGCCGGTCGCCTCGAGTGGCCCCATCGTCCAATCCGGCAGCGGGACCGCGGCCGACTCGTTGTATCGGCGGAGGTACGGCGGCGGCGGGATGCCTTCGCCGGTCGCCTCGAACTCGCGCTTCACGGCCGACCTGACGACGTCCTCGATGTCGTGGCCCTTGACGTCATCGCCCTTGTAGTAGCGGCTGTGCAGTTCCTTGACCGTCGCGATGACCTGCTCGGTGGGCACGCGCATCGTGACCTCGGCGATCAGCTCATCGTGGTGCAGATAGGAGCGAACCTCCTCGGCCCCCTTGAGGAACGCGTCCATCTGCGCGGTAATTTCGTCGCTTTCGGCGATGAAGTCGCGCACCTGCGTGCGCGCCGTGAGGCGCAGCCCCTTGATGCGCTCGGCGAGCTTCCGCAGTGCGTCGACCCGCGCCGCCCGCAGCGCCATCAGCCGCGCCTGCGGTCCGACCCGCTCCCAGACGGACGGAACAGGCGGCTGGGCCGCCGATGACGCGGGCTCCGGCCCCAGCACGTCCATGACGCCCAGCGGGAGGTCCGGCGGCAGATCCGGCCGCGGCACCCCAGTGCCAATGACCCGGATGACGTTTTTCTCGATCCGGCGGGTGATCGACTCGAAGTCGGCCGTCTTGAGGTCGTCGCCCTTGTAGTAACGATCGTGTGCGGACCGCAGCGTCTCGACCACCTTGGCCACGGTCACCTCGGCCGGCACCTCGCAGGTGCCGTCTTCGAAGTAGGTCGGGTCACCCAGGCGAATGCCCTTGATGAACGAATCAACCTCGCTGCGGATATCATCCGACTCGGTGGCGAAATCGCGCACATAGGTGCGTTCGTTGATCTGCAGTCCATACACAATCTCGGCCAGCTTGCGGTATGCATCCGCGGTGGCCGCCCGCTTCGACAGGAGTCGGGCCTGCTCCAGCGACGCGTCCTGGGCCGGAGCGAGCTGCATCCCCCCGAACAGGGCGATTCCGAACACGATCCAGTGCGGCTTGCACATCGCGTCATCCTCTTCGGTCCACGGGTCTGGATGACCGGCCGGACATTTCGCCCGGACGGTATCCACGTTGGACAGTCATCCGGCCGTGAAGTTAGTCAGCCCGCGTCCGATATCCACTTAATCCATACTAGCACCGCCCCGCCCGCCGGAATAGCCGGCGTGTTCCAACCCCTGCCGGCGGCGGGTATAGTGCGACGGCCGCCGCGGGTCTCCGCGGCCTGTGCCGCCGGTGCCGAAAGGACCCATGCCGAACGCGCAACTTGAAACCAGCCGCCCGGTTCTATTCCCGGCCGTCGATCGTCTGGCCGAGGCGCGCCCGGACATCGTCCTGATGGCCCCCCTGATGGTCTACATCGGCTTGCTGAGCTTGATCTACGCGGTCCCCGCGCCCTGGCAGCCCGTGGTCATCGCCCTGCGCGGCCTCGCCTCGCTGGCCGTGGTGTGGATATTTCGCCGGCACCTGCCGCCGTGGGGGCGACCCCACTGGACGATCGCCATTGTCGGCGGGGCGCTGGTGGCATGGGGTTGGGTGGTCGGGCAAGCGATCTTTGACCAGCTCGGCCTGGGGGTCCGGTTGCCCATCATGCCGGGGCAGAGAACGGTCGTTGATCCACGTGAGACTCTGGGCGCGGCGAAGCTCTTCTGGACCACGTGGTCGCTCCGCCTGGCCGTGGCCTGCATCGCCGTGCCGGTCGTCGAGGAACTTTTCTGGCGGGCGTTTCTCCTGCGGGCGTTCATCGACTGGCAGAATTTCGAGCGGATCCCGCTGGGCACGTTTACCTGGCTGTCCTTCCTGGGCACGTCGGCTGTTTCAACCCTGCAACATCCGGACAACTGGGGCGTCAGCATATTGTGCTGGCTGGTTTTCAATGGCGTGTTCTACTGGACGCGCAGCATCCTGTGTCTTGTCCTGCTACACGGCTTCACGAACCTCGTGCTGTATCTGATTGTGCTCCGCACCGGCGATTGGTCCTTCTGGTGATGCGAAACGGCGGCCGCATCCAAGCCGTGGTGTGCGTCGTGGCGCTGGCGGGCGCGGCGCGTGCGCTGGCCAACGAACCGCCGGGCGGCGAGCTGCCGGTTGACCGCGAGCAGCAGCTCTGGGAGCGCATCATGCCGCTGACGCAACCGGTGGCGGCCACGCAACCCTATGAAGATTGGTTCGAGGCCGCGCGCCGACAGCGCCAGGTGTTGCTGACTCGCCTGCGGCTGTACCTGACGGTGTACCCCGGAGGCGCGCACCGCGACGAAGCGCTGCGCCTGGAACTCGTGACGCTCTTCGAGCTGGCGACCCTGCGCGATGGCGCGCTCGACGAGCTCTGCGCGCGAGTGGAGGAACTGCTGCGCGCCCCGCCGAGCGCGGACGTTGGCGAAGAGGCGGCCTACTGGGCGATTCTCTGCCGCCACCGCGCGGCGCGGAGCGCGACCTCGAGGCCGACCTCGGCACCGGTGGGCACGCCGGACCCGACGCTGCTCAGCCTGTACCGTGAGTATTTCCAGACGTACCCGCGCAGCCGCTACGCGCCGCGGCTGGCGGACCTGCTGTTCGCGGATGCGGCCCGCCGCGACGACCGTGCCGCCCTGCAGGACGTACTCACCCAGATGCGCACGCACTTTGCCGACCACGCGGTCACCGCCGCGTTGGAGGGACAATGGCGGCGGATCACAGCGGTCGGGGAGTCGTTCTGGCCTGCGTTGCGAACGCTGGACGGGCGCGAGGTGCACCGCTCCGATTACGAGGGGCACCCGACGCTGATTATCGTCTGGGCCGGATTCGACGACCGCGCCTGCCGGAGCGTGCAGGAGGTCAACCACCTCCGGAGCACGCACGCGGAATTGCGGGTCATCGGCGTGGCGCTGGACGAGACCGCGGCGCAAACGGCGTCAGCGGCGCGCGAGCTGGGGCTCGACTGGCCGCAATGCAACGATGAACTGGGTTGGGGGGGCGAGTTTGTGCGGAACTGGGGCGTCACGCACGTACCGTTCGTGTTCATCCTCGATCGAGCCGGGCGACTGGTCGGCACGGCGACCGAAGCGGATTGGGCGGAACTGGCCCGGCCGGCCCTGGAACCGAGCCCGAATTGACAGGGGCCGGGCATGCGGGTACACAACAAGCTCGGACAACCGGCGAACCCGCCGAGCCCCGGTCGCCGCGCTCACCGGCGCGCGCCCGGGATAGGTGGGAGTATGTGTCCAGTCGGAGAATTGCCGTGAAACCCCCCATCCTGATCGGCATCGCGCTCGGGCTCGTGATCCTGGCGGCCAGCATCTTCGCCCCCGCGCTGCGCAGCAGCGCGAGCAAGCAGGCGGTGCTGGCGCAGGATCAGGCCACGCTGGCGCTGCGCCAGTTGGCCCGCTACAACCTGGCTCTGCCGCGCCTCAACACGCTGGCGGCCCCGGAGGCGATGAAGCAGGCGGACACGGCGGCGCTGGAGAGCGCGGTGGCGGCGGCCAAGGAGTCGCTGGAGCGGACGGCGCGCGACTACACCCAGGGGGCGCGCAGGGCCCAAGAGACCGCCGCGCTCAACGGTCTGCCCACGCCGGAGCTGCCGAAGTTCAGCCCGGATGCGGCGGGCGTGCAACGGGCGATCGCCGACTTCGCCCGGGCGGTGCAGGAGAATGACGCCCTGCTGGCCAAGGCGGCGCAGGACGCGGCGGCGGCCATGACCACCGATGCCAGCGCGCTGAGCGTGGCACAGACGGCGGGGATGATTGACTACGTGCGGGCGGCGAATCTGAGCAGCGCGGCCGAGGCGCTGCGGGCCAAGCAGGCCGCGGCGCTCGCGCGGCTGCTGGAGGTGGGGGTGCAGTGGAAGGTCACGCAGGGCGCGCTCGATGAGTACCGCGGGCTGGACACGGCCCAGAGCCTGCAGCAACTGGGCGCCGACCAGGAGGAGCTCGGCGGCCTGCGGCGCGCGGCGGACGAGGCGGTGACCGCGCTCACCGCGCAGGTCACGGAGCGTCGGGCGGCCCTGACGCAGGTGGAGCAGAACCTGCGCGACACGCAGCGGGCGCTGCAGACGTTGGAAGAGCAGGGCTTTCGCGCCGGGCACGACGACGACCCGCAGGGTTTTCCCGGCTATCGCACGCAATACCTCGGGCTCCATGCACAGTTACGTGAGCTGCAGCAGCGCGAGCAGGAGCTGCGCAAGGGCGTGCTGCGCGGGGCCGAGCTGGACGGCGACGACTGGGCGGGCAGCCCGCTGAGCGGTGGCGAGGCCCTCGTGGGCCTGGAGGAGCTGGAGCGCCGCCTGGCGACGGCGCAGGAACGCGCGCGCCGCCTGGAAAACGCGGACGCGTCGCTCGACGCCCAGGCCGGCTACCTGACCGAGGTCGGCCAGCGGGCACAAGCCGAGGCCGCCCGGTTTCAGGCACGCCTGACGGAACTGGAAGCCGCGCAGCAGGCACTCACCGAGGAGATCCCCAAGCTGGCAGCCGCCGCGTTCAACAAGGAAGAGGAGGCGTTGCAGGCGGCGCGGCGGGCCAGCGACGCGTTCGCCAAGTCGCAGCGCGCCGCGGATACCTGGCTTAACGCGGCGCGGACGCTCCAGCGCGAGCGCGACCCGAATCGCAAGAATGAACGGCTCGCGCTGGTGTTGCGCGACGTGTATCTCGAGCACGTGGGGCGCAGCGCCGAGGCCGCGGCGCGCCTGCTGGCGGGCCGCATCTACGCCCAGCGCGCCAGCGCCACCCAGAGCCTGATCGAGGACATGCGCCGCTTCACCGAGCTCTTCACGACCCAGCGCTTCACCTTCGACCCGAGCGAGTTCCAGGCTCAGCTTGACGCCGCACGCACCACGGGTATCGAAACGGTGGACAAGGCCGCGGAGCTGTACAACGCCGTCGCGGAAAAGCTCAGTTCGCAACCGACCGCGTGGGTCCCGCTTGGGGCGCTCGCGGCCACCTACCATCTGCGGGCACAGCTCGGCCCGGATGAGGCAGCCACGTACCTCGCGCGGGCGGGCGAAGCCGCCCAGAAGGCCGTCGAGAAGCGCGAGCGGTTTCCCTACGCGGCGACCCTTGTGCGCTTTCGCGACCACCTGGCCGCCGCCGGCGTCGTGGGCATCACGCCCACCGCGCCTACCGCACCTGACGAGCCGACCGAACCCACCGAGCCCGAGAGCGACTTCTTCGAGGAGTAGGACGAACAGGCCCGCCGGCGACTACTTGCTCACCCACAGTGGTATCACCGACAGCCGGCTGGCGCGCTTGAGGTCCATCAGGGCCGCCAGCGCGCGCGCGTTCAGGGCGCGCGCCAGTTGCGGGTCAGTGGCGCCGGGGGCCGCGAGCGAAATCGAATAGAGCGTCAAGTCCGCTTTTTCCAGCATGCGCCCCGTGCGGCTCAACGCCGGGGGTAGCGCGCTCGCCAGGAGCGGCGCTTCGCCGGCGGCCAGCGCGGCGCGATACCACACGCGCAGCGTCTCGTCCAGCGACCAGGTCCCCGGCGTCAGCACGCTGGCGGACGGCACGTACACGATCCAGCTTGGATCGCCGCCCGTGCCGCCGGTGCGCGGCAGGAGCGAGTCCTTCTCGAAGTCGAGCCAGCGGGCGTCCGGGGGGCCGTCCAGCGCGATCATCATGCGCGCGTCCGTGACGTTGGCGGGCGGCCCCAGGCTCAACGCCGCCGCGACCACGTCGGACGCGTGGCCCTTTTCGGGAATGACCTGTGCAATGTACCGGTCGGTGTAGGTCTGGCCCCCGATGCGGGTCACGTACTTCTCACGATACACCGCGACGCCACAGGCCGGCGCAGCGCCGGCGCCGCCGGCGGAGCGCAGTTCCAGGATTTCGACAAACAGATAGACCCACGGTTCGTCGTTGCCCAGATCCTGCAGGAGCTGGCCGAGTGAACGCGGGGTCACCGCGGCGCCGGCGTCCAGTTCCGCGGCCTTGGCCTGCTGAATCGCCTGGAAGACCCGATCGGCGGCGGCATCGCCTCCGCCGGCGGCCCCTGCGAGCGCCGCGCGCACTGCCTGCTCCTGCTGCGCCCGCGCGGCCCGCCGCGTCGCCAGGAAATCGCGCGCCAGCGGCAACCCGCGCGCTTCCGCCAGACGCCCGGCCACCAGTCGCACCAGCCAGCCCGCGTCTTCCGCGTCCACGGCCCGCAGCGCGCCGCTGTTCACCACGCGAAACCGGCCCCACGGTGCGCGCGCCGCGTCCAGGGTCGCAGCGGATGCCGGAGTTCCGTTCTCCGGGCAGGCGGCCAGCAGATGGGCGAGCGCCGCCCAGCTCCACAGGTCGCGCGCATCGAGCGCCGCGGCCACGGCGGACCAGGCGGCCGCGTCGTCGCGATATTGCAGCGCGGTCCCGCGCCGGGCGCTGTTCGCGTCGAGGCCGAGCGCGCGATCCACCAGGGCCAGACTCACCTGGAAGGCGGCAGTCACCGCTTCATCCTGGCCTGCTTCGCTGAAGTCCGCCGCCTCGCCGGTCGACCACGTCCCGTACGCGTCGGTCAGACGCTGCCGCAGGTTGCGCAGGTCCCAGAACGGCGGCGACTGCGGGGCGCCGGCGACGCGCTCCAGCACCGCGCGCGGAACGTCCCACGCCGGGGTCTCGCGCTGCGGAAACATCAGCGCCGGGTCGCAGCCGCGCGCCAGCAGCGTGAAACGCTGGAACGGCGTGAGCGCGGCATACTCCGCCGGGTCGCTGGCCTGCGCCAGACGGTCCCGGAGCGCGGCCGCGTCCGTCAGTTCATGCGCGGCCGTCGGGCCCGCCGGCTCCGGCAGAGTGGCCCAGGCCGACCAGTCGGCGGCGCAGTCGGCCAGCAGGGCGCCGAGTTGCTGGCCGCGCTGCCGCGCTGCCTCCGCGAGAGCCCGCGCAGCGTCGGCGGGCAGCTCCGGCGCAGCAAGTTGCCGGCCGAGCCAGGCAAGCTGATCACAGGGGGATGAGAGCAGGCGACTCAGTGCGAGCAGGTTCGCCGGATCGTAAGCAGCCCGCGCGTCCTGCTGCGCCAGTTCCTGCAGCAGGGCATCGAGGGCCGCGACCTCGGCCGGCTCCGCCGGCGCGCGCGGCGCCGGCTGGGCCGTGGCGGGCGGCAGCCACAGCACACCCGCGACAAGCAAGCTGGGCAGTAGCAACGGGCGCATCATCACTCAATGAGCGCGGCCGGCAACGGCCTAGCGCCGGGGTGGCGCGACGCGCGGCTGATCCACAACCCGCGTCCGATTGGGGTCGTGAGGACGCCGCTCACCGGACATCTCCTGCCGATCGCGCTCGAGCGTGTCCGTGGCGCGCTCGGCATCGGATTTGGCCATCACGTCAGCGGGCTGCTCACTGCCGGCGGACTGGGCCGCGGGGGGGCTCTCCGACTTGGGTGTCGTCTGGCATCCGAGCGTGGCGCCGAAGACCAGCAGGCAGCCGACCAGGGCAAGCGCCACCGTGCGACGGTGCATGTGAGTCATGGCTGACCCTTCCTCTTGCGATCGCGTGGATTCACCACGGAGAATTGTACGCGGTGGCCGGCAGAACAACAGCCCGCGGACCGGCCGCGGGTCGGCCGGTCCGCGGGCGCTCACAAGCCGGGGGGCGCGCTGCGGGGCGCTAGTTTCTGCGCCGCCGCGTGCGTCCGGCGAGTTGCAGCCCGGTCAGGCCAATCAGGCCGCCGACCAGGCCTTCGACCACGCCGAACGCGCACACGCTGGACACGACCGTCCCCGGGCCGGGGTTGGTGCAGTGCGCGTCCGGGGGCTGGGTCGCGGGGTCTTGCTCGTTGGGGACGCCGTCGTTGTCGAGGTCGGCGTCGCACGAGTCGCCCAGCCCGTCGCCGTCGTAATCGAGTTGGTCCACGTTGTTGAACGTCGGGCAGTTGTCGGTCGGGATCAGTTGCTGCGTGGCCTCGTCGAACGAGTCGAGGACGCCGTCGCCGGACTGCGCCCCATCCGCCGAGCGGATGATGCGGTAGGTGCCGAAGAGGGCCGCGCCCTCGTTGGAGCTGCCGCAGCGGCTGTCGTAGGGGCCGGCGGTGCCGCGCCCGACGCCGCCAACATCGAAGCCGTCCGTGAGCGTGCCGTCGTTGCTGAAGTCGATGCCGAAGGCCTGCTCGACGGTGGCTTCATTCCAGCGGGTGAAGTCGGGGAAGCCGTCGCCGTTGGCGTCCGGCGCCTCCATGAACCCGTCGCCGTCCTGATCGAAGTTGAGCAGGAGGCGCTGGAAGTCGTCGATCGTCTCGGGGAACGTCGCCAGGGCGGTGGCGGGGAACGTGGCGCGGATCGCGGCCAGATCGGTGTCGTCGAACACGCCATCCGCGTCCTGGTCGTAGCCCCAGCGCGCGGGGTTGATCTGTGGCGCCGGATCGCTGGCGTCGTTTGTGCCGTCGTCATCGGTGTCGGCCCGGGTCGGATCGGTGCGGATGCCCTGCACGGGCTTGGTCACCTTGAGGCCGCCGCGAGCCGCGAGCGCGCCCAGACCAATGCCGGGGACGCTGCCGTCGGCCGCCGCGGCGCGGGTGTACGCGTTCACCTCGTTCCAGTCGTTGATATCGTCACCATCGGTGTCCGCCTGGCGCGGGTCGGTGAACACGCGCGTCACGGTGGCATTGACGAAGCGGCCGGACGTGGAGCCCGCCGCGTAGCGCGTGACCAGGAACCCCGCCAGCTCTTCCTGGTCGCTCAGGCCGTCGCCGTCGGTGTCCCAGTTGCGCGGGTCGGTCTCGCCGGCATCGAGCACGCCGTTATGGTTGGCATCCTCGTCGCCGTCGATGAGGCCGTCGGCGTCGCTGTCGCGCTCGGCCGGGTTGGTCCCGGTCTGGCGTTCCAGCGCGTCGCCCAGGCCGTCCGCGTCGGTGTCCTCGTCGTTGTCGAACGTGCGCGTGGCCAGCGGGTCGACCGCCGAGCCCTGCTCGTCGACCGGCGCGTCCGCGCGGAAGATGCGCGCCGGCGGGATGCGGAAGCCGGCCTCCTCTTCCGCGCGCGTCAGGCCGTCGTTGTCCGCGTCGGCGTTGGGATCGGACGTGTTGTTCAACGTCGCGACGACGTTGTTCGTCTCGTCCAGCTCCGCGACGATCTTGCCGTCGTCGATGCGCGCCTTCAGGTAGAACGTCGCCGGCACGGCCGTGGCCGCAGGGATGTTGAGCGTGAACGTCTTGGTGATGGCCGCGGCGGCGAGCTTGTCGGCCGCGGCGCTGATGGTGAACGTGGCCAGGCGGATGTCGGCGGCCAGCGTGGCTTCGTCCACACTCGCATTGGTCGAGACGTAGAACTCGATGGTGAAGTTCTCACTGACCGAGTTGTTGGCCACAGTGTAGTTGATGGTCGCGTCGAAATCGCGGCCCAGGCCGGTGCCCGGGAACAGCAGGCGCGTCAGCGCCAGATCGACGTCGTAGGTCGTCTGGCCGAGCCCCTGGTTGTTGCCGGCCGGCTCGACCACGACGTCGGTGGAGTCGAGCACGGCCACGACGCGGACGGTCGCACCCGCGGCGATGTTCCGCGCCAGGAACTGCGTCGGCAGCGGGACCACCACCGCGTGCGGGCCGGGCGTCACGTTGGTGCCGGCCACGGTGAAATCGCGGAGCACGTCGTCGATGTTGCCGTCGTTGTTCGTGTCGCGACCCAGGCGGAGCGCGAACGCGCCGACGCTGGCCGGGCTGGTAATCGCGTACGACACACGCGCGCTGGAATTGGCGCCGCGGATGTCCGGCGCCACGGCCGTGAACACCAGATCGACACTCAACGCCGCGCTGGTGAGATTGTCGGCCTCGCTGGTCTCGGCAACGGCGCCGCCGCTGTCGAGCTGCGCCACGATCAGGTCGCCGTCGCGGACGTTGCCGTCCAGCGGCGGGCGGATGTTGCCAAGCGCCACGGTGTGCGAGCCCGGTGCCCGCAGCGTGGCGTCGGTGACGTTGATCGTGCCGAAGACGGTATCAATGGGCGGCACGGGGCCGGCCGTGCGCTTCAGACCGAACGTGATCTGGAATGACGGCACCGTCGCGGCGCCCTCGATCGTGTACGTGACCGACGCGTTGGTCTGTGCGGCCCCGATGACGATCGAAACCGCGCCGGGCACGACCGCGATGTTCGTGCCCGGGGTGATGTTGAACGGAGTCGAGATGTCCCCCGTCAGGCCGACCGCGTTGGCGACCAGCCGGTAGCCCGCGCCGACGGCGGCGATCTGCAGGTCGTTGAACGTCGCGACACCGGCCGCCGCGTTCCGTACCGTGGTGCCCGCGAGCGGCACCGGCGCCGAGATGGCGTCGACCGCCGCCATCGTGATGGCGTTCACCGCGGTCGTCACCAGGTTGTCATCCGCGTCAAAGACGCCGACGGTCGCCACGATGTTGGTGCCCACGTCCGTGTTCGTCGGCTGCTGCTGGAACAGGAGCTTGGCCGGCGTCCCCGGGCTGATCGTGAACGCGTTGGAAGTCGCGGCCGTCAGCGCGCCGGACGTGGCCTGCAGCGTGTAGGCCACGCCGACCTTGTTGATGCTGAGCGCGGGGAACGTGGCGACCCCGGCCACGGCCGCGACCGGACCGCCGCCGGTCAACGTCCCGCCGCCGGGATTATTCAGGATCGTCAGCGTGATAGCGTCCACGTCCGCCGTGCGGAGATTGCCCCGGCCGTCGACGATCTCGACCGAAACCGGAGGTGCGATGGCCGCCCCGGCCGCGGCATTGGTCGGCTGCTGGCTGAAGCGCAGGGCCGCCGCCGCCCCGACGGTGATGTTGAACGGGTCCGAAGGCGGCGAGTCGGTCAGGCCGACCGCGCTGGCGACCAGCGTGTAGCCCGCGCCGACCCGATCAATGTTCAGGTTGTTGAACGTGGCAATGCCGTTCACCGCGCTCTGGGTCACCGTGCCGGACAGCGTCCCGCCGCCCGGGTTGGTGCCGATCGCGATCGTAACCGCATTGCTCGCGGTGGTAACCAGGTTGTCCGCCGCGTCGAGGACCTGCACGGTGAAGCCCGGGATCACGCCGTCCGCCGTGGCGTTGCCGGGCTGCGTGCCGAATACGAGCTTGGTCGCCGCCCCCGCCGTGACGTTGAACGCCACCGACGTGTCGCCCGCGAGCCCCGCCGCGGTGACGTCCAGCGTGTAGCCGATGCCGGCCGTGTCGATCGCCAGATCGTTGAAGGTGGCCACCCCGGCAATCGCGGCCTGCGTCAGCGTCCCGGACAGCGCCCCGCCGCTCGGATTGGTGCCGATGGCGATCGTCACGTTGTCGGTCGCCGTCGTGACGCGGTTGTCGTTCGCATCGCGAATCTCGACCGTCACCGCCGGCGTGATCGTCGCATTCGCCGCGACGTTTGTCGGCGGCTGCAGGAACGCGAGCTGGGTGGCGGTGCCCGGCGTGATGTTGAACGTGCCGGACACGGCATCCGTCAGGCCCGCCGCCGTCGCCCGCAACGTGTAGCCGGTGCCGACCTTGTCGATGTTCAGCGCGTTGAACGTGGCCAGGCCAGCCACCGCCGCCGTCGGCCCGCCGCCGGTCAGCGTGCCGCCGCCGGGGTTGTTGTCGATCGTCAGCGTGATGGCATCGACGTCAGCCGTGCGATTGCCGAAGGCGTCCACAATTTCGACGGTTACGGCGGGCGCGATGAACGCGTCTGCCGCGGCACTCGTCGGCGCCTGCACGAAGCGCAGTGCGGCCTTCGCACCGGGCGTGACGTTGAATGTCGCCGACACGGCCGGCGTCAGCGCGCCGGAGACGGCCAGCAGGTCGTAGTTCGCGCCGACCTGG
>Ga0116156_10003249_pt1 | contig 14287 bp, 11 predicted proteins | sample AD_UKC045_MetaG_FD_89891 | JGI IMG/M metagenome (GOLD analysis project Ga0116156, IMG submission 89891) | Active sludge microbial communities of municipal wastewater-treating anaerobic digesters from USA - AD_UKC045_MetaG | ecosystem: Engineered > Bioreactor > Anaerobic > Digestate | place: USA... | reverse complement strand
TAACACATCCCAAACCCCTTCCTGCGGACTACCCGCCCGCGCCCGTATTCAGTGGCCGCGCTCAGCCGAATTCGGTGGCCGCGAGCGACCGTATTCGATGGCCTACTCGTGCCGAAATATGCATAGATGAAGAAAATCCGAAAATTCATCGAAACCTAAGAGCAACATCACAAGAAATTTACGTTTCAAAAAGAATTCCGGCGTTTATTGAAAAAAGGAATCGAATTTGACTAACGGTATGTATGGGATTGAATTTGTAGATGAACATACAATCAAAACTTTTTGTAGAACTCTTTCAGAGTATAACTCTTGGCGTGACACATCTTACCCAGGGTGGCGCTTCGCTTACCCTGGGCTGAGTTGTTGAATTACTTCGGAATAGAGGGAGGAATAGAGGGAGGTGAAATTGTGCGGGATGACATTACGTACCCATGGTTACGCTTCGCGCAACCCTCCTGCGGCGGGTAAACCCAGGGCTGGAATTGGGCATCCTCTGCGGGGAAAGTAAACCGGAAAGGAGGGAAAAAGTTGAATCCTGGATTCCCGTTTTCCTCCTTCTTCACGCGAGGCGCGTGACTACGGAGGACACGGCGCGGGAATGATGATGGGGTACGTGGGAAGGTTATGGGAAATGAGCCCCCCCTTCCCACCCGCATGCGGTGGGGAATTTTCAGGGCAGGGGGGGATGAAGTGCGTTCCCAAGTATAACTTTGGAACGAGTATAACTTTGGAACGAAGGTATTCGCCCCTGGAGGCGGTCAGGTGCCGCAAGGATAAAAATGCAGGAATAATGACGAAAACTATGGACTCACGGTGTATTTTGGGTTGTGTCTTCTTATGTTGCCAAAGTGCACACATTGTGATATAATCGGTATATGAAGAGTTTTGATTGGAACATTGAAAAAAACGAGTGGTTGCGAAGTATTCGAGGTATCACATTTGAAGAAATTGTGTTCCATATACAATCCGGGGATTTGCTGGATGTAATTGAACATACCGACCAAGGCAAGTATCCGGGACAGCGCATCTTCGTCGTGGACGTTGAAGGATATGTCTGCCTGGTCCCTTTCGTTGAATCCGAGGATGAAATTTATCTTAAGACGATCATTCCGAGCCGGAAAATGACCAAGCGTTATCTGGGAGGCAAAAACCATGAAACTAACTGAAGAAGAAAAGGCGATTCTGGATTCCGTTGAACACGGCGAATGGCGGTCTGTGCGTGGCATGGACAAGGAGAAGCGCCGTTATGAAATCGCCGCGAAGGCCACACTGCGCAAAGACAAACGGGTGAATATACGCATGACCGAAAGGGACTTGTTGCGCTTTCAAAAGAAAGCCGCCGAGGAAGGATTGCCCTACCAAACCCTGATTTCGAGCGTGTTGCACAAATACATCAACCGGGTTTCAGGGGAATAGCAAAAAGCAGAGGAATCTCAAATCCACGTAATTTTGCAGGAAGACTAATTTATCCATGCAAATCCGTCCAATCCGTGCCTGCCGGGCCGTAGCCCCTTGGGTGCGAAGGCCGGTTTTCCGCGTTCTATTCTTTGGAAAGAGCGCAAATGCTGATAGTTATTGGGGTTGTTTTACTGGGGTGACGGATGTGGGGGCGGGGTCGTAGGCGCGGCCGGAGGTGGGGAAGGTATCCGGCAGCACGGTCATCTGGGTGCATGTGCCGAAATCAAAGCCGAAATCACCGGGGAATCGGACTTCCACGTAAAATGCCAGCCAACCCTCTTTTGGCGGATCAAGGTGAATGGAGGCTTTGCCTTCGCCTGGAATGAGGGTGCTGGTCCACGTCGAACGGCGAAAATCACGATTGGGCGATTGTGCCTGCCACAAGAATGCCTTTCCGTCCTTGCGGTCCCATGTGACGTCCATCGCCCCCTTCCCGTCACTGGTCCAGTGAATTTCCGGATATTCTTTTCCCGTGAGAATTGCGTTATAGAACTGGGAAAGGACGGCCACGCCGTCCAGGCTGATATCATGGCCTACATTGGCCTGGTAATGCAGGTATTTTTTTCCTTTTAGGCCGGGGAAATACTGATTGGCAGCATCCACGGTCCAATAGGGGTCGTTGGTGCCCAGGATCATGAGTTTGGGCAGCGTCAGGGAATTGCGGTAGGAATAGGGGTCCACCATGCCCAGCAGTTTTTTGCCTTCGGGCGTGTTCATGCGTTCCTGAATTTTAAGGTTGGTGTAATCGTCCACCTGTTCGCTATAGCCGCCGTAGATCGCCATTTGCCGTTTCATTTGGGGTTCCATGTTGAGCACATCAATAACAACGGGAGCGATGGCTTTGACGCGGGGATCGCCACTGGCGGCGGTGAGCCAGGAGGTCCATCCGCGTTTGGAGCCGCCGGTGAGCACAAAGTTCTGAAGGTCTTGCTGATGTTTTTCTTTAAGCACTTTTTGGACGGTATCCATGGCTTTCACGGCGCTCTTGGCCATAGGAAGCAAGAGCGGCCAATCGTCGCCTTCGCCTTTCAGAAACTTGTCGTAGGTATAGGCGATAATTTCATCTTCGTTGCGCCCGTCGAACAGTGGTTCGTTGGGCACCTGCGAGATGGCGGCTACGACGGATTTGGTTTGATCGGCCACCATGCTTACGATTTGTGTTTCGCGGTTGTCAAGGGCGGGCGGCTTGTCGCGAAAGCTGCCGCCATCGATAAGCAACAAGGCGGTTTCGGGATGCGCCACCTCCGCCGGGCGGATAATAACCAGCCAGTGCTGCCAGGTGATTCCCTGCCAGGTTTGTGACGTGAGTTTTATGATTTCGGCGGAATTCGCGCCCAGTGCGCGGCTCTCCACAATTTCATAGGCATAACTGGGGTCGGATCGTTGTACGTAGTCCGTCAACCCGGCATACACGGATTGCAGGGAGAGAAGGCAAAGAATTATCCATAAACTATAACCGCGTCGATTGTGCATATTCTTGATTCCTGTTTGGTTGTTTAAAGAACTCCCACCTGGAGATGGGAGCTACTATGAATAGACCAAAAAATGAGATAGGATGTTTCATAGTGCAGGGTTATCGCCGGGTGCCAAAGCGGCCTGGGGTCAGCCCGTCTTCGGAGGTCATGCTCGCGCGGATGCGCAAATAGGAATCGTATCGTGCCTGGGTGATTTGTCCGGATTCAAGGGCTTGGCGCACCGCGCATTTGGGTTCGTGGGTATGCGTGCAATCGTAAAAATGACATCCGGTGGCGGCTTCGGCCATTTCGGGGAAATAGCAGGCCAGTTCTTCGGCGGAAACGCCCAGAAGTCCTAATGCCCGAATGCCGGGGGTGTCGATGATCCACACATTGTCTTTCAGGTGGTAGAGGCGCGCGGTGGAGGTGGTATGGCGGCCTTTTTCCGTGGCCTGGCTCACTTCGTCGGTTAATACTTCCAGGTTGGGATCCAATGCGTTCAGCAGGGAAGATTTTCCGACGCCGCTGTGGCCGGAAAGCACGCAGCGTTTGCCTTTAATGGCTTCCCGCAATGCATCAATACCCATGCCTGTTTCACAACTGGTGGGGAAGACGTGAATGCCCAGGTTGCGATAGGCGTCAATTTGCGGCGGGTCGTCTTCGGCCAAATCCATTTTGTTGATGCACAGGATGGGTTCCACGCCGCCGATACGCGCGGCGATCAGAAAACGATCCACGAGGCCTTCTTTGAAGCGAGGCTGGGCCACGGATGCAACGATAATCAATATGTCAACATTGGCCGCGAAGACTTGTTCCGGCGGATTGCCGCGAGGTCCAGCAGGGCGGCTCAGCTTGGTGACGCGCGGCCCTACGCCGCGCACGATGGCATCCTCGTCCTCAAATTCAACTAAAACTGCATCTCCGGGGGCCAGGAGGGTGGATTCCTGTTCTTTGAGACGTTCGTCGATCATGCACAGCCGTTCCTGGTTATCCAGATGAACGAACGCCCATTTTTTGGAATGGGAAATCACCATCCCATTGGGTTCAAAATCTTTCGGCAGGGGATTGAGTTCTGCGGCGCTTTCCGGCAATTTGGTCAAGGCCCGGCGATGCTTCACCAAGTCATGCGTATAGGAAAACTCGTGATGTTTTTCCCAATCACGCGTGCGCACGTTTTGGCGCTTTTTCTTTTCCATGTTTTTCTTTTTCATTGCTCTAATCCCGGACACATCACTGTATGCCGCGCATGGTCAAGCATGTTTATACCCCCAGATAGTAACAGTTTCCCAGATTACATGCATGCCGCGGCACTTGCCGGATTCCACATCCGCACGAAGTTCTTTCAATCCCCGTTCGAATTCTCCGGATGGAAGCAGGTTGAAGGTGGACAAAAATTTCCCCTCGACTTTCCGGACGTACGCGGCGTCGATGGGATCGGGTGCTTTATGTTTTTGCTCGTGACATATTTGGGTAAAACCAGCGGAGCAAAACGCCTCTTTTACGCGCTCTATGGATTGGAAGCGGGCAAGGTCTGTTTGGGCAAAACTGGGAAAATAGCGGTTGAGGGGGTGGTTCTCAATAAACGAAGTGGGGGCGGTGGTGAATGCTGCACACCCTTCTTCCAGGACCCGCCAGCATTCGTGCATGAGCAAGTCGAGATCATGGATAAAATGGAGCATATAGGTGGCATACACGAAATGAAAGGCCTGATTGGCAAACGGGAGGGCCGTCGCCGAGCCGCGCACCCAACGCGCGGGAATGCGCTTGCGTTTGGCTTGCTCCAGCATGCCGGGAGACAATTCGAGTGCGGTCAGCGTACACGGAACCGCCTCCAGCAGGGCCTCGGTGCTATTGCCGGTTCCGGCGCCGAGTTCCAACACCCGCCGGCCTGGGCAACGTTTCAGCAATCCGCACAAGGTTTCCATATACGGGCCGCCGGCCCGGCGATGATGGTCATAAGCTTTGGCGATCTGATCGTAATCGACGTTCATCGCAGAATTGTGCGCAGCGGGCGCGAATTAGTCCCGCTCAAAGGAGACGCGTTTCAGGATATAGTCCGTCAATTCGGCCATCGGCATGCGCACCTGCTCCATGCTGTCGCGTTCCCGCACCGTGACCGTTTCATTTTCTTTGGTTTCATAATCCACGCAGATGGAGTAAGGGGTGCCCACTTCGTCCATGCGCCGGTACCGCCGTCCAATGGCGCCCGCGTGGTCGTAATAGGTGGGGAATTTCCGGCGCAGTTTCTTTTCCAGCGTTTCGGCGATTTCCGCCAAACCGTCTTTCTTCACCAAGGGAAGAATGGCTGCCTTGATGGGCGCAATCCGTGGCTGGAACCGCATCACGACGCGCAACTCACCTTTCACTTCCTCTTCATAGTAGGCGTCGCACAGCACCGCCAGGGTGGTGCGATCCACGCCTGCCGACGGTTCAATCACCGTAGGCACAATGTGCTCATTGCGTTCCTGGTCAAAGTAGGAGAGGTCTTTTCCTGAGTGCTTGGAATGCTGGGTAAGGTCGTAGCAGCCGCGGTTGGCCAAGCCCTGCAATTCCCCCCATCCGAAGGGGAATTCATATTCGACGTCCACGGTACGCTTGGAATAATGTGCCAGGGATTCCTTGGGATGTTCGAACCAGCGGAGCTTGTTTTCCCGGAGTCCAATGTCCATATACCATTTCCAAATATCCGCCTGCCATTGGTCAAACCATTTTTCTTCTTCTTCCTGGCGGCAGAAGAATTCAATCTCCATCTGTTCGAATTCACGGCTCCGGAAGATAAAATTTCGGGGATTTACCTCGTTGCGAAAGCTTTTGCCAATTTGTGCAATGCCGAACGGCAGCTTGACGCGTGTGGAGGAGCAGACTTCCTTGAAATCCACGAAAATGGACTGGCAGGTTTCCGGGCGGAGGTAGGTGTCCACGGCGGTGTCATCGCTTACGCCAAGGCGTGTGCGTAACATGCTGTTAAATGCCTTGGGTTCGGTTAGTTCGCCGCCACAGTCTGGACAGCGTTCGCCTTCGAGGTGATCCTGACGGAATCGTTTTTTGCATTCTTTGCAATCCACCAGCATGTCATGAAAGGCTTCCACGTGGCCGCTCGCCACCCAAACCTGAGGATGCATGATAATGCTTGCGTCGAGCCCCACCATGTCATCGCGCATGCGGACAAAGGTGTACCACCAGTCATCCTTGAGATTGCGCTTCAGTTCAACACCCAGTGGTCCGAAATCCCAGCAGCCGTTGATGCCGCCGTAAATTCCGCTGGACTGATAAATGAATCCTTTCCGCTTACACAGACTGACCAGTTTTTCCACAATACGCTCCCATTCACCCGAAGGGGATATCATTCCAACTTGTTCGGTGTAAAAAGGCCCCGCTTCCACCAGCGGAACCGGGGCAAAGGGTGTGTTAATAGTAGCGGTATCCCGCCAAAAATGTCAAAAACGCAGTTTATTGCCGAAGCGATACCCGAAGAGATTTTTTCCGGTTATGCGAAATATCTCCTGCGGTGTTGGCTTATATGCCTGTTTGAACGGGAAGTTCAATGATAAAACCACGTTCAGCATTACATGACAAGGTGCCGTTGTGGAGTGCAATATACCGCTGAGCCGCTGGTAAACTGAGGCCCCAGTGGAAGCCGGTCTTCGTTGTTTTGTAGGGGGTGGACAGATCTTCTTGGCGGAGTTCGCCTAATCCAGGGCCGGCGTTCCAAATTTCAATGAAAAAGGAATCTTCTTTCTGGTACGTTCGGATACGGATAAGTTTCGGCGTATGGTTTTCCAGGGCTTCTTGCGCATTAAACAGGAGATAGAGGATCGCAAGCTGTAATTTTGGGATATCCGCGCCAAAGGACGGCAATCCGTCTTGGATATCCGTTTCTACCTTGATTTTGGCGACACGCAGGGAGTAGGCGCGCATCAACAGGGCGCGTTTTACGATGGTTCCTGGATCAATAATGCTAACCGAGGGTTTTTCGTCGCGGGCAATGTCCGTGAGCCGGGCTATTAGTTCCGAGCATTTGTTTACACTATTGATAATCTCTCCAGTGATTCGCTGGGAATCATTGCTGAGCGCCTCATCGAGCGCGATGAGCTCCGTATAGGCCAGAATAGCCCCAAGGGCGTTATTTATGTCATGTGTAACGCCATTCACACACCGCCCCACTTGGGCAAAGCGATGCAGTTGCTCCAGCTTGGCGTGCGTAGTTTCCGCATGGATATCCGGATCAATAGGCATGAAATCAGTCATAATATTGTTTTCACTATGTGTTTCAGTGTTCCCAGTATACCATTTTTTGGCTTCACTGAATACACAAAATAGGACATATTTATAGATTATCGGCAACCGCTTTGGCAAATTCGCTGCATTTGAGCTCCTGGGCGTCTTTCATTAATCGCGCGAAATCATAGGTAACGGTTTTTGCTGTGTAGGTTTTTGTCATGGCGTTGACCAGGGCATCAGCGACTTCCTGCCAGCCGATATATTCGAACATCATCACACCAGACAGCACCACGCTGCTGGGATTAACTTTATCCAGGTTGGCGTACTTAGGTGCGGTTCCGTGGGTGGCCTCGAAGACAGCGGCGCCGGTTTCATAGTTGATGTTTGCACCTGGCGCGATGCCAATCCCGCCCACCTGAGCGGCTAGGGCGTCGCTCATATAGTCGCCATTCAGGTTCATGGTGGCGATCACCTCGAATTCCTTCGGGCGGGTGAGGATTTGCTGGAGGAAAATGTCCGCTATGGTGTCTTTAACCAGGATTTTACCGCCAGGATCGCCCTTGCAATCCTCCCAGCCGACGGCCACCTCGGAGAATTCTTCGCGCACCAGGTCATAGCCCCATTTCATGAATGCGCCTTCAGTGTATTTCATGATATTGCCCTTGTGAACAAGGGTTACCGATTTGCGCTTATGGCGGATGGCATGGTGAATCGCGGCACGGATCAGGCGTTTGGATCCGGTGATACTAATGGGTTTAACACCAACGCCGGAATCCGGACGGATATCCCACCCGAATTCAGTGTGGCAGAACTGCAGCAATTTTTGGGCTTCCGGTGAACCTTGGGGCAGTTCAAATCCGGCGTAGACGTCTTCGGTATTTTCACGGAAGATGATCATGTCTACATAGTGTGGATTAACCACGGGGCTAGGCACACCCTTAAAGTATCGCACGGGCCGCACACAGGCGAAGAGGTCGAGTTTCTGGCGCAAGGTTACATTCAAGCTGCGGAAGCCGCCGCCTATGGGAGTGGTTAATGGCCCTTTGATGGCGACCTGAAATTCGCGGATGGCGTCCAGGGTTTCTTCCGGCATGTAGGAACCGCACACCCGATTGGCTTTTTCACCGGCAAAGATTTCCATCCAGGCAATACGGCGTTTTTCGCCATAACAGTGTTTGACGGCCGCGTCAAAAAGATATTTTGAGGCCTTCCAGATATCCGGACCGGTACCGTCCCCTTCGATAAATCCGATAATCGGTTGATCGGGGGTTTGAATCGCGCCTCCGGAGCGTATGGCAATCGTTTCGCCTTGTGGGACTTGAATATGCTGAAAGCGGCTCATGCGCTGTTCCTTTTGCACAAGAATGCGTTTTGGGTTGGTTGTTTTTTGGGAAGTGGTTTAATTGGTTTCCGGCAATGTTACCAGACGAACTTCATTTACATGGGGTATATCCCGGACTTTTGCAAGGACTTGATCGCTGATAGCTTGATCCAGGTTCAGCACGGTCAGGGCGTGTCCACCGCGTTCATCCCGGCCCAGCATGAGGTTGGCGATGTTCACCCCTGCTTCGCCGATGGCAGTGCAAACGCGGCCTAACACCAGCGGTTTATCCTCATTAATGCAGATCAGCATATTGCCTTCCGGCTTGGCATCCACCCGGCTTCCATCAATCAGGCAAATACGCGGATCGGTTTTATGGAAGAGGGTTCCGGTTACTGTGTGTTTTTCCTTGTCGGTGGCCACGGTGACGGCGATTTCAAAGGCGTAGCTGGAAGGGGTGGCGCTGCGTTTTTCACTGGATGCGATGCCCCGTTCCTTAAGTTGGGCCGGGGCGCTAATCATGTTTACGGTTTCCACCACGGGAGCAAGAAATCCTGTGAGAATGGCCGCCGTGATAGGGTACGTATCCGTGACGCCGATTTCGCCGCTATAAGAGATTTCAATAGATTCTGGCCGTCCCTGACAGAACATGGACTGAAATTGTCCCAGGCGGTCCGCCAGGAAGAGCATGGGTTGCAGGGCTTTACGGGTTTCGCTATCCAGACTGGGCACGTTCACGGCGTTCACAATCGCGCCGGTGGTGAGAAAATCCACCATTTGGTTGGCTACGTCAATCGCCACGTTCAGTTGTGCTTCGTCGGTGGACGCCGCCAAGTGAGGGGTCATGATGATGTTATCCAATCCGATGAAGGGATTATTCTCAAAAGGCTCCGAGGTATAGACATCCAGGGCCGCGCCGGCAATGATATGGTCTTTTAGTGCTGTGGCGAGGTCTTGCTCATTAACAATCCCTCCCCGGGCGCAATTAATAATGCGGCAGGAGGGTTTCATCCGTTTGAATTGCTCCAGGCGGATCATATTATTGGTTTTTTCGGATTTGGGCGCGTGGATCGTGATGAAGTCGGAACGCTCGACTAACTCGTCGATGGAGACCAGTTCGACGCCCAGGGCTTCCGCCTTCAATTGGGTGAGGATGGGGTCGAAGGTGATGATTTTCATGTCGAAGGCTTGTGCGCGTTTGGCCACGGCGCCGCCGATGCGGCCCATACCCACAATGCCCAGCGTTTTGCCGCAGATTTCGTTGCCCATGTATTTTTTACGATCCCAACGGCCTTCTTGCATGGATTGGTGGGCGCTGGGAATGTTGCGGCAGAGGGCGAAGAGCAGGGCAAAGGCATGTTCACAGGTGGATATGGTGTTGCCGCCGGGAGTATTCATCACCACCACGCCCGCTTGGGTAGCAGCGTTGTTGTCGATGTTGTCCGTGCCGGCCCCGGCCCGGCCAATCACCTTAAGATTACCGGGAGCCTTAAGCGCCTCGGCAGTTACTTTTGTGGCGCTTCGCACCACCACCCCGTCGTAGCTGCCAATGATGGCGGCTAATTCAGGCGGTTTTTGAGGAGGTTTCACATCAACCTCAAATCCTGCCTTTTTGAATATTGTAACGGCCTCTTCGCTGGTACCATCCAATACGAGAATCTTTGGCATTGCCCGGTTCCTTTCCAGTGCATGTCCCATGTACAGTGCAACCCATGAGATATAGTGTAGGACGGCTTAGAAATACAGCCCACCCCGCACCCATACCCCCCACATCACCCGTGAGGGGAATTCCACCATGAGCGGTGTATGGCGCCATCAAGGTAACAAACATTATTGGGGCATTTCAACCTGGACGTCACCTAGATGTCGAATGGAGAATACTGAAAAAAGTCTTTGACGCTGGAAAGACAAGTGTGTATGATACGTCCAAGAAAAGTAAGGTGAGACCCTCATATGGACAGGACATAAGTGTTCAAGGGAGGAGATCATGGCCGAATTTATTTTGGGGATAGGACAGCAACAGAGTGTCCGGGCGGTGGTTGGGATGATTGAACGCCATCTTCGCCGCACGCAGGGGATTCCACGTAAAATTTCCGTGCTGTCGGATGTGGTTAACGTGGTGGCGGAACGTCCTGAGTTTAAGGGGGATTTTATTTGCTTTGTCTTGAGGGCGTATGTGAATGGAAAAACGGTACAGGCGCTACAGGAGGTTGTAAGCGAATATTCGAATGAGTGCACCCTTGAACAAGAGGAAGGGTGGGTAACGCTTCAATGTCCGCCATCGGGGAAGCCCAGCACGCCCCGTGTGCTTGAAGCCGTGGACAAACTTAGCCTATGCCTGAAGCTGCCGGAAGTCTGGCGCGGCAAAGGGGACAACTACCGCATTGACCGGATCAGTCCGGAGTTGTTGTTTCAGGCGATGGTGCAATACAAGGCCAGCGATGTTCACCTGTCTCCCGGGGTTCATCCGGTATTTCGAATTGACGGGGACACGCATCATTCCGAATTGCTTGGCGTGTTGTCGTCCGTGCAAATCCTTTCCTTGTTACGAGAGTTGGCGCCCAAGAACTACTGGGATGAATTTGAATCGTTCAAGCAGACCAGTTTCAATTTTCATCAGGTAGGTATGGGATATTCACGTATTTCCGCGTTTATAAAATCCGGCGCGCCGCACATGACCATTCGGTTCCTGCCGGAAACGATACCCTCCTTTGAAGATCTGTGTCTTCCTCCAGATACGATGCAGAACCTCTCGAACTTGTCCCACGGGCTTCTTTTGGTGACCGGGATGACTGGAAGCGGCAAGACAACCACGGTGGCGTCGGTTGTGGACTACGTCAATTCCCATAAGGCCATGCACATCTTGACGATAGAAAACCCGATTGAATATGTGCACGCCAACAAGAAATCCATTATTTCACAACGGAGCCTGGGAGCCGATGTGGCGACGTTTAATGATGCCGTGACGGGCGCTTTGCGGCATGACCCGGATGTCATTGTCATTGGTGAAATGCGCGATCCGGACACCATCCGCGCGGCGATTAACGCCGCTGCGACGGGCCATCTGGTGGTTAGTACCCTTCACTCGAATACGGCGAGTGAAGTAGTGAACCGAATTGTGAGTTTTTTCGATCCAATCGAGCGCGATCTGGTGAAACTTCAGATTCGCGATTGTCTGCGATGTGTGATTTGCCAGCGGCTGGTGCCTCGCATCGGCGGCGGGCGCATGCCTGCCCTGGAAATCCTCTTTAATGACGTGAAGGCGATCGGCGATGGTATTACGACGGGCGATTCCGATCTGATTCGCATCGGCATGCAGCAAACCGTTTCCCATTCCTTTGTGTTTGAACAGTATCTTTATCGCATGTATAAAGACGGAAAAATCGATCTGGATCGCGCCCGGGAGTTTGCCACCGATGTCAGCATGCTGGACCAGTTGCTTATGGGCACCTATTCCATCCCGCGGCTCGACAGCATCAAGAACAAAGGGGATCATGAAGCATTCCGGGTATGATGATCCGATTAGGCCGTTTCGGTGAGGGACGAAAGGGGTGATGCACTCTTTTGGGGATGCCCGTTGTGTTCTCTCTGGAAACGCGCCCAGTGTTTTTCCAGGGCATTTTCCCGGGCTACAACCGTGAGGGCCAATAGAAACCAATAGGGTTCCATGATACGGACGATGAGAAAAGAGATCGTGCCCAAGCCATGCACGATTAATGCCACGGCTGATGCAAAGACTCCCATGCCTAATCCGCGGCATAACCAGTCGTCCGTCCAACGGTAGCCTTCCCGAACTGTTTTTAGAATCCGGTATTGCATGAAGCCGAAGGCCAGTATGCCCAGGAGTCCGGTCTCCAAGATGATACGGGCGTATTGGCTGTCCACCACTGATTCCCAGGAGACCCCCGCCCCCAACAGGAAATACTGTGGGCCAAGGCCGAGGATGAACCGCACTTTTCGCCAAATCCGTATCCGTTCATTAGTGGATTTATCCACTTGGATGCCCGTGTCCCGTACTGCCACCACCACTTCCTCGCCGCCGCCTTGTTGAAAAGTATACAGTACGCGTTCTTGTACTTTTTCCGGCATAACCAGCGAGGAAGCGGCCAGAATCACCGTGATAGCGGCCAGCATAAAATATCGACGGCTGCATATGCATAAAACCAGGATGCCGAGAAGGAGGGCCACATAGGAGGCTCTCGACAGCGTATACAGAAATGGAATGAAGGCAACGGCTATAACTGCGCCGAAGAGGAGTTTCAGGTATATTTTAGGCGTTTGTGTGAAAAGCCCCAAAGCCACACACGTCACAAGGGTTAGATAACCGCCGAGTGTATTGGGTTCCGTGCCGCCTTCGTCAAATGGGGCGCTTACACGATCGGTTATGGGGATAGTAAGGACGCCATAAACACTAACCACCAGGGATACCAGAAAAAAGAGTACGAGCTGATTTCGAATCTGGGTTCTATCACGCACTGCGTGACTGACCAAAAAGAAAACGAGGTAAAACTCCAGCATTTTCAGCATGACAAAAAAGGCGTCCCGGCGGCTCCAAGCGCCTAAATTGCGCTCCAGCGCCAGCAAAGTGGAGAGAATGCATATCCCATAGTACGCAACAATGCCCGCGTTGATTGGGCTGGGCCGCCACAAGTGCAGCCGCCCCTCAAAAGCCAGTTTGACCATAACCCCCAAGAAAATAACGATGATCAACAGATCATCATACCGGATTTTGAGACTGTTTTCGCCACTGGTGTCTGTGACGATTTCCGGGCTGAGCAACATGGAAAGCACAAGCACATATACGCCGAATTCAACCCGCACCACGGTGGCCCCAAAAACAAACAGGCTTATGGCTAAGGCCAGGGTCAGGCTTTGGTTTTCAAGGCGGAGGTGCAAAACAAAAATAATAAGACTGCAAATAACCATTATAAGAGCGAAAAAAGGGACTTCCAGCCGGCTCTCTGGAATTTCACCGCGGCCGATGCCGCGTTCTGATCGAAAAAGGGCCATGAAACGACATTTCCCGTATTATACAATACGACAGTTTGCCTCCATTCGGCAAAGGTTCAATTTATTACTGTCTTGACGGGTGATTCCAGCACCTCAACTGAAGTGATACCATTTCCGGCGTTCAGACTTAGTGTCATCATAGTAATAGTAATAGTAATAATAATGGCGCCGTGTGGTTTCCAGCCCGTTTAATAGAACACCCACAACATTGATCTTTGCAGATTGCAGCAGTTTATTTGCACGGATCACGGTCTCGCGCCGGGCATTATTGGTTGAGACGACCATAATGCAAGTGTCTACGTGCGTCGCCAATAATACGGGATCAGTAACCACCAGAACGGATGGTGCGTCACAGATAACAATGTCGAATTCTTCCCCCAGACGTTTCATGACTTCCGTCATGCGCTCTGAACCGATGAGTTCGGAGGGGTTGGAAGGCACTCTTCCGCTTGATACAATCCAGAGGTTCCGAATTCGTGTAGGGCGCACCACGCTGTCAATGTCTACCTCGCCCTTAAGTACGTCAGCGAGGCCTAACCCGCGTTCCATGCGAAGCACGCGATGAACGTTCGGACGGCGGAGGTCGGTGTCTACGATCAACACCCGCATGCCGAAGTCCGCCATGGTTACAGCGGTATTGACAGCGGTGGTTGTTTTGCCTTCGCCCGGCACGGCGCTGGTGATCATGATGGTGCGCGGCTTGTCCTGGAGCGTCGTCAACTGGAAATTGGTGCGCAGCGTGCGGTAAGCCTCGGAAATCGGCGACTTCGGGTCGTGCTGCGTCACGACGCAGGCGTCGACCTGTTCGTCCACCGGCACGGGC
>Ga0116156_10003246_pt1 | contig 14298 bp, 12 predicted proteins | sample AD_UKC045_MetaG_FD_89891 | JGI IMG/M metagenome (GOLD analysis project Ga0116156, IMG submission 89891) | Active sludge microbial communities of municipal wastewater-treating anaerobic digesters from USA - AD_UKC045_MetaG | ecosystem: Engineered > Bioreactor > Anaerobic > Digestate | place: USA... | reverse complement strand
GTTGGAGAACTTTCTGCCGAACCTGCTCGTCCAGGGCACGTCTTCTCCCGCCATGTTCTCGCGTCTCCCGATGATGATGGGCCGCCGCTCCGCGGCGAGTGCACCCTCGGGTATCGCGGCGATAAGGGTACGGGCGTTGTCCGGGTCATGCTGCCCGTCCGCGTCAATGGTGACGGCCCAGTCGGCTACCGCCGCGGCGGCGGCAAATCCGCTCTTGAGAGCAGCGCCCTTTCCCCTGTTAGTTTCGTGCCGGATTACTGACACGCCGGCCATTCCCTGAATCCGCTCCGTCGTTGCGTCCGTGGACCCGTCGTCCACGGCAATGACCGGGAAGCCGAGCTTGAGCGCGCCCCGTATCACGTCAGCGACACGCTGCTCGTGGTTGTACACGGGGATGATAACGGCGAATCTGCCTCTGTTCATATTATTGATATCTCCGGTAAAAATGCAAGCGACCAGGTGCCCGGACCCACATGAACGCCGGTGGTAAGGGACAGGGGACGGAGATGGATGTCCGCGCCGGGATGTCGGGTCGCGATCTCCGGCAAGACCTGCTCCTCAACCAGTTCGCGGTTGTCCGTGTACTGGAGCAGGATGAAAGGCTTCGGCCCCGCTTCTTCGGCCAGGCGCGCGAGGGCGAAGGCGAACTGGTCGCCGAAGTTCTTTGCCACCCCGGCCCTGGTCACGCCCTCGTACGTGGGGGTCACTATCGGTCTCATGTTCAGCATGTTGCCGAAGAAGGCCTTGGTCTTCGAGATGCGGCCGCCGGCGGCCAGGAACTTCAGGTTGTCGATGAAGATGTATTCGCGGCAGCGTTCGATCGCGCGCCGGGCGAAGTCGATGACCGCTTCCGGGCTGTCCGATTGCGAGGAGAAACGGGCCGTGGCGATCGCGATAGCACCGAGGCGTCCGGACGCGGCGCCGGTATCGATGACTGTGAAATGTCCTTCGGGGTCGTTCTTTTCCTTCCAGCGGGAAGCCACGCCGAAGTTGCCGGTATACGCGGACCCCACGCACAGGTACAGGACACGGGCGTGCCGGCTCGTGACGCTCCGGTACAGCTCATGGCGCTCGAATTCGGAGGCCTGTGACGTGGAGGCGCGAGCCCCGCGCCGCATGGACACGTATACGTCGGCCGGCCTGACGCAGGTTTCCGGCGCGGCAAGGTCTTCGAGTGTGACATAGCTGTCCAGCAGGGTCAGGCCGAGGAGCTGCGCGTCGTCGCGGGTCACGGATCCTGCCGCGTCGGTCATGACATGAATGGCCTGGCGCCGGCCGGATGTTCTGAAACTGCGGACCTGCTCGCCGAGGTCGTCATCGGCCCAGCGGATTATTTCGCCCATGGCTTCAAGGCGCTTCCGTACCGCTGTAGTATCGGCAGTATGAAGGTGGACCTTGACGTAATCCTCGCCCGGAATGACCACGAGACTTTCCCCGATCCCGGCAAGGGCCTGCATGGCCCTGTCATGCTCCGGGCCCGCGTCAAAAGTGATATCGACGCAATACCCGTCTTCACCGTCAATCGCGAAGGATGAGGCAATGCGGAGCTGGTCGCTGAATATGGAGGTGATCAGAGGAAAACTCCTTGTGTCGCCCGCCAGGGACTTGAAAAAGCCCTCGAAGAAAATGTACATGCCAAGGGCACCGGAATCGACCACACCCGCCTCTTTCAGCTTCGGGAGGAACTCGGGCGTGGAGCGCACGGCCTGTTCGAGACGCGCGATGATGCCGGGATACTGTTCCTCCGTTGACGTCGAGGCCTCGAGGGCCTCGGACAGGGCGTCGAACATTGTGAGCATGGTGCCCTGTTTCGGATCATGCACTGCCTGCCAGGCCTGCTCTCTGCCGAGCCGGGCCGCGGCCGGCAACTCCCTAACGGAGGAGGCCGTGAGAAAACCGGCGAAGAATCGGGCGGCGATATTGCCGGAGTTACCCCGCGCGTTGAGCAGGAGGCGGTGGATCGTGCGTTCCCGCTCGGCGGCCGGCTCCCGCAGTGGCGAGAGACTTATTTTTAAATTTCTGCCGGTGTCGCCGTCGGCCACGGGGAACACGTTGATGCTGTCCAGCAGGTCGGCCCACGCTGCGACCCGCTCCGCTCCGAGGATGAGAGCCTGTTTGATCGGTTCATTCATTTCACTGTATGCCCTTTCCTGATGGAATCAATTCGAAATCAATCCCGATGTGTCTCAGCCAATCTGCGGCGATCGTTATCATGCTGTCATTGTGATCTGCCCACCACCGCTCCCCGAGATCGGGATAGTCATAGAGGGTGTCCTTGAAATTTCGGAAGGGTTTTTGCTTCGATAATGCGCCGAGCAGCCGGTGTCTGGCTTCCCCGTCAGGCATGCTTCTCGCGAAAGACTCCATGATCTCGATGCCCCGTCGGGACTCCATCGGTTCGACGGGAAGGTACCGCTCACTTGAATCGTATTCGGGGAAGGGGTTCGCCATCTCGCCGACGATCTCTTGACGCTCGGTCGGATCGTTCTCGGACTGGATGATGATCTCGCCGGTCTCCCGGTCCAGGTAATAGTGCGTGAAAAAGCAATGGTCCTCGAGGGAATGTATCAGTTCGTCGAGTGATATGCAGATTCGTGCCATGGGGCGGGCTGTCCTATGATATGTCGAGACCCTGCGCGGTTATGATCTGCACCAGCGCAGCGATGTCGCGGTCCATGGGGCGGTCCGAGGTGACCGGGTCTGCGATCGACCGTATCCCGGACAGCATGGCGGCCAGACGGGGGCGCGTCTCGATGTTCCCCCGGATCTCGCAGCCCTGGGCCGCTGCCAGGAGATGTATCGCGGTGACCCGCGCGGCGAGCTCGCACACGCGGGCGGCGTCCCGGGCGCTGATGGTTCCCATGCTGACCTTGTCCTGGTTGTGAGACTCGGTCGAGCGTGAGAAAGAGGCGGCCGGCATCGTGGCTTTCAGGGCCTCGGCCGCGAGAGCGGAGGAGGCGATCGACATGGCCTTGAACCCGTGATTGTACGGCATCTCGTCCGCCTCGACGCGGACCAGGTCCGCAGGAAGACCGCGGTTCACGTGAGGGTCGACCATGAGGGCCACCTGGCGGTCCGCCATGTCCGCGGCGGAGGCCAGGGCCGCCTTGAGCGAGTCCATGGCCAGCGCGACATGCCCGCCGTAGAAGTTCCCGCCCATGAGCACGACACCTGTTTCCGGGTCGATGAGCGGGTTGTCATTGGCGCTGTTCGCCTCTATTTCGACCCACCGGGTCACCCACCCGATCGCGTCGTCGAGCACGCCGAGTACTTGAGGAGAGCAGCGGAGCGAATAGGGGTCCTGGAGGGTTTCCAGAGCCGTAGCCTCGAGCTTCGAGGGATCGGTTTTCGCCTGCAGCAGCCCGGCAATAATCCGCGCGATGCGGTCCTGCCCGGGATGGGGTTTTGCCCGTGCGATTGCGGGGTGGTAGTGATGCGCGTTGCCCATAAGGGCATGTATCGACAGCGCCGTAGCGGCAAGCAGTGCGTCCATGATCTTGCGCGACCGGTCGATAGTGAGAGCCGCGATGCCGGTCATGACCGAGGTTCCGTTCATCATGGCGAGAGGCTCCTTTGGTGCGAACACGTAGGGCGCGAGACCCTCGCTCTTCAGCGCCTCGGCCGCGGGAACGCGGGAGCCGCGGTAAAACACCTCGCGCTCGCCCATGAGCGCGGCTGCCATGTATGAAAGCGGCGTGAGGTCCCCCGACGCGCCGACAGATCCCTCCGAGGGCATCACGGGCGTGATGCCCCGGTTCAGGAACTCGGCGAGCAGTTTGATCATCTCCATTGATACGCCAGAGTAGCCGCGAGAAAAGCAGAGGATCCGGGTCAGCATGGCGGCGCGCGCCTCCGGTATCCCGACCGGCTCGCCGGTACCGCAGCCGTGGAACCTGATCAGGTTCATGCCGTTTTTTATTGCGACTTCGCGCGCCATCCGCTTGCCGCAGGATTTGCCGTACCCGGTATTAACGCCGTACACCGGCGTACCGTTGTCGAGCGCTTTCAGCAGCAGGGTTTGCGAACGCTCGATGCGCCTGGTGAAATCGGGGTTGTCGCTCACGCGGACGCGGACGCCGTCCCTCGCGACGCGCAGGATCGCTTCCAGGGAAAGCTCCTGTTCGCCGATGGTTATTTCAGATTCGTGTCTATTCATTTGATATTACCGGTTTAATGACAGGCGCCTCAAAAACAGACCTGATTGTTAGTGAACCGAAGCCGTATTTGTCAAGGTTTTTTTCTTGCCTGATGCCGGGCGTCGGTAGTATAAGGATGCAGGTGATGCGGGCGCACCGTTGACATGATGCCAGCCCGGTATTCAGGGGGAGTTGACCGATGGTGCTGAAAAAAATCGCGGCATGGGCCGCCCGGACCGAGTTCGGTAAAAACGCAATCCGGGAACAGGCCGACCTGGGGGCATTTAAAGATAAGCCGACACCGCGCATAATAACAGGCATCTTCCTGATGGCGCTGAGCTATCTCATCGGGTGGCCGGCGGTCGCTCTGTTCGGCGTGCTCGCTGTCTATTTCGGACAGCCTCTGATCGCCATCGTGGGCGGGCCGGTAATCTACGGCATTTCGCACCTCGTGTTCTATGTCGGTCTGTACCTTGCCGGCGCGCGCTACTCATGGGTGTTCCTGCGATGGGCGACAAGGAAATTCATCGAGAAGCATGCGGGGTGCCCCCCGTCGTATCGTGAGCATGCGCCGCCCAGCGCGCGTAATTAAAAAGCCGGTGCCCGCAATAGTTCATCCTGCCTGGGGCGATTCGGAACCCGGGCCTGGAAGATACCCGTCGTGCCACCGGGCCTTTTTTTAAGCGTGCAATTTCTCTGACATTGTTGTCCGGGGTGATTGACTTTTCAGAATATCATTCATATATTCAAGTTACATGCAACAGTATTGTAATCGTTGCGAATATCCTTCATAATTCCAGTTGATCAGTTTTTTGCCAAATAATTATTTCGGGAGGTCACACCATGATGTATATCCCGGTACTTCTTTTTGGTTTAGCGGCAGCTGGCGGAATGACCCTCGTTACTCTGAGAAACAGGGGGAAGGGGATGCCCATGCCCCTTGTCATCGGGCACGGCCTGTTCGCCGCAGCCGGCCTTGTGTCCCTCATAATCAATGTCGTCGCCGATACGGACAACATGATGATGAACGCTTCATTGGCCCTGTTCTGCGCCGCGGCCCTTGGCGGCTTCACCCTGTTTTCATTCCATGTGAGAAAAAAGCCGATGCCCGTGGTGCTGATCCCGGTTCACGGGGCAGTCGCCGTAATTGCTTTCATCGTGCTTGTGCTTGCTGTTTTCAGGTAGGCGTTACTCCGGCAGGCGGAAAGATGATCTGCCTCTCTGGGCGGTGTGATCTACGGATTGTGCTGATCCGGTTATCCCATCTACGGTGGCGAGTGATATGAAAAACGGAAGGGCCGACCTGTCGATCGTCCTGTCAGGCGAAGCGGGACAGGGGATTCAGACACTCGAGCGTCTATTGATGAAGATGTTCAAGCTTTCCGGACGGTATGTTTTCTCTTTCAGCGAATTCATGTCCCGCATCCGCGGCGGGAATAATTCCACGGAAATACGGGTTTCCTCGGAGCGGGTTGGTTCGTTCATCGAGCGAATAGACGTGTTTATCCCATTCGGCCCCGGTGCCCTGGCGCGCTTTCATGACCGGATCACGGGGGAGACGGTCATACTGGGCGACCCGGCATTTATAGAAGACCGGTACCGCAGGGGGGGATATACGGTTGTCGAGGTTCCTCTCTCGGATATCGCGAAAGAGATCGGTGGTAAAACCTTTCTCAACCTTGTCGTCATGGGTCTCTTCGCCGGCATATGCGGGATCAACGGGGAGAGCGCGCGAAGCCAGGTCCGGTCTTATTTTTCCCGTGCCGCTGCCGAGGTGATTGAAAAAAATGTCGGGGCCCTCGCGAAGGGGATCGAGGCCGGCAGGAGCATCGCACGCTCCTGGAATATCGAGATTCCGCCGGCAACATCCCCCGATGCGTCGATGGAGCTGCTGTTCAACGGCGCTGAAATAATCGCACTGGGAGGAATTGCAGGGGGGTGCAATTTCGTTTCTTCATACCCCATGTCTCCTTCCACCGATGTTCTCGTCAATTTCGCAAAATATTCAGAGGAATTCGGCATCGTGGTCGAGCAGGCCGAGGATGAAATATGCGCCGTAAACATGGCCGTCGCATCATGGTATTCGGGCGGCCGTGCAATGGTGACCACCTCCGGCGGCGGCTTCGCACTCATGACGGAGGGACTGAGCCTGGCAGGAGCGACCGAGTCTCCGCTGGTCATCCATGTCGGACAGAGGCCCGGACCGGCAACCGGCATGCCCACCAGGACGGAGCAGGGCGACCTCCTGTTCGCCCTCTTCGCGGGTCATGGTGAATTTCCACGGATTGTATACGCACCGGGAAATTATGTGCAGGGGTTTAATCTTACCCGGAAAGCCTTTTATATGGCGGATACATACCAGGTCCCGGTCATAATCCTTACCGACCAGTATTTCCTTGATTCAAACTGTACGGTCCCGGGACTGGCAATCGACAGCCCGATGAGCGCGAGCAGCATCGTGGCGACTGACGAAGGCTACCGGAGATTCCGGGTTACGGAAAGCGGCATATCGCCGAGAGGGATACCGGGATACGGCACCGGCATCGTGTGTCTGGACAGCGACGAGCATGACGAGGCCGGATATATTACCGAGGATTTTTCGGTTCGCGTGGAGCAGATGAACAAGCGGATGAGGAAGCTTCAATCAATGGGTCCCGACAGCATACCGCCCGACCTCTATGGCCCGGTTGATTACCGGTGCCTGGTCGTGTCCTGGGGCTCCACCCTGAGCTGCATACTCGAAGCAATCAAGGCATCGGGGAGAAGCGACACGGCACTCCTCCATTTTTCACAGGTCCACCCGCTGCATGAGGATACGAAAAAGTACCTGGAGCGTGCGCGGTACACCGCCATCGTGGAGAATAACTATGGGTCCCAGTTCGGAACGCTTATACGCATGCATGCCGGGAGGGAATTCAACCGTAAGATACTGAAATATAACGGGATGCCCTTCAGCGTCGAGGAGCTGGCCGCAGAGTTTAAAAAATTCACGTAGGGGAAGATAATGAGCTCGGTATTCGATTTTGAACAGCCGCCCGACCTTGCATGGTGCCCGGGGTGCGGCAATTATGACATCATCAAGTCGGTGAAGGCTGCGCTCGATGAACTGGACATCCCGAGGGAGCGCATCGTGATGGTGTCCGGGATCGGACAGGCCGCGAAGTTGCCGCAATATATAAACGCGAGTTTTTTCAACGGGCTGCACGGCAGGTCGCTTCCCGCGGCAACCGCGATAAAAGCAACCAACCCGGAATTAACCGTTATCGTTGAAAGCGGCGACGGGTGTACCTACGGGGAAGGCGGCAACCACTTTCTGGCGGCGTTGAGACGAAATCCCGATATCACGAACCTGGTGCATGACAACATGGTTTACGGTTTGACGAAGGGACAGGCGTCCCCCACCAGCAGGAGGGGATTCCGGACACCGGTGCAGATTACGGGAGTATTCCTCGAGCCGTTCAATCCCGTGGCCGTGGCAGTGTCAATGAATGCCTCGTTTGTCGCGCGGGCGTTTTCAGGCGACGTTGAAAAAACGAAAGAAATAATCAAGCACGCGATCATGCATAAGGGCTACTCGCTTGTCGATATACTCCATCCCTGCGTCTCCTTTAATAAGGCCAATAATTTCAGCTGGTACAGGAATAATACCTATTACCTGGACGACAACCATGATCCTTCTGACAAAGGCGCGGCGCTTGAAAGATCTCTCGAAACGGACAAGCTGCCGCTGGGAGTTATCTATATCAACAGCGGCAATAAAACATTTGAGGAAAACCTTTCCGCGTATAAAAACAGCGTTATTCCCCTGTATGTGCGAAAGCTGGATGCCGAAAAGCTGATGAGGGTAATAGAAGCCAGGCGTTATTGATGCTGATCCCGCCGTTTCATCAGTTACAGCTGCATGATGCGCCTTTTCCTCCCACGGACTCTGCGAATGTATCCGCATCAGAGGAGTAGCTGAACGATTTGAGAAGGCAGGTGTCCGAGCCGCGTGCCGATTTCATCTGATCCAGGGTTCTGCTGTCGGCCGCGATTTTGCCTTCAGCGCAGTACACGTTGTAATCCGACTCGCCGAATGCGACCGTGGCGATAATGCATAAAGTCAGGGAAAAGGCAGCGGAAAAGATGAGTATCTTTTTCATGAACGTCCTCTCCGTAATATGATATGGCTTCCCCTCAGGAACGTGCTTAATGGAATCTATCGCGAGGATCGGGATGTCGAGACGCAAACGGCATAGAACGGGAAAAAATAATCAGGCAGCAGGAGGTCATCGTATGGGTGCTTTCCTCATACCAGGTCCGCAAATTCCGCATGTACTGCTTTTTTCAGGTCATGCGGCGACAGCTTAACCTGGGTCCCGCGCACGCCCGGGCTGACATGTATTTCATCGTACATCTGCGCTGTTTCATCAATGTAGGTAGGGAATAGCTTTTTCATTCCTATGGGCGAGCAGCCGCCCCTGACATAGCCGGTTACCGGCAGGAGGTCTTTCATCTTTATCATCTCAATTTTTTTGTTGCCGCTGGCCTGCGCCGCTTTCTTCAGATTGAGCTCGCAATTCCCTGGAATGACGAAAACGGCGTGACCTGTTTTATCGCCGATTGTAACAAGTGTTTTAAAAACCGTTTCCGGGTCCGCGCCGATTTTTCTCGCAACGCTGACCGCGTCCAGTTCGTCCTCGTTCACTTCGTATTCAGACGGGGTGAATGCGATTCCCTGTGCTTCAAGTATCCTTATGGCATTGGTCTTGAACATGAAATAAATTGAATATCCGTGAAAAGTGTTTCTTCTTGACTAAAGCTTTCGGAAATCAATGGACCTTGTGCACTATCGTGGAAGATCAAATCAATATATTCAACTTAAAAAACACTGAACAGAAGCTTGAAATTTTTAATTGACATGAAAATATAGGCTTCTTCGTAAAAAAACGAACAAAAAACTCCTATCCGCTGTTTATTGCAACAGCGGATAGGAGTTTTTTAAGCTGATCAGATGAATGATATATATGTTGTTCCTCGTAGCGTATCGGGGCTGCCGGTGAGGGATTGAGGCCGTGATTCATTCATGGCATCAGCGAAAGATAATGCTCATAGACTGCCTTTGAACGTGTGATGCCCCGCATTAAATTCCACTTTGAACGTGTTATCAATTTCCCGATCAAGTTCGATGTAAACAAATATTGAAGTGCCAGCCTGTTTGTTGGTGTATTATATTCCATGTACAGTGCATTGTATTCCGGCAGGTGTTTCAGAAACTTCACGGTGAAGAGAATCAGTGCTGAAATGAATTTTTTTTCTGCGGCGGATAATCCACCGTTGTTTTCAAGGGCCCAGATATACGCCTTAATTTTATCTCTGTCCCGGGCTGTGCTGTCCAGCGAAACTTCGCTAAGGACGTTGCCGGTTATCTGGTGCGGATGCAGACGGTAAAACATCGCGCATGCGTTGCTGTGCGCCGGCCGGTCGCACAGCCCGGATATGCGCCATAGGTAATCCCAGTCTTCATATGCTGTTATGTCTTCGCGCCATTTCCCCAATTGGTCGACAAAACTTCTTCTGAAGAGGCAACCGGGAATGACGGTGAAAAAACCACGGACCATGCATTCTCGCAGGGTTTTATTCTCCGGTATGGGACGGTACTGGATCACCACATCCTGTTGATTGAAACAGCCGTTGTCCTCCACCGAGACGAAGACAAAAGGTCCATACACCATCGGCGAGCCTGTTTTTCCCAACACCGATGCCTGCACCTCGAATTTGTTTTTTGTCATGAAATCGTCGGAATCGAAAAACTGGATGTATTTACCGGTGGCTATCGAAAGTCCATAATTTCTGGATCCGCCGGGCGATTGGTTTCCCGGATTTTTGACAATTATGACCGAATCCCGGTAGCGCCGCCGGACATGTTCGTACGTGCCATCGGATGAATCATTGTCAACGACGATGATTTCATCGGCCGGCATCGTTTGAGCCAGAATGTTGTCCAGCGTTTGAGTTAGCAGCTCACGACGATTTTTGGTGGGAATTATAACTGAAATTGATTCCATCTTGTTATAGTCAATCTCCAAGAATACTGCGCAATTGATCTCCGGCGCTGAATGCCATCTGTGTTAACCCGGGAAGCTTATTTTTTATCAAACTCTTTACGTCGTCAGAATGTTTGATGAGATGATCAAGTTTTTCGACTATTGATCCAGGTGTTTGCTCGTCTGGCATAAGGCAATAATCATTGTTTCCGAATATGTCGTTATTTATTCCCACGCCCTTAATACTGTATGCCAAAGTCAGCGTTGGGACAATTTGGGATATCGCAGCAATAGTAGCATGGGTGCGTGCTCCTGCAAAAAACGCCATTTTCCCAATCAGCCATTTTGTTTCCTGTGCTGTAAGAACCGGAGGTACGAGGTATATATCGTGTTTCCCATTAATTGCTGAAAGAGCCTCTTTCATATACTCATAATCGTTCGACACGGGAATGGTTACATGGGGAATGAGATAAATGGGACGTTTCAATGAATCAGCCAATAGCTTTATAGTTGCGGTCGTTATCCGCATATTTAAGCTTTTTTCCCTGTCTGCGCTGAAGGAAGCTATGAGTGGGCTGATATTAAGACCCACTGCACCCTCATGGAGGGGAAAATTAATTTTTCCCGCAGGTGGCTCTATTGGTTTCATAACAAACGCGGGATCAGCCACACTGTAAACATTGTCGGTTATTCCAAGTCCTCGCAGGTATTCGATTGATGCCGTTTCACGGATGAATAAAGCCGTAATCCTTTTAAGATGTTCTGTCATATACTTTTCATATTTGGGGTTTTTTCTGAAGGGACCAATAGATGCGCCCCAGATGATCAGCGGTTTATTTTTTTCAAGCACTAGATCATCCAGATCGGTAAACATCTGCGGGATGCCATAATCAAGCGTATAATTATCGCCACCAACCGACAGAACTGCATGAGAGAGGCGGAGTTCTTCCTTCCATTGCGCAGTTTTCATGAAGCTAAAATGGCGGCGTGATACTTTATACATAAGGCGGTGTGCCCATGGAATCGTAAAAGAATGAATCGGTTTATACAAATGATCATGGGCAATGTCGTCGCTTTCATTTTTCCGCTGGGTGGACAGTTGTTCATCTGACCAGTAGCTGCTTGGTGCAAAAAACCGCGGATTCCTATAGGATTTTCGGAGTATCTCTACTGTGCCCCTTATTATTGCTTCACATCCGCGATTTTCATACGGACCGTTACCTGCGAGTATAAAGAGGGGAGAATCAATCATTACAGGACCTTTTTATTCATACCATTTAAAGCAACTAATAATAATTATTGATGCTTCGGAATTCAGTCAAGTTTTTTATTAAGAAAAACAATCATTACAGGCCTGAATGGCCAGTATATAATTGTTCAGTCGTGAAGCGGTGAATATGTGATTGTCTCGCACTCGGGTAAAAGGTCGTCTCACAACCTGGAAATTTTCCCGAAAACTTTTGCCGTTATTCGGTGGATACGATTTATGAATTCAAGCAGTTTCAACAATATCAAATAAGGAAGCATGATTATCATGAACCCTCCTGTATTAAAACCATCAGTACGGATGTACCGGACGGACAGGAGTCTGCTCCTCTCCTGCATGATGTCACGTATCCTTGAGCGTAATTTGGCCATGATTCCAAGTTTTGAACCCGGGGCGATTCTTTTAGTAATAGTGTTGCTCGATTTAATCATGCGGGTGATTCTGTAAGCCAATTCATGGCGCTTGTATTCTATAACCCCCCATTGGCTCTGGATGACTTTTTCTAATTCAATGGGATGGAGGGAGAGTCCGCCGGAATTGATCCCTTCCTTGATCATCGTTTCAATAAGTGGGTTTCTAACAATGGCCAGGTTGGTGCCTTGTGAATCGCCAACGTATTCCGGAAGCCAGGCATCCATCAGAGTAATATCCGCTAACTCGGCGAAAACATCGTCGCAGAACCTGCATGAATTTAATGTAAACCATCGATTCACCCATGCTTTGGATGGACCGGAATTCCAGAAAACTATTTTTTCATCACACTCATTTTGAAATGAGAAAAAGAAGTTGTCCGCGCTCTGATTGCTATCCTTGCCGCGGTAATGGACCTTCCTCGGCGGACCGTTCAGCCCGGCATGGGCGGCTATATACCGCGTGAAGTGTGAGCTTTTCTGCTGTCCGCACGTAAGCCCCAAGATCGCAATGATCCTTTCGCGCAAAACCCGCCGTTTTCGAGATGCAAGTCGGATTCCCTTTGCCACACAGGGAAGGGCTGTAATTGCATAACGGCCGGGATTTTTTATAATATGCTGCAGGGCTTCCGAGAGCTCCATTGGAAAATAGGCCGATCCGGCACAGTTGGAAAGATCGTTCTTTTTAGAAATTATTTTAAATGTAAAGAGCCGATTATGGGTGTCCCCGGGAGCTGCGCAGATTGCGTGATCAATCATTCCGGTTGAGAATAATTGATCGAGAAACCATGTAGCAAGACCACCCGATGCTCCATGCGTGCGTTGCTCACCTATGTTTGAATAACCGACATATGAATTGAGATAATAGCCGCACTGGTCTGAATGTAATATTCCGCCGATGGTACTAAAATATTCTGCCGCAAGGGCATCCTCGTTGGGATTTTTCTCAATGAACGGACATACCGAATTACAAATTGTACATGATTGAATACACGAACCAGTTTCTTCAGGAACAAGTTCGCCATAAGGATTAAAACGCATCGTCAGCGCTCCCGCAGGGCAGAGGGCCGAACAAACGCCGCACCCGCAGCAGAGGTTTTTATTTACAACGCCTTCAATCACATTATTCATCACACCATTTCTCCATTGTTTCTGAATGGCTTTATCGGAATGAGAGAGTATATCATGCGGCGTTCTTCTCTTGATAGAATAACAAACCAGATGAAAATTGTATATGCGATGCCTATCAATGCGCTGGAAAAAATTAGATCAACCCAATTTGAGATTGAAAAAAAATTTGATATGGAAAAGGAGATCAAGCATATTAGGACTGCTGAACAGAATCCGGGTGACATGGCCCTGATATATGTTAGTCGTGAAATGTTGAGAATTGAACTGGTATAAAGAGGTATAAAAAATGTGTTTTTCAAGGTCAGCATGATGGCTCCTGACAATGCAATGCCATAAAGCCCCCATCCGTTTTTAGAGAACAAAACGACCAAAATTACGTTGCCGAGACCCATAATTAGCGACATCCAGCCAGGGATGCGCACTTTATTATATGCGATGTTTATTGAAAAGAGCGGCAGAACCGAGAGGTTGATTATAAGATGTGAAACCATAATAATCATCAGTGGCGCCAGTTCACGATAATCAATACCAAGCCATATTGTAAGAAGCGGATATGATACACCGCATATTATTCCTATAGGCAGGGCCATCCCTATTGACATAATTTTTACAGCGAATTTTGAAAGATTAATCATCCGGTCCCGCTCATTTTTTGCAAAATAGGTGAGTATCACAGGAGTGATTACTTCGCTAAGCATCGCTGCCATCGAACGCAAAAGGACGCTCCATTGAAGGACAGCGGCATATCTGCCGCCAGCTGTTACTCCGAACAGTTTGTTTGCGGCTATCAGATCAATGTTCAAAAAAAGAAGGGTACCTATCTGGTTGATGATAAGCCATCCGCTTGTCGCCGTGAGGTTTTTTAATTCTTTGCGATTAAAATCGGCGAATCGAATAACCAGTTGAGGTGTCAGTTTTCTCCATAATAGAGTGGACAGGAATAACGCAATGATAGCGCTACTGAAATATGCGATCCCGACATGATACAGTCGGGGCGTCATCATTGTGAATAAGGAGACGAGCAGCGCTATCCTGATAGAGACATTGACCAGTTCGATACCATTCAGCAAATCGAGCCTGTTAAGTGAATATGGCGATACAGTGAAGATGGTCCCCCATGCTCCAATAACAAACATGCCTAGAATCAATGCAAAAAGTAATCGAGTGTCATTATATAAATTGAGATTAACCTCAAATATTGAAGGGACGTAATATGAAAATATTAGCGTGCATGGTATGAGCACAATGGAGAGTACAGTTATCGAGAAAAAAGCTGAATTGAATGTTTTTTTTGCCTTGTCGATTTCGCCTGCCTGGATGTTTATGGT
>Ga0116156_10003244_pt1 | contig 14300 bp, 13 predicted proteins | sample AD_UKC045_MetaG_FD_89891 | JGI IMG/M metagenome (GOLD analysis project Ga0116156, IMG submission 89891) | Active sludge microbial communities of municipal wastewater-treating anaerobic digesters from USA - AD_UKC045_MetaG | ecosystem: Engineered > Bioreactor > Anaerobic > Digestate | place: USA... | reverse complement strand
GAAGTATGCCTGCATTTTGCTCCTGTAGTTAATTTAGGAAAAAGTTCTAAAGCGCCTGATTTGGCATTTTTTATAAGCGTATAAACGGTAGCAATCGAATAATCAAAAAATTTTGCAATCTCTGCCGCTGATTTTCTTTCAACAACAAACGCCCTGACAGCTTCATATTGTTTCATTCTCGGATTAGAAATTTTAGTAAAGAAATGTTTTAAGTTCATATTTCACCTTAAAATTAGGATATATAAATGTTATATAAAACATTCATAATATTAGAATAAAAATATTCATTTGTCAAGTGTTATTTTATAAAAATTGCTAAAATATTGAGTTTATTGATAATAATATAAAGAAAATATTGAAATACCGGATAAGGTAAAAATTCGGGTATTAGAGAATTCTAATACAGATAAACTTAAATTTATGAACACAAAAATATTTTATAAGTTCAAAAGCGAAGTAACCTTGAGTTTAAACAATGATAGTATCAATATAGTATCATTATCAAAATCGTTTAAAATAAAAAAAAATTGAACGGTCTATCAAAATGCGCGGAATTATTAATGCAAAAGTATGTCTGCGTAGACGAATTGTCCGAATATTTTTTACAAAACGCGCAATCTGAAAATATTACCGATTTCTTTTATTTTTTCGAGATATTAAAGAAAAATAATTTTTTAGATACGGCGATATTTTCAGACAACGAACTTTTTGCCGAATACAGGACAATGGTTGAAGACGCTGAAATTGTTTTTAAAATAATCGGCGATTCAAAAAAATATGTCTTATCCGAATTTGCGTATTTTAGAAATTCAGAAAATCAGATTATTTTAGAATCGCCGCTGGCTTTCAGCAAAATAATTCTGCATAATCATTTATGCGCAGCGATTTTATTTTTGCTTTCCAAACCGGTAGATATTGAAACAATTCATAAAAATGTTGGTTTGTTGAATATTGAGATAATAAAAATGTTTTTGAATATGCTGTTTACCAATAATTTTATTAGCGAATACTGTGAAAATCAAAAAGACGATAATATTTTAAAACAATGGGAATTTCACGATTTGCTTTTTCATACGCTTAGTAGCCGAAGAACGGCAATCAATCCGAAAATTCAATAATGATAAACCGATTACAACCGATCATCTTGGCGAATTTTTATATAGAGCTGCGCGAGTGAAAAATATAAGAAACGCGGATATTACAAAAGCAAGGTATTATCAATCAAGCCAGAGACCGTATCCCGGCGGCGGCGCATGTTATGAACTCGAAATTTATCCGCTTATAAAAACTTGCGAAGGAATTGACGAAGAGTTATACTATTATCAGCCGCTGAAACATCAATTAATTAAAATCTCCGAACCGAATAATTTGACAGAAACATTGATTAAAAATGCGATATCAGCATCGGACTCCGAATGTTCGCCGCAGATATTATTTATTATTGCCGCGCGTTTTCAAAGATTATCGTGGAAATATGAGAGTATAGCGTATTCAATAGTTTTAAAAGACGCGGGCATACTTCTGCAAACAATGTATCTGACTGCGGCGGCAATGGAACTTGCGCCCTGCGCAATAGGCTGCGGCAATTCAGATATTTTCGCGAAAACAGCAGGTCTGAATTATTACGAGGAAACATCAGTCGCCGAATTTATGATTGGCGGAAAAAGTTAAAAAAATTCTAATCGAGATTTTATCAAAAATTTTTTAACTTTTGCATATCGGCTAAGTCAAATCACTCTCGGTTTTTCCTGAGCTCCGCTCAGGATATTTGCGGTTATGTAAAATTCCACCCCGTTCGCGATTGGAATATTTTAGAAATATATTATTTAATTCCGATAAAAAATCTTGAATTATTAAGAATATTGTGATAATATAAATTCAAAGTAAAATTGAAATTTTTTATAAACAACGGCGTTTACGGATTTTGCCATTTAAAATTTTTAAAATCCGTAATATTTGAATTTTGTTATTAAAAGGGGAAATGTAATGTGTGAAAACGAAGATAATGAAAAAAAAGAAAGCGGGTTCCGTCAATCCAACGATACTCTAAAAAAAACGAGAACAATTATAATTTGCGGAGAAATCACTCAAAAACTCGCTGAAAAAACCGCGGCTGAACTTCTATTCTTACAATCCGAATCGGAAACGGAACCGGTTAAAATAATATTAAACTCGCAGGGCGGGCACGTAGAATCGGGAGATACGATTCACGATATGATAAAATTTATTAAACCAAAAGTAATAATGATAGGAACGGGATGGGTTGCAAGCGCTGGTATAACAATATATCTCGGCGCCGATAAAAAGCGCAGATATTCGCTCCCGAACACAAGATACCTAATCCATCAACCGTCGGGCGGAATGCGAGGTCAAACCTCCGATATAGAGATCGAAACCAATGAAATTTTAAAAATGCGCAAACGGCTTAACAGGTTGATAAGCGACGCTACAGGTCAGGCGTATGAAAGAATAGAAAAAGATTCCAATAGAAATTTTTGGCTTAGCGCCGAAGAAGCGAAAGAATACGGAATTGTTGACAGCATTATTACCAACCTTGAAGAAATAAACAAAACTGTATAGACTGTAAACTTTTTATTTCCGGAAATACAAATGATAATTAAATCAGATATTGAACTCGCAGCGTTAAAAAAAATAGGTCGAATCGTAGGGCTCACTCTTTCAGAAATGATTAGCAAATTAAGACCTGGAATTACGACTGCCGAACTCGATAGTATTGGACGCAATTTTTTGGTTATGAACGGAGCAAAACCTGCGCCAAGTTCAGTTTATAATTTTCCGGCTGCCACTTGTATAAGCGTGAACGACGAAGCCGCTCACGGAATCCCCGGCAATAGAATAATAAAACAAGGCGATTTGGTTAATATCGACGTATCCGCCGAGCTTAACGGATATTTCGCAGATTCCGGAGCGACTACCGCCTTAGAGCCGGTTTCCAAACAAGCTTCGAATTTATGCAGAAGTTCGCTTACGGCTTTAAACAAATGTTTATCCGCTGCAAAATCGGGTTCGGCTATAAATCAAATGGGATTAATAGTTGAAAACGAAGCGAAAAAATACGGATTTAAAACTATTCAAAACTTATGCGGACATGGCGTTGGAAAATCATTGCACGAAGAACCGCATCACATTTTAAACTACTACGACCCGAAAGATAAAAAAAAATTCAAAAAGGGAATGGTGGTCGCAATAGAATGTTTTGTTTCGTCAAAAGCGACATACGTTGTTGATTCGCAAGACGGCTGGACATTAAAAACTCCGGATAATTCGCTTGTGGCTCAATATGAACATACGATAGTTATAACCGACGATCAGCCGATAATATTAACCAAAATATAATATTTTTTCAAACGAGGTTTTATCGTGTCGGAATTGCTTGATTATATTGAATCCAATAAATTCTGGTCAACCTATTTCAAAAACTCTCCCAACAGTATGTGGATTTCCGATTTATCGGGAACTATGATAAAAATCAACAAAGCATTCATAGAAATGTGGGATTTAAAAGAGGAAGACGTTATCGGCAAATATAATCTGTTTTCAGATAATATTTTAACCGAGCTCGGAATAAGTAAAAATCAGCTTGATCCCATTTTAAAAGAAGGCAAATCATTGAAATTTCAGGTTGGAAAATACGATCCTAAAATGATTGATAGAATTCATTTCAAAACAGGCCGGACGAGATCATTAGAAGTAACAATATCTCCGATAATGAACAACAATGATTTAATCATAGGGGCTTTGATTCAGCATTTTGATTTGACGGAAAAAAAAATATACGAGGAAAATCTCAATGAAATAAAATTCTGGCTGCAAAAGGCTCAGGAAGTCGCGCATATAGGCCACTGGATATGGAACTATAAAACCGGAAAAATATTCTGGTCAGACGAAGTCTACAGAATCTGCGAAGTTGAAAAAGAACATTTCATTCCTTCAATAGAAAAAATTGAAAAGAGCATTCATCCCGACGATTATAACGAGTATTTGATAAAAAAAAACAGTTTTTTCAATGATAAAAAAAATGCTTTTATGGAATATAGAATCGTTTTAAAAAACAATAAAATAAAATATGTGATAATCATTTCGGAAATTCTATTGAATAATAACGGAGAAATTGAAAATATTATCGGAACAGTTCAAGATATGACAGATTATAAAAAACTACAGTTCCAACTGATTCAATCGGAAAAACTTTCGGTCGCCGGTCAGCTTGCCGCAGGAATAGCCCACGAATTTAATAATCTGTTAGCTATAATAAAAGTCAATTTAAAATTAATTGATATGTCGAAAAATAATGAGTTGCCGGACGAATTGAAAGAGATATGCGATACGATAAATAACGCCGTGAACCGCGGAGCCGACATAGTTAAAAATATGATCGCATTCGCAAAACCGGCAGAACCGAAAAAAAATTATTTTTTTGTTGAGGAAATATTAGATGATGTTTTAAATTTGCAAAAACAGCAATTTCAATTGGAAAACATTTATATTGAAAAAGAGTATTCGAATAAAAAAAAGATTTACGCTGACCGTTCTCAACTTCAGCAGGTTTTTTTAAATATGATAATTAATTCCAGACAGGCGATACTCGATAAAGGCGCGGGAAAAATCCGCATAACTACAGAATATAAAAACGGAAAAATCATTATAAAAATTCAAGACAACGGAACCGGAATCGACAAACAGAATCTTTCAAAATTATTCATTCCGTTTTTCACGACTAAAACAGAAAAAAACTTAAGCGGCGCCGGATTGGGATTAACTATTTCTTTGACTATAATCAATAATCACGGGGGTAATATTTTTGCGCAAAGCGAAAAAAATATCGGAAGCGTTTTTACTATAGAAATGCCGATTCAAGAAAACATGCAGGTTGCTTCAAATATGACCGGTTCTGATTTTTTAAAAAAAAATAAAGACGAGGGGTTATTGAACATTCTGATAACAGACGACGAAAAAGATTTTGTAATCCCAATAGCCAGGATTTTAGAGAAATGCAATTGCATCGTTACAAACGCCAACACCGGAAAAGAAGCTTTGAATCTCGTTAAAGAAAAAAGATTCGACATAATTTTTCTCGATATGTATTTGCCTGATTTTTCCGGAAAAGTTATTTATAAAAAAATCCGCGAATTCGACAAGGAAACTCCCGTGGTATTTATTTCAGGACAAGTAGGTTTTGAAAAAGATTTAACCATTGATTCCGGCGTTGCGGCTTATATTCAAAAACCTTTCGATATATCCGAATTATTAAAAATATTGGACGATATAAAAAAAAATAAAAAGAACTCCGTCGTATAATTCCGGCGTTACAGTTCAGCGATAAAATTAAAACGGTTTATCCTTTACCGGAAAAGGATTAATGGCAAAAATTATACGGTTGTCATTTTCCGATGAAATTCGACTTATGGAATCCATCTTTTTAAAATTTCCCGCAAAGTTCCATCCCGCTTCATTTCATCAAAAGTTTCCCTCCATAATTCGATTGTTTTTTCAGGAGTTCCTTTTGATATTGAAACATAAAACTCATATTTTTTTAATGAAAGAATTTTTTCAAGGTCGTCAATAGAAAAGCCGGCTTTATTAAAAATGTCCGGAGCGGTCATATCAGTAAAAACTCCCGCTTCTACGGTTCCGTCAAACAACCATTTCGCGCATTCGACCGGCGACGGAGTTTTAGAAAGGTTTTGAAAATTTTCCTTTTGCAGCAGTTCTTGAGAAAACCATCCGTTAACCGTTCCTATGGATTTAAATTTTTTGGCGTCGTCAAGCGATTCCGCTTTTAAACCGGAACCCTTTTTCACGTATAAATTATCATTATAACTTCCAATCGGACCAAGCCAATGAAACAAATTTTCGCGTTTTTCAGTGCGCGTAGTGGAAAAAAGAATCACGTTAGGATTTATCAATGCCATTTGATAAGCGTCGTCCCAATACATAAGTTTTATATTATTCGGCATATTCAATCTTTTAATTATTTCTTCAACTATTTCTACTGCAACGCCTGACATTTTCCCGTTTTTTTCAAATGTAATCGGAGGATAATCTTCGGTAACCAATTGTAAAATATCCGGAATAAAATAATCAAAATCCGGATATGCTTTTTTATAATATTCCTTAAAAGAACGGTTTTTCTTCATATCGTCAATCTTCTTCTGCCACATTTCAACAACCGTATCCGGAGCGTTTATATTGAACGCGGCATAAAGCAGCGAAGTGCTTAATGTAAAAACTTTTTCAATTTCCGAGAGATTTTTTGAAAGAATCTTCATAAAAACCGGAAAAGCGTAAGAATTTGAAGCGTATAAGTCAATTTCCTTATTAAACAATTTTTTTATTGCGTCATAATCGTTTTCAACGTAGACAAGATTTTGAAAAGCCGCTTTTTTAAGTTGTTGTTCATTAAAATAATCTTTCAACACTCCTATAGATTTTATTTTTTTCAAATCATCCGCGTCTTTTATTTTTATATCTGATTTTTTTAAAGCAAAAAAAGAATTATCGACGCTTCCAATCGGTCCCGCCCATTTAAACAAATTTTTTCTTTCTTCATTTAAAGCCGTAGAAAAAAGTATCGCATTTGTTTCTTCAAGAGTTTTTTTATACGCCGCGTCCCAAGATAAAATTTCAATCTTATCCGACGAATTAAAGGATTTCAAAATTTCATTTACTATCTCAATATCCGGAGCTATAACTTCGGTTTCTCCATTATAAAAATATACCATCGGCTCTTCGGTATAAATCTTAAATCCCGATATTTCCAGATTAGCTTCGTTATCTGCGGCGTATAATCCAATATTAAAAAAAAATATTAATACAATAATAATTTTTATTTTATTTTTAAATGTAAACATTACATACTCCAAAAAAAATTAAAGATTTAATAAATCCGGTTTTTGACATAAATAATTATATGTTTCTGGAATTCCCATATCTATAAAAAACGATTGACATTTAAACCCGTAAATTCCTTTATCGATAAGTTTCGGGAACACATCTCTTTCAATAGAAAATTTAGGCTGGTCATAAAAATCAGCGAATGTTCTATTCAGAATGTAAGCTCCGGCATTGATGAAACCCGAACCCGCGTTGTTTTTTTCGGAATATCCGATTATCCGCGAGTCGTTTGAAGTTATTACAGTTCCGAATCTTGAACAATCATTTACTTGAACAAGCGCAAGCGCCGCCAAAGTTTTTTTTTCCAAATAAAATTTTTCGAACGCGGCGACGTCAATTTTAAAATACGAATCTCCATTCATAACGAAAACGCGTTCTTCATCAACCGCATCCAGAGCTTTTTTTATTGCGCCTCCGGTGCCAAGCGGCTCTAATTCGACGGAATAAGAAATATCCGCGCCAAGCCATTTGCCGTTTTTAAAATATTCTTCGATTATTCCGGTTTTATATCCAGTCGACAGAATAATTCGTTTTATTCCCTGTTTTACAAGACCTCGAATAATATATTCAAGAAAAGGCTTGCCAGCAACCGGCGCCATCGGCTTGGGAACATCGTCGATTACCCGTTTCAAACGAGTTCCAAACCCGCCCGCAAGAATTATCGCATACATAATAATATAAAAACAAACGCCATTCAGCCGAGATGATAAAAACTATTCAACCTTGATAACGTAAAGTGAAGTTTTTCAAAATTCTAATACGGTTTTCAGGTTAAACGTTTTTCTAAACTAAAACTGAACAACAATCAATATAAAGTTAAGATATATTAATAAAATTCTGCGACAAAATATATTTCATTTATTAAAATAATCAAGAAAAAAATATTATTTTTAATCCGTTAAAAAATAAAAAAAAATATTGACAAATAAGAATAACTCTTATATAGTAGTCAAATGAATAAACGGAAACAAACTGCGCTGAACGCTATAAAACAAATTCTTCACAACGCCGGATTAAGAATAACGCCTCAAAGAGTCGTCATATATTCGGCGGTTCTTAAATGCGCAAATCATCCCTGCGCCGAAAAAATCTATAAAGCGATAAGTTTGGAGAATCCGAATATTTCTTTTGATACGGTAAACCGGACTTTAATAAGTTTTGCAGAAAGAGGCATTTTCAATATTGTGGAAGGGTATCATACGGCAAAATGTTACGATCATAATACGGTTGAACACAATCATTACAGATGCGTAAAATGCGGCGAGATTTTCGATTGCTGGTTCAAACCTTATAATAAACTCGCTACGCCGGACGATATACCCGAAAATTTCGCAGTAAAAAGAAAAAAAGTTATTATTGAAGGCGTTTGCGGAAAATGTAAAAAAATTTATTCATAATAGGAGGTTAGAATTATGGGAAAACGAGGCATTGAGATAATCAAGCTCGACGTAAAGAAACTAATTAAAACGCTTAATCAGGCATTATGCGAAGAATGGCTCGCGTATTACCAGTATTGGATTGGGGCGCGGGTTATGGAGGGGCCTATGAGAAGCGAAATTGAACCCGAGCTTCTTCTTCACGCCACTCAAGAATTAAACCACGCCACGCTTGTAGTAGGACGCATTATTCAATTGGGCGGAACTCCCGTTTTGACTCCGGCAGACTGGATGAAACTCAGCGGCTGCGCATACGACGCTCCAGTCGATCCCTATATTGAAGAAATTCTTAAACAAAATTTAAAAGGCGAACGCTGCGCTATCGAACGTTACAAAGGAATCGCGGATTTTACAAACGGCATAGACCATTCTACGCATCAAATGGCCGTTAATATTTTAAACGAAGAACTTGAACACGAACAAGACATCGAAGACTGGATTAATGATATTGACAGAATGAAAAAAGATTTAAAAAAAATGAAAGTTTAAACGATGATATTTTGTCGTTATTCAGCCGATATAATAAAAGCGTTAATAAGTATTATTAGTATATTATCAATAATTTCTTGCATTTACGGCAAGAATATTTTTTTTTAAAGCGCTTTGAAATCGATATAAACTACAGCGTTTTAGCGCTTTTTTTAATCTTCAACTTTTAAAAAGTTGAGAAAATCGCAAAACGATTTTCGAATATTAAAGGAGGAATTTTTATGTCTGAATTAAAAGGTTCAAAAACGGAAAAAAATTTAATGGCGGCTTTTTCAGGCGAATCTCAAGCGCGGAATAAATATAATTATTTCGCTAAAGTCGCCAGAAAAGAAGGTTATCATTATATCGCGGATATTTTTGACGAAACAGCTTTAAATGAAATGCAGCATGCGAAAGACGAATTCAAATTTCTGAACGGTATCGGAAATACCGCTGAAAATTTAAAAGAAGCTATGGACGGGGAAAATTATGAAACCGTAACTATGTATCCGGAATTCGCTAAAACCGCGGCTGATGAAGGATTTAAAGATATCCAAGCGTTATTCAATCAGATTGCAAAAGTCGAGGCGCATCACAGAGAAAGATATAAAAAACTTCTTGCAAAAGTTGAAAACGGAACATTTTTCAAGAGCGAAACTCCAGTTAAATGGAAATGCTCAAAATGCGGTTATATAGTCGAAGGCAAAGAACCGCCGGCAAAATGTCCCTGTTGCAAACATCCGAAAGAATATTTCGGTCCTGAAACCATATAAACCAAATACTTTGTTTTAAAAAGTCGGTTCAGGGGACAACGTTGTTTAATCTGAAAACCGTATTAGAATTTTGAAAAATGTTTAAAGTATGAAAAAAATTGACTTTGAGAAATTTTTCAAAAGCATTAAATTTCAGATTGAATTTTTTAAGTTTTTTATCGTCTTAAAATTCAACCCCTTCAGGGTTAATAGATTGCATCCCTCAGGTTGTCTGCGCTCCGCGCAGACAACCTGAGGTTATGTAAAATTCAACCGCTTTCGCGGTTGGAGTATTTTAGAATAATATTATTTTATTATTATATGTTGAAAAACTTATGCGCGTTTATATGATAATTATATCCGCCGAATATTAACAAAACCGCAGCAATTGAATTTTCAAGGAAATTTTTTTATGGAAAAAGATTCGAAATTAAACGAACTTATATATGTGGTCGGCCATAGAAATCCGGATACCGACTCAATCGTTTCAGCCATAGCATACGCCGAATTAAAAAAAAAAATTGGTTACACAAACATTCGAGCCGCAAGAGCCGGCATACTTAATTTTCAGACGAGTTATATATTAAATAAATTGAACGTCAAGCCGCCGGTAATCTTGAACGATATTAAAACGAGAGTGGCGGAAGTAATGATACGGGATATTATATCGATTCATAATTACGAACCGCTTCATAACGCGCTTGTCAAATTCGAAAAATTCGGAATAAGGTATCTGCCTGTCGTTGATTCGGAAAAAAAACCGGAAGGATTATTGACGCTTTCTATTGTTACAAATAATCTGCTAAAACTTTTCAGTTCCGACAAAATCATAACAAATATAAATTCGATTTGCGAAGTAATATCCGGAAATTTATTAAACCGATGTTCCGATATTACAAAAGACGAAGAGTTTGAAATAATTCTTACAACCGGCTCCATAAACGCTTTTAAAAAAATGATTTCCAAGAATCCCGATATTCCAAAAATAATAATTACAGACGACAGATACGATTTGCAGAGAATAGCTTGCTCTTACAATTCCAAAGCGATAATACTTTCCGAAAACTGTCCTCCGTCAAAAACAATAACGAAACTCGCGTCAAAAAAAAATATAACGCTAATCTCAACATCATCAAACACATCCAGAATAGTGTTTCTGCTTAAACAATGCATTCCTGTAAAATATATTTATTCAAACGATTTTAAAACTATTTACTATAAAAAAACCCTCGAAGAAGCCAGAGGCATCGTGGAAAAGGACAAGGTAAAAGGAATAATGGCGCTTGACGAAAACGGCAAACTGAACGGAGTCATAACAAGAAGCGTTTTTTTAAGAAAGAATTATAAAAATATTATTCTTGTAGATCATAACGAACCGACTCAGACGCTCGAAGGAATAAACGACGTTGAGATACTTGAAATCGTAGATCATCATAGAATTTCCACTTTCCAAACCATTAAACCGATTACATTTATTAATCTGCCGGTGGGTAGCGCCTCGACTATTGTCGCTATGCAATACAGAAATTCCGGAGTTTCTCCTTCCGCAGTCATAGCAAAATTATTGATAGCCGGAATTCTTTCCGATACTGTAATATTAAAAAGCCCGACTACAACTGATATTGATAAAAAAATGATCAAATGGCTTAATTCTTTTGCAAATATTGATTATATCCAATTCGCGGAAGAATTTTTTAAAGCCGGTTCGGTTATAAACGATAAAAATATTAAAGACGCCGTATTGTCCGATTTTAAAACATTCGATATGAACGAAAATAAAATAGGAATAGGACAAATTGAAACAGTAGGAATGCCTCAAGTATTGAAATACAGAAAACGTATATTTGAAATATTAAATTCCGAATTCAAATCAGGCAAGTTTAATTTGATAAGTCTGCTTGTTACAGATATTTCGGCGCAATCAAGCGTATTATTCGCTATAACAGACGACAAAATTAAAAGGCTTCTGCCCTGGCCGGAGCTTGAAAAAAATATATTCGATTTGAAAGGAATACTTTCAAGAAAAAAACAAGTTGTCCCGGCATTATCGAGATTATTCGTTTAATTCAAAATTTATTCTAAAGCGTTAAACCCGAATAATGTAAAATGAACTACCTCGCAGTAAGCTGCGAGGTATCAAAGAAATTAAGAAATATGGAATCGAAGCAAGCTTCGGGGAATTAACCCTAATCTCTTATTAAACCCTGATAGCGCATTAAACATTAAGTGAAGTTTTTCAAAACATAATTGCATGTTTGTTAAAACTTCTAAAAACCTGAAAACTGCCGAGTAAAAATTAATGCTTTTGAAAAAACGCTCAAAATCAATGTTTTTCCTTACTTTCAGCAATTTTTAAAATTCTATTGCAGTTTTCAGGTTAAAACGATTTTAGTTGTTGTATTGAAATCAACCGCCGCCAACAAAAGAAAAAATATTCAAAATATCATTATCGGCGATTTGAAAAGAACCATATTCTTCAATGTTAACTATTTTAGAATTGCATTCTATCACTAAATTTCCGGATTCAAGCGAATAGAGTTTCAACAAATCTTTTAAAACCATATTGCTTGAATCCAAAGTCCTTTTTAACCCGTTAATCGTTATTTCCATAACAAATATATGAACCGCCTCGCAGCAAAAGCAAACCAAACTGCGAGGCGTATTGATGAATTAAAAAAAAATTAAATTTCCGAAACAAACTTCAAGGTATTAATCGAAATAAGATTAAAAAACAAAATTTGCAATTGGTAAAACTAAAAACGGATAATTATAATTATGTCCGCTTTTATTAATATTTATAAGTTAAAAAATTATATTATATTATTGTTGTTTTATCAATTTAATTAAACTTTTAGCGGCGGTTTCAGGACCTTTTTGTTCAAATCCTTCGACGCCGAGCTGAGTTTTTATTTCGCCGACTTTAACGTTGAATTCCTTAAATTTTGAAAAATATTTTTTCGCGATTTTATCATGCAGCGTTTTATACTGAACCGCTCCAAAAGGATTGGAAAAATAACTTGTCGTAATACCGGATTCGTTTGTAGTGCCTTTAGCCATTCTTTTGCCTTCTTCGAAAATTTCATACGCGTCCATAGGATTGTCGAAAATTTTAACGACGTCGTCTTCGTTTGAAGGTTTATCATAGTTATTCGCATAAAGAATCATATCGATTTTATGCGGCGAAGATACTGTAAAATAATCGGCAAACGGAATTATTACCCTTGCGTTTTTTGTATTTGGATTCATAAATATCGCTCTGTCAATAGCGTTGTACGCATATCCCGGGTCCAAATCGTCAAGCCGCACAAACGCCCCTATTTCAGCGCCGACCGCGACGCATTCTTTATTTGCAAAAAACACGCTTCCCATATCGTCTATATATATCTCAAGCGATTTCAATTGTTTTTGAAGTTTATTAAGCGCTTCGAGGGTTTCGGATTTACCGGCGCCGCTGTCGCCGATAAACATTATATTCAGGGATTCGCCTGATTTCAACGAGATTTTGGCGAAAGCGCCGTGAATCGGCAAATTGTTCTCTTTGATGCAGATAATATTATGAATCGTTAAAATCATTTTTTTCATATAACCGAAGTAATCGACAATTTCCGATTTCGGAACGCAACCGATAGGCATATTCAAAACATCGTCTTCATATACGAGCCCCGCATGATTGCCGTTGAACAGATTTTCTTCCAATCCGAAAACCACGGCTCCGTCCGGTTTTTCAGAAAGTTTTTCCACGTCTGCGAGTTCCATTAGATTTGCGAGACTTGCTCCGAGATGAAGAAAATCAGGATGCGTATAAACGTGAATAAAATAATTTCCCACCATTAATGGAAAACAAATAAATTCGGAAAATTTACTCCGCGATTTTTTCAAAAGATTTTCTTCCGTGATTTTTGTTAGTCCGGTTCTTTTATTCTGCAAGGTGTAATAAATAACCGGATGAAGAAGCGAAACAAACCAAACCGTTTTAACCGATTTGAATTGTTTATAAGCTTTAGCGAACGGCGTTTCAATAGTTTTCGTTAAAAAAGAACATTCGGCCGAAGCCGTTATCTGTCTGAAAACTTTATTTCTGTCAACCGCAATATTTTCGTTGATTTGTCTAAAAAGATTTAATATGGTTAATTTTAAGGATTCGTTGCACTCGCAGAACTCGTATTTTTTTATCGCCCTTGCCGTTTGATTTTCAGGAAAAGACTCATGTTTAATCATAAATCTATTGTGGGATCTCCAGAAATCATAAAATTTCAACGTAAAATGTTTTATTAAATATCTATTTTCAGCAAGGAAAGAAAAACCGGTTTTTTTATATATTTTTTCTTGTTTTAAAGGAAATTGGGAAAGCAGCGAAAAAAACAAAATCAAATTATCAATCTTATTGGATCTAATATTATTCAATAATTCGGTTATATGCTCGTCGTTTTTAGATTGTTCTAAAAACTTGATAAGCGTTTTTTTAAAAATGGCTCCGTTGATAAGGTCGGAATAATTTCTACAGATATAATTTCCATCGATAACAATATTTTTTTGATACATTCAAAAGCTCTCCTTAATGCTATTAGATTATAATATAGGGAAATAATTTTCAGATATTAAAACCGCTTAATTGATTTGTCAATCCTTCCGAAATCTGTTTTAATTTTTGCGCCGATTCGGTTATGGTTTTGGTATTAAGATAAGCGTTCTCGGTAGAATTGGTGATAGTTTCCATATTAGACGTAAT
>Ga0116156_10003242_pt1 | contig 14308 bp, 8 predicted proteins | sample AD_UKC045_MetaG_FD_89891 | JGI IMG/M metagenome (GOLD analysis project Ga0116156, IMG submission 89891) | Active sludge microbial communities of municipal wastewater-treating anaerobic digesters from USA - AD_UKC045_MetaG | ecosystem: Engineered > Bioreactor > Anaerobic > Digestate | place: USA... | reverse complement strand
TGGAAACAGTACAGGTTTAACATACGAGTTGCAATGTGTTCCTGCGGCAGATCCATGGCCGGCAGACCTTGATTTCACTCCCGTCGCTGCAATGAATTATACAACTGTAGCGCTTCAGCCGGGTGTTCAGTATGCTTACCGCGTAAGGTCGGTGCTTGGAACTGAGAAATCAGCCTGGTCAACATATCAGACGTTCACAATAATTGGTATTCCTGCTGCCACACCACTTGTTCCAATTCTTACGTGGCCGACGGACAACGCATTAATGTATACCAATTCACCAGCACTCTACTGGTATGTTGATGGAGACGGAACGGGTTTGACTTATGAGCTTCAGTGTGTTCCTGCGGCGGACCCATGGCCGGCAGACCTTGATTTCACACCGGTTAGTGCTATGAATTTTACAACTGATCCGCTTCAGCCGGGTGTTCAGTACGCATATCGCGTGAGGTCAGTGCTTGGAACTGAGAAATCAGCTTGGTCAACGTATCAGACTTTTACAATATACTCTGCTCCAGGGGTTACACCTCTTCAGCCCATCCTCTCCTGGCCAACGGAGAACGCAATGCTTTATACCAATACACCGACGCTATACTGGTATGTTAATGGAAACAGCACGGGCTTGACTTATGAGCTTCAGTGTGTCCCTGCGGCAGATCCATGGCCGGCAGACATCGATTTCACTCCGGTTTCTGCTATGAACTATACGACAGATCCGCTTCAGGAGGGTGTTCAGTATGCTTACCGTGTAAGGTCTGTAACCGGTGGTATAAAATCGGGATGGTCAGCTTATCAAACATTTACTATATACTCTGCTCCTTCTGCCGGAACACCTCCACAGCCTGTTCTGTCATGGCCGGTAGATAATGCTGTATCATATACGCTTACACCGACACTCTACTGGTATCTGAATGAGAATAGTACCGGACTGACATACGAACTCCAGTATGTTCCGGCAAGCGCCCCATGGCCTGGAGATGACCAGGTGACTCCTGTTAACCAATCAGGATTTACCACACCGGCTCTTACAGGAGGGACACAGTATGCATGGAGAGTAAGGTCAGTTTCCATCTCCGGGCGCTCATCCTGGTCGGCTTATGCTCTTTTTACCACCATTGCTGAAGAAGAACCGGTTATGCCGATTGTAGGAGGACCTACAAACGGTACTTACATAAACAATGCTAACCCAAGGATTTCGTGGTATCTGCCGACTGCGCCAAGCGGAAGCCAGAGCTATACACTTCAGATTTCGCAAAATCCTGACTTTAGTAATGCAACGGAAATAACCAATATAAATAGTCTCAGCAGCAATGCTTCATTATCCGGGTCGGGGACTTACTACTGGAGAGTAAAGTCACAGCTTGAAAATTCAGCCACTTCATATTTCTCAATGCCGGGACAATTCACTGTTTATGGAGTAACGAGTGTAAAGGAAGAGGAAATTATTCCTAATGAGTTCGGCTTATCACAGAATTATCCGAATCCGTTTAACCCGACGACTGTTATAAGTTATCGGTTGCCGGTTAGTGGTTTTGTGACTCTGAAGGTGTTTGATGTGATTGGCAGGGAGGTTGCAACTCTTGTTAATGAGAATATTCAGGCAGGAAGTCATTCGGTTACTTTCAATTCTTATGATCTTGCAAGCGGAGTTTATTATTATAAACTTTCTGCCGGTGATTTTGTATCGGTAAAGAAGATGATTCTTGTTAAATAATTTAATATATTTTTGATTATTAAAGGAGTGGTTATGCCACTCCTTTTTTTATTTCTGTAAATATTTAACTTGACATTTAATAATAATTATACTAATTTTTCTTTGATGTTTTTATAAAAATATTCACATATAATATTAGAGAGGCTCAAATGAAAAAAATAGCTACACTTTTTCTTGTTGTTCTCTTTCTTTTCCTGACAGCGGATATACTTCCGCAAGCAAACTCCGTTGAGCTAAGAGACGGAACGAATGCCCTTGTAGGAACTTATTCAACAATACAAGCGGCATATAATGCAATCCCCGCAACACTGACCCAGTCCTATGTAATCGAAATTCTTCCTGTGTACGACAATTCACTGGAAGTGTTCCCGATCTCTTTTTCATCGAGGATTGATGCAGGTCCTTCAAAGACTATTACAATCCGTCCTAAAGCGGGCAATACGGGGGAGTCAATTGTTGCTACTCCGTCTAATGCACCGCTTATCAATTTTGATGATGCGGATTTCGTAATACTTGACGGTCGCCCCGGGGGCGTTGGCAGTGTAGTTGATTTCAAGGTTGAGAATCTGGCTACATCGGGCACAAACTCATATACCATTAATTTTGTAAATGGTGCTACAAATAATACTGTAATGTTTGTCCACGCGGTTAACCATACACAAAGTACTGCCGGACCAAGGTGTTTAATGTTTAACACATCTGCAACAAATATTTCGGGTAATTCGAATAACACAATTACTAATTGTAAAATAGAAGGGGGGCGCTCGGGTGTTGCTTCATCAGGAACCACGGCAAATCCGAATGTTGATAATGTAATTACGGACTGTGAGATTTTTAACTTTGGGTACGCAGGTGTCTGGTTGCTTGGAGCGACTACTAATTTCACAATCCAGGGTTGCACAATATATCAGACTGCAGGTATAAGTTCCACGCTTGTTTTTGGTATTCAAACAAGTACAACGATCTTCGGGAAAATTGATATAATTAAAAATAAGATTTATGATCTTCAGACTTCTTCCTCATCTGCTACAAATATTAGAGCAATAAGTCTTGTACCTGCCCGAAACTGTGTTCAGAATATTGTTAACAATTTTATATCGATGACAAAAAGCGGTACGAGTATTAGTGGATATTATGGTATCCAACTGGCAGGTACTGTACCAAATGAATGCAATATTATGTATAACACAATCCGGATTGGAGGTACACACACTGCAGGAGGTACTGCCGGGAACATAATTTCTGCTCCTTTTTATAAATCCGGAACTAATGACACGGCGGTTGTTAATGGGTATAATAATATCTGTATCAATGAACGCAGCGGAGGTACAGTTCTTCATGCAGGAATGTATATTGCAAATGCCAATGGATTTTATAGCTTTGACCATAATGATTACTGGGCAGTTGGCGGTAATCCTATTGTGCATCTTTCGGGGGTATCATTTACCGATTTACCCACTTACAAAATTGCTGCTGCGCCTAACGAGAGTCACTCGAACTTTATGAATGTTGAGTTTGTAAGTGATACAGACCTGCACCTCACCGGTGCTTCAGTAGGGAACGTGGGGCTGCTTTGAATGCCTGTTCCGGGAATTATAACTGATATTGATGGTCAAACCAGAGATCCACAATATCCTTATATGGGAGCTGATGAGGCAAATGTACCGGTTCCTGTAGAATTGCTTTCTTTCACTTACGCCCTGGATATGAATGATGTTCTTCTTTCCTGGTCAACTGCTACGGAAACAAATAATAAGGGATTTGAGGTTCAGAGAAGGTCAGCAGGGGAGTGGACAACAATCGCATTTGTAGATGGAAACAATTCTTCTGCTTCACAATCCAATTATTCTTATCTGGATGCAGATTTGAAAAGTGGTACTTATTCATATAGATTAAAGCAAGTAGATTATGACGGCAGTTTTACTTATCTCGAACTTAAGAGTGAGGTGACGATTGGGGTGCCTGATGAGTATTCGCTTTCGCAAAATTATCCAAATCCTTTCAATCCATCGACTACTATCCGGTATTCTATAAAGACCGGGGGAGAGGTGACACTGAGGGTTTATGATATACTGGGTAATGAGGTTGCTACTCTGGTGAATGAGGTTCAGGAACCGGGATATTATACGGTTAATTTTAATGGAGCCAATTTATCAAGCGGAGTTTATGTTTATACTCTTGAATCGGGAGAGTTTAGTGGAGTGAAGAAGTTGTTGCTTATGAAATAGCCGTAAAGGTGAAAGATTAAAAAGCTTTAGAGTTTTGAGAGTGCAGAGATATTCAACAGTGCCCGGAAGGGAGGATTCAGGGTAATTATTAATGCCCTAAATGGGATGCCTGATCGAAGGAGGATCGAAGGAGGAGCGAGGGTATGACCCAGGGAAAAAGGGTAAATAATTTGGTATCTTTTGTATTTTCGGGGGTTGACGGGGGAAGGGATGTTGAGAAATTCAGCATTAATTTTCGAAGTAATATGAGTAATTTTTTGGGAAAAGGAGTGGCAAATGCTGCTCCTTTTTTTATGGGTATTTAAAAAGCTAAACGCAAAGTACGCAATCCGACTGCGCAGGCTGTTGCAGTGAAGGAAGAATATTTTACTCAGGCAAAAATTTCTAAAGTTTCTTAGTTGCGAGGGAGTATTCTAATCGAAAATCAGCTCTTAAACGCTATCCGCCGCGCAGGGTGTTGCAGAGAGAGAAAAGCGCTTAACAACAGCGTAAACATAATGAATTTCTTAACTGCAATGGAGTATTCTAGGCGAAAAATAGCTCTTAAACGCAATCCGACTCGGTCGGATCGCAAGCCGACTGCGGCGGTCCGACCCGTCGGAGCAAAGAAAATTCAAAAGTTGTTCAGCGCGACAACCTGTGTGTCGGAGGAAAGGGGAGAGAGGACGGAAGACAGAGGACGGAGGACAGAAGACAGAAGACGGAATACAGAAGACGGAATACAGAAGACGGAAAACAGAAGACGGAAAACAGAAGTATGGATTCCGCTCATGCGGATGGATGAATGGAAGTTCCTCCCGTTACGAACATTACAAACGTTATGGACGTTATAAACGCAGTCAGCAGTAACCAGGAACCAGTCACCTTAATCTTTTTTTTTAATTTGGTAAATTCTCCGAACATCACTATTTTTATTCAGTTCATTATTTGTTTTAATCAACTAAAGGAAATATTTGATAAAATAAGCAAAAAAAAACAGATTAGCTTTTGCTATGTGCTTCTGAATGATTTTGTGAGCGTGGGATGGAAAGATGATTAATGAGCAGATTATGTGAATAGGGAAGCGGAGATATATAAATGTTTTGAGAAGGACGTACCAAAAGTTACGTCCTTTTTTAGTTTAAACCGGCAGAAAATTATTGCCGTTTTTACCGTTTGGTGACGGCGAAGGATTTGCAGGATTATAGGATTGACAGCGTAATGAGGGTTTGAAAGCAAGTTTGAATTAATAATTGATACAAAAATGTAATGGAAATAAGCAAAAGTATTTTAACAGAAATAAAAAGGATTATCTCGCAAAGCCGGACAAATGCGGTCAGTGCGCTTGATAATGTACGCTTACTTATGTACTGGCAGATTGGTCAGAAGATATTTGAGGAAGAACAACAAGGCAAAGACAGAGCCGATTATGGGACTTATCTCATAAAATCATTAGCGAAGCAATTACAACCGGAGTATGGAAGCGGGTTTTCGGTAAGAAATCTTCATTGGTTTCGTCAATTTTATAAGGAATTTCCAAATGTGAACGCACTGCGTACACAATTTAGCTGGACACATTACAGACTTCTGATAAGCATAAACAACCCTGATAAGAGAGAATTCTATATTTCAGAAGCGTCAAAGAATAATTGGAATAGTCGTCAATTGGAGCGACAAATAAACAGCCAGCTTTTTGAAAGATTACTGCTAAGCAGGGATAAAGAATCTGTTTTGTCGGTAGCAAAAGGGGAGAAAGTCCCTTCAGATCCAAAGGACATAATCAAAGACCCAATGGTTCTGGAATTTTTAGGATTAAAACCGGATGCAACATATTATGAAAAGGACCTCGAATCTGCCTTGATCTCACATTTGCAGGATTTTCTGCTTGAGCTTGGAAACGGTTTCTCTTTTATATCCCGTCAGAAAAGAATTCATCTTGATGGTGACGATTTCTTTGTTGACCTTGTTTTTTACAACAGATTATTACAGTGTTTTATTCTTTTTGAATTAAAGACCCACAAACTTACCCATCAGGATATAGGTCAGCTGCAAATGTACGTCAATTATTACGACCGATTTGAGAAGCAAGATTTCGAAAACGCTACTATTGGCGTGATTATTTGTGCGGATAAGAATGAAACTATGGTCAGGATATCATTGCCGGAGAACAATAAGACTATTCTGGCAAGTAAGTATCAGCTCTATCTCCCTTCAGAAGCAGACCTTCTGAAAGAATTAAAAGCACAGCTAAACAAATTTGAATCCTCGAATAAATCATTGGAGGAATATGAAGATTAATAACCTTGCGATAAATGACATCTCAACAAATGAGAAGGAACAAGCAATATGTATAAACTTCCCGTTACGAACGTGATAATCGCAAATGATTTTTCCCCTCCCGAAAGTTTTCAGGAGAGGATTCCGCCACGGCGGAGGGGGTGTGTTATTATAATTCATAATTTGCCATTAAAAATTGTTTTCTTCCGCGTAGCGGATAAATATCAATAGAAACCGTATCTCCCCAAAAACTGCTTCCGCGTTAGCGGATGAACATAATTTTCATAAACCTTTTTTATCTCCCGATTATTCGTTAATTTTAATAAATAAATTATTACGGATTTTTATTAATGTCTCTTGATCAGATTAATCAATACTACCTCAGCCTCGACAGGGCTATTCAGTTCGGTAAATCCCCCAACGAACAATCCGTCCGCAACTATTTCTGGATGCTGCTTAACGATTACGCACGCAAATTCAATTACGAAGTTATCCCCGAAGTCCCAACCCTCGGCACCAAAGGCAAAAAAGTCTATCCCGACGGCACCGTTAAAAATGCCTGGGGACTGGATATAGGTCACTGGGAAAGCAAAGATGAAAAGGACGATATTAACGAAGAAATTAATCTCAAAATAAAAAACGGTTATCCCCTGACAAACATCCTCTTTGAGGACACCGTTCAGGCTGTCCTGTTCCAGCGCGGGGTGGAAGTAAAAAGAATACCGGTACGCGACTCAAACAAACTCGATCATATCATCAGCTCCTTCATGAACTTCAAGAGCGACCGCGTTTATGAGTTTGAGGATGCAATAGAAAAATTTAAAGCCGATATTCCCAAAATTGTTGAAGCACTCCGCAACCGGATTATTCAGTCCCGCGATAAAAATAAATCCTTCCAGCGTGCTCAGGAGGGATTCCTTATTCTCTGCAGGAAGGAAATCAACCCCAGCGTAACCGTTGAGGATATCCGCGAAATGATGATTCAGCATATCCTCACAAGCGACATCTTCAATAAAATATTCAACGATTCCGATTTTCATAAACACAACACCATCGCTTCCGAACTTGAAAAACTTATCTCAAGTCTCCTCACCTATGAAGACCGCCGTAACCTCCTGATGAGCATTGAGCATTATTACGAAGCGATAAACGCAACCGCCGCCGGCATTACGGATCATCACGAAAAACAGAAGTTCCTCAAAGTACTTTACGAAAATTTCTATAAAGTCTATAACCCCAAAGCAGCGGACAGGCTTGGCGTTGTCTATACCCCAAACGAAATAGTCCGCTATATGGTAAGAAGCACAGACTATCTTCTCCACAAGCACTTTGGCAAGGTTATGGCGGATAACAATGTGGAAATACTTGACCCCGCCACCGGCACCGGCACTTTTATATCCGAAATTATTGAACACGCCATTCCCCCCGATAAACTGGAACAAAAATATAAAAACGAAATACACGCAAACGAAGTTGCCATACTCCCTTATTACATCGCCAACCTGAACATCGAATATACTTACAAGCAGAAAATGAACCGTTATTGCGAATTTCCCAACCTCTGCTTTGTGGATACACTTGATAATATAAGCGGACTTACACACGATGCCAATCCTTACGACCTCTTTGGGTTAACAAGCGAAAACACCGAAAGAATAAAAAGACAAAACTCAAAAAAAATATCGGTTATAATTGGTAATCCTCCATATAACGCAAACCAGCTAAACGAAAACGAGAACAACAAAAACCGCGAATACCCCCACATAGATAAACGGATTAAAGATACATATATAAAACACAGCACCGCCCAGAAAACAAAAGTCTATGATATGTACGCACGCTTCTACCGCTGGGCAATGGACAGAGTGGATAAAAAGGGAATTATCTCATTCATAACAAACAGAAGTTTTATTGACAGCCGCACATTTGACGGCTTCAGGAAATCACTTTACGAAGAATATTCGGACTGTTACATTGTTGACACCAGAAGTGATGTACGTGCAAACCCTAAGATAGCCGGAACTACTCATAATGTTTTCGGTATTCAAACCGGAGTTGCAATAATGTTTCTTGTTAAGAAAGAGAAAAAAGAAGGTAACTGCAGAATTCACTACGTAACTATGGATGATTACTGGCGTAAAGAAGAAAAACTTCAGTGGCTGAAAAATAATCCTATTGAAACAATTCACTTTGACTCAATCACTCCCGATAAGACCAACAACTGGATAAACCTGGCAGATGATAACGACTGGGAGGAACTTACATCAATAATTGACAAGAGTGTTAAGTATGATAAAAATACTGAGGCAATTTTCAAATTGTACTTTTCAGGAGTACCAACAAATAGAGATGAGTGGGTTTATGACTTAGAGAAAAACAATCTGAAAAATAAAATGAGCTTTTTCTCCAAAACATTTAATGAATGTGTTAAAAATAATTTTGATAATAAGATCAAATGGAGTAGGGATTTAAAGGGTGAATTAAATCGAGGTAATAAATCAATTTTCAAACCCAATTATATAATAAATGCAATGTACAGGCCTTTCTGTAAAAAGTACCAGTACACAGAAAAGATATTTAATGATGTATTGACGCAAAATCATTATGACGTGCTTGGACAGGATTTCAATAAAGCCAATCAAATTATTTGTATTCCAGGAGTTGGAATTGATAGGTCATATCATTGTATTGCATTAAAATATCTTCCTCATTTACAAATAACTCCTAACGGACACTGTTTTTCAATTTTTGTTTATGACCAGGAAGGCAATCGTCACGACAACATAACAGACTGGGGGCTGAATCAGTTCCGCACTCATTACAAAGATAAAAAAATAACAAAGGAAGATATATTCCATTACGTATATGCCGTGCTTCACAATCCCTCATACCGCAAAAAATACGAACTGAACCTGAAGCGTGAATTCCCGCGTATCCCTTTTTACAAAGACTTCCGCAAATGGACCGCATTCGGAAAAGAGCTGATGCACCTCCACATAAACTACGAAGAAGCTGAACCATATCCGCTTAAAGTGATAGTATCCAAAACCAATCCGCCTGCGGCGGAGGAGAGCACCCGCAAAAAGAAAGAGGCGCAGGGGGTAAAGGAAGAGGAAAAGATTTACGCCGGTAAATATAAAATAAAAACAAAACTCAAAGCCGATAAACTGAACGGTATAATAGAGATTGACGAAATCACAATATTAAAAGGGATACCCAAACAGGCCTGGGAGTATAAACTGGGTAACAGGAGCGCACTGGAGTGGATATTGGACCAGTACAAGGAAAAGAAGCCAAAGGACCCGACCATAGCCGAGAAGTTCAACACCTACCGTTTTGCCGATTACAAAGAGCACGTCCTCGACCTGCTAAAGCGCGTCTGCACAGTAAGCGTAAAGACGATGGAAATAGTAGGGAAGATGGGGGAGGGTATTACATAATGGAAAAAACATTTGTCTGAAACAGGTTTTATAAAAGAATCGCTGTTACCCCATTTTCATTCATTAATTGAGAAAAAATGGGAATATGCTAAGGAGAGCATTCTGTCGAAGAAAATTGATTATCCGGCTGTTGATAATTTCGGCCATCTTCTATTTTTTTTATCAACCGCCCAAAAGAGGAGCCTGTTCTCAGAGGCCTTTATTGACGATATGGGCATTTTTGTACAACGGATCCGGCAATTAGAAGATTATAAATCAGATTATTGGTATTTAACTTTTCCTTTCGAGCTTTTTCTCATTCAGTTTGAAGTATTTAATAGTTTCATTCCTATGTATGATTTTAATGGTTATCTGGAAGAATGGAATCATCAAAACAGCTTTATTAGGCATCCGGTTCAAGGTTTTCTTATTTGGCACTATGAAAAATTCGATAAAGATGATATCCTGGGCATAGTTAAGGATAATATGAATTCGTATCAGTTTGGTCTTGATCTTTTTTGATTCTTCTAACTGACAATATTAAAGAGTTTAATGATACTGAAATAAATACGTTATTATATCTTGACTTAATAAACAATTCTAAATGTGATCCTGATCATCCTACAGTAAGACGTGATGGGTCGCATCATAAATTAGAACTAAAATTACGAAAGGGTATTCGCTTAATAAATCCCTTCTATCCGAAGTTGTTTCAAACTTATAGAAGTTTTACAGACTTATTATTTGAAGCGTGTATAATATTATCTTCAGGGGGGAATAACTATCAGTTGAAAATATTCGGTGAGCAGAATATTTTTTCAGATCTTATTAATTTAACCACTCGCCCATTATCAAAGCTTTCTAAATTTGATTTTGAACTCAAGAATGAGAAAACATGATTTTACGAAGAATACTTCGGGATTAATTAAAACACAAGAGTATTATCACGTAAGATATTAAAAGATATTATATAAAAGGCTTATTTCTTGATATTTATCCGCTACGCGGAATATTAATTAATTTGTGTAATTCAAGTTAAGAATTAGCATTAAAAGGATTAAAGGATGAGTAAAATAGTGAAATTAAAGAAAGATATTGCGGTGAGTAGTTATTTAAATATACAGAAAAAGATATTCACGATACGGAATTCGCAGGTGATTATAGATAATGATTTGGCTGAATTTTATGGTGTTGAAACAAAGCGTATTAATGAACAAATAAAGCGGAATAAAGAAAGATTCCCTTCCGAATTCGTGTTTCAACTTACGAAAGAGGAATTTGATACTTTAACCGCTCATAAACCTTTAAGGTCGCAAAATGCGACCTTAGAAAAGGGGAGGGGGAAACACCGGAAATATCTGCCTTATGCATTTACAGAACAGGGAGTTGCAATGCTTTCCGCTGTGCTTAAAAGTGAGACAGCGGTAAAAATGAGTATACAAATTATTAATGCCTTCGTTGCAATGAGAAGATTTCTTGTTGAAAATGCTGGGATATTCCAAAGATTGGATAACTTAGAATATAAACAAATTGAAACTGATAAGAAATTCGAACAGATTTTTGACTCACTGCATAGCAAAGGAAATGAGCTTAGACATGGAATATTCCTTGGCGGACAGATTTTTGATGCTTATAAATTAGTCTCTTCATTAATCCGTAAAGCCGACAGATCAATTGTTTTAATAGATAATTATATTGATGAAACCGTATTGGAATTGTTTTCCAAAAAGAAAAAGAATGTTGAAATAACAATACTTACAAGAAACATAAGTAATGCATTAAAATTAGACGAGCAGAAATTCAATTCTCAATATCCGGTGCTGACAATCAAAGAATTTCACATGGCTCACGACAGGTTTTTAATAATTGACTATAAAGAAGTTTATCACCTCGGGGCATCGTTAAAAGATTTGGGTAAAAAATTGTTTGCTTTCTCGAAGATGGATAAAGCCGCACTCGTTCTTCTGGAAAATATTATTAAAATAAAATAATCATAGTAATCCTTTCAATCAGGCAGATCAATGCCGGAAAATTATTCACTTCCAATTTATTTCTTTTAATCATTAATATATTAACATTTTGCCATATATTGTTTTTTCTTTTCAAATATCCTGCCCGGGGTGGTAGTTAATCCGCTAACGCGGAAACGATTTTTGGGTTGCGGTTATTTCTATTGATATTTATCCGCTAACGCGGAATTTAATTGTTAATGGTAAATGGTTAAAAGTGACTGGTGACTGGTGCCTGGTGACTGGTAGAAAGTCATTTGGTTTAATTGTTAGTTGTAAATTAATAACACACCCCCTGACCGCAGGCAGAAACGAAGGAACAGAGAAACAGAGAGGAAAATATATATTGCGCGACGGACTGCCACATTGGGTGGTAAAATGGGGCTAAAGCCCCGGTGGTTTTGGGCTTGGGGTCCGTCAGCTAATCCGCCGCGGCGGAGAACGGTAATAAAAACAATTGACAATTGCTAAATATAAAACCCCCCTTGATCCCCCCTTTAATCAAAGGGGGGAAATTCCTCCGCCGGGGCGGAACGCAATCCGACTCGGTCGGATCGCAATCCGCCTGCGGCGGAACGCCAAGTAAAAACAATCACTGTGACGGAGAGTACTCATTGCAACAGCCTGAACGGCGGACCGACTCGTTGGAGCAAAGAAAATTCAAAAGTTGTTCAGCGCAATAACCTGTGTGTCGGAGGAAAAGGGAAAAAAAAGAGTCCGCCTTTCGACGGACTCTCTTTAATTGGATATTTGTTTTTTTTACTTAATAAGAACCATTTTCTTTGTCATCACATTTTTGCCTGCTACAAGCCTGTAGATGTAAGTACCACTCGAAAGTTTACTTCCATCAAGTGTTACTGTATATCGTCCTGCCGGCTGAACGTCATTAACTAATGTGCTAACCAGTTCTCCGAGCATAGTGTATATCTCAAGGGTCACTTTTCCTTCTTCAGGAAGAGCATATTTTATTGTAGTAGAAGGATTGAACGGATTTGGATAGTTCTGACTAAGTTCATAGACTGTCGGAACATCAATATCAACTTCAATTTCTTTTGAGTATGCAAAAGAACCGTCAAAGTCAACTTGTTTTAATCTGTAAGTTGCTTTGGTTTCTTTAACACTCTCATCTGTGAATGAATAGTTGACTGCTGAAGTTGTGTTTCCAGCCGCATTGACGCGACCAACAGCTGTCCAGCTTGTCAATTCGCTCTTTCTTTCGACTTCAAAGTAAGCAGAGTTTGTTTCGGTGGCAGTCTGCCATGTTAACTGAACACTGCTTCCGTTAACTTCTGCTTTGAAGGAGGTCAACTCAACCGGAATAAGTCCCGGGATTTCGTCAGCACCAATATCCGGAGGCAAATCTCTAAGATCGCCATCAATATCAGAGACAAAACCTGGAATGGTGACACCCTTTCCAATTAAGGCAATTGAGGATTCGGTTATATGCAAATCAAAATTCGAAGCAAAGAAGGGGGGATAGCTCTGTGAGTGAGCGTCCTGTCCGCTTGCAGCCTTCCAATCGATCAGCGATTTTGTAGGAGCTGCATCAAAGAAACCGACATGTCCGTTTGTACCGTCGGATGCGAAGAAATCATTATAGTCGGATGTTAATGTTCCGTTGGTTCCTGTTCTGTTGATGCAGTAACTAACGAAGTCAGCTTCGTCGTTAAGAACCACGTTGTTTTTGACATCGTTGGTACCATTAGTCAGTAATAAACCATTGTATGTAATAGCTCCTGTGCCAGCGGCCGGGAGGTTATCCATATATAATGAGTTGAAGTACAAGTTAAGAGTTGCAGATGCCGAAGTATTCTTAATGCCATTAACAACAACGGTAGGATTAGCTGCAGTCAGACTGAATCCGTTGATCATGTTGTTGTAAACGTTGTAGGTACCGAAGGACTCGATGCTAATTGCATTAAGTGTTGCAGCAGCACCGGTGGAGATTCCACCCACACCAACTATCTTATTGTTGTAGATATTTACTACTGATCCGGTATCAACGTTAACAGCATAAACTGCTTCGTTGCTGATATTAGCAGCAATATTCTGGTTCAGAAGAATCTGATTTCCGAAAATATCGTGATCGCCTGCAACGTATAGGGAAATTGCTCTTCTCTTTCCCTCAATAATGTTGTTTTTTAGGGTAATGTTATAAGGGAAATCTAAAGGAGCCGGTGTTCCGGTTTGGTAAGTGCCGTATCCCTGAGCGTTCTGAAATACACCATCAAAGTTTGAGCTTATATGGCAGTTTTCGAATGTTAATTCACTTGGAACCCAATTAACACCCAAATAATTCCTTGAACGGACCATTATTGCACCGATAAATAAGTTACCAGAAGTGCTGACACCCTGAGCCTTATAATAAATTTTGCAATTTTTGAATGTAATAAATGAAGAATTACCGGTAATTACAATGGGCATTGCATTTCTGTGAGCTGTGGTAGCGCACTGGAAAGTGAGGTCACGGGTTGTACCTTCAGCTGTGTTTGAGCCATCGAAGGTGATGTTCTTTGTAGTTCTCATACTATCCCAGGCGACGTTTCCTGCACTTGGCATTCCAATTACAAAAGCACCTGAAGGACCTGAGTTTAAGTCAGTAGGATAGTTGAAAGTGATAACCGGCTGAACACCTGTATAAGGTTTGAATACAATATTGTAAGGTTCGGGATTAACAGCAAG
>Ga0116156_10003240_pt1 | contig 14314 bp, 10 predicted proteins | sample AD_UKC045_MetaG_FD_89891 | JGI IMG/M metagenome (GOLD analysis project Ga0116156, IMG submission 89891) | Active sludge microbial communities of municipal wastewater-treating anaerobic digesters from USA - AD_UKC045_MetaG | ecosystem: Engineered > Bioreactor > Anaerobic > Digestate | place: USA... | reverse complement strand
TTTTTACAAGGATCCCACTCTTGTTGCCTGGGGTGAGGAGAATCGAGACTGGGGAGGTGCATTCGCCGTTTATCGTGGTCTTACAGAGGCGCTTCCTTATCACAGGCTCTTTAACTCTCCGATATCCGAAGGTGCAATAGTCGGAACAGCCATCGGATACGGTATGTGCGGCGGAAGGGTGATTGCTGAAATAATGTACTGCGATTTCCTTGGACGATCAGGAGATGAGGTATTTAACCAGTTGCCAAAGTGGCAGGCAATGAGCGGTAACCTAATTAAAATGCCGGTGGTTGTAAGAGTCTCTGTCGGCTCAAAATATGGTGCACAGCACTCTCAGGACTGGTCATCCCTTACAGCACATATCCCAGGGTTGAAAGTTATTTTCCCTGCCACACCATATGATGCAAAAGGACTTATGAATTCAGCCCTGCAGGGAACAGATCCGGTGATCTTCTTTGAAAGCCAGAGAATATATGACATAGGTGAGATGTTCCATAGTGAAGGCGTCCCGGAAGGATATTACGAGATCCCGATCGGTGAACCCGATATTAAAAGAGCCGGAAAAGATATTACCTTATTGTCCATCGGTGCAACACTTTATACTGTCATAAAGGCAGCAGATATCCTTAAAGAAAAATATGGCCTTGACGCGGAAATAATTGATGCGAGAACCCTGGTCCCCTTCAATTATGATCCTGTGATCGAATCTCTTAAGAAGACCGGAAAGATCCTTCTTACCAGTGACGCTTCATCCAGAGGCTCCTTCCTTAAAGAGATGGCACAGACAATCACTGAACTGGGATTTGATTATCTGGATGCTCCTCCTGTTGTTGTCGGCTCACGAAACTGGATCACCCCGGCATTTGAAATGGAAGAATACTTCTTCCCTCAGCCGAAGTGGATTATTGATGCAATTCATCAGAAAATAGTCCCGCTGAAGGGGCATACACCGGAATCTGATTTTTCAGACAAGAAACTTATTGCTTTAAATAAAGAAGGAGTCTGACAAATCTTAAATATAACTTTTAATATCTTTATTGCTCTAATTAATCTTTCATGAAGCAGATAATAGAGAAAATAAAGAGTAAATCCGGTTTCATAATCGACATGGACGGAGTGATCTATCATGGCAACAGGCTTTTACCAGGGGTCACCGAATTCGTTTCATGGATGGAAAGGTCGGGTAAACGGTATCTCTTCCTGACAAATGCAAGTGAAAGGACCCCCAAGGAACTGCATGAGAAACTTAAAAGGCTTGGTATAGAAGTCGGTGAAGATCATTTTTATACTAGCGCCCTTGCAACAGCAAGCTTCCTTGCCAGCCAGAAACCTGATGGAAGTGCCTACATAATCGGAGATGCCGGCCTGATACATGCACTTTACAGCGTGGGATATACTATCAACAATGTAAACCCCGATTATGTAGTTGTCGGAGACACCCACGGCTATACCTTTGAAAAGATAGAACTGGCTGTAAACCTTGTAATAAAAGGGGCACGTCTGATCGGCACCAACCCGGATACCAGCGGTCCTGTTGAAACCGGAATTACTCCTTCAACAAAAGCCCTCGTGGCTCCTATAGAGATCGCTTCAGGGAAAAAAGCATATTTCGTCGGAAAACCCAATCCGCTTATGATGAGAAGCGCTCTAAGGAAACTTGAAATAAAAAGGGAAGATGCGATCGTAATAGGCGACCGGATGGATACAGATATAAGATGCGGACTAGAATCTGAAATCGATACCCTGCTGGTATTAAGCGGCATAACAAGCAAAGAGGATATCGATAAATTTCCTTACCGCCCTAAATATGTATTAGACGGTGTTGCTGATCTTGTCTGATCGGGCAGGGAGCATGGGGCAGAGAGCGGAGAGCAGGGTGCGGAGAGCGGAGAGCGCAGGGCAAATCACAGAAATGATCTGTAACAAGAATGGGAACAAAACAATATTACAAAAAAGAAAGGAAGGAAGTTGCCAGGTTCATGAGGCGGCTGTACAGGTATGGGCTTACAACCACTTCAGGAGGAAACATCAGCATCAGGGTAAACGACAAAGTCATTGCCATTACTCCGTCTGCAACCGATAAGGGCCGGATGAAATGGAAAGAGGTAGGAATTCTGTCAGTTTCCGGAGAAAATCTCACACCTGAACTGAAACCATCAATTGAACATGCACTTCATTTAAATGTTTATAATACCAACAGGAATGTAAATGCAATAGTGCATGCCCATCCGGTTTTTGCATCATCGTTCACAGCAATGAAAACAGAGATAAACACAAGTCTTACGGCTGAAGCAAGGGCTATCTGTGGTGAACCCGTCATGGTGCCGTATGAGCTCATGGGAACCGCTGAACTTGCTGCGACAGTTGGTAAACATTCTGCTGATTCGGATATCCTTCTTCTTGAAAATCATGGTATAATAACAATGGGGAAAAACCTCCTTCAGGCATTTGATAAGCTTGAAGTGCTTGAAAATGCAGCAAAAATGACACTGATAGTTGAAATGTCGGGAAAGAAAAGTCCTATAGCCAAATCAAGACTTCTTCAGATAGATAAATTATTCAGATGATAAAAGGTGTGCTTTTTGATATGGACGGGGTACTCGCCGATTCAGAACAGTATATCTGCAAGGCTGCCATTATGATGTTTGAAGAACTGGGACTCAGGGCGGTCCCTGACGATTTCAAACCATTTGTCGGAACAGGTGAGAACAGGTATATCGGTGGTGTGGCTGAGAAATACGGGATCAGGGTGGATATAGATAAAGTAAAAGCCAGGACATATGAGATTTACCAGACCATAATCCGGGGAAATCTGAAACCACTGCCCGGGGCAGCTGAAATGGTAAACAGATGCCGCAACCTTGGTCTTAAGCTTGCACTGGCAACCAGCGCTGACAGGATCAAGATGATAGCAAATCTGAATGAAATAGGAATACCGGTGATATCATTTGATGCCATCATTACAGGTCTTGATGTGGTAAATAAGAAACCTTATCCCGATATTTACATCAGAGCAGCTGATGAGCTTGGATTAAAAACTGCTGAGTGTCTGGTCGTTGAAGATGCAATAAGCGGAATAACGGCAGCTAAAAGAGCAGGCTGCAGATGTCTGGCTGTTTCCGGCTCCTTTGACAGTACACTGTTATCGGAAGCAGACTGGATATGTGATTCCCTCGAAGATGCGCCTGAGGAGGCGCTGAACTGGTAAAACATTAATTAATTGTATAAAGTGAAAAGGAATTTTCTGACAAGCTTACCATGGCATGATGAGTTGAGAAAACAACTGAACGGACAGAATTTACCCGTATTCAGGGAAGCCAACGGACATATTCATACCCCCTATTCCTTCAGTGCATTTGACAGTATGGATACTATCTTCAAAATGGCAAAGGAGGAAGGAATTGCAGCATTGGGTATTAATGACTTCTTCGTGACTGACGGATATGAAGCTTTCCATGACGGATGTACGGGTAATAATATTTTCCCGCTATTTAACATAGAATTTATAGGTCTGTTGAAAGAAGAACAGAAAGCCGGTATAAGAATAAACGATCCTAATAATCCGGGAAGGATCTATTTCAGCGGGAAAGGCCTTGATTATCCATATAATCTCAGCTGGACCCTCAAAAGAACACTTAAGAGGGTGATAAGTCAGAGCCAGAACCAGATAAAAGCTATGATAGACAGGCTCAATCAGATTATTTATCCGGTTAATCCATCTCTTAAGCTGACTTATGAGACAATAAAAAAGAGATTTGCCAAAGATCTTGTCAGGGAGCGTCACCTGGCAAAAGCCATCAGGTTCCTTGCACTTGAAAATTATGATTCTCCGGAAAGTCAGATCAGTTTTATAGAATCACTATATGGCGGAAAGAAATCAAAAACGGTGATGAGCGATCAGTCGGGTCTGGAGAACGAGATAAGGTCTGTTCTTCTTAAAGCAGGGGGAGCTGCATTTGTACCGGAGGATGAAAGTTCATTTCCTGATCTTCGGAAACTCACTGAAATAATTAAAAGGGCCGGCGGGATACCATGCTACCCGGTACTGCTCGATGATCCTTCCGGGAAGCTTACTGAGTTCGAAGCTGACCGTGAAAAACTCTTCACTTCGCTTTCTTCCATGGGGATCGGATGTATTGAACTTATTCCCGGGAGGAATGATATTTCAGTACTCAAACCTTTCTGTGAGTTTTTCAGCGAAAAAGGATTCATAATAACATTTGGAACAGAACACAATACACCGGAATTGACCCCACTGACCATTACAGCCAGGGGGAAAACGCCTCTTGACGATTCAATGAAAAAAATAGCATGGGAGGGCGTTTGTGTTATAGCTGCCCATCAATATCTCAGGGCACACGACAGGCAGGGCTATCTGCTTGACGACGGATCACTGAGCCTCAGCCAGAAAAAAGACCTGACCCATCTGGGCGGTCTGGTCATTGAGTACTTTTTAAACAGGAAAAAATATGAATCAGGAAATAAAAGACCTAATTGATATTTCTCATTTCTACGGAGCTGATAAGGAATATGTTATCGCCGGAGGGGGAAATACTTCATTTAAGGACGATAATATAATAGTCGTAAAAGCAAGCGGACAGCCTCTTGCAGATCTGAATGAAAATGGTCTTGTGACCCTCAGCAGGGAAAAACTTCGTGAAATATCGCGCAAAAAATATCCGGATGATCCGGTTAAAAGAGAAGACCAGGTAAAGAAGGATCTTTTTAACAGTATAATCGATCCGGCCGGCGGCAGACGGCCATCAGTAGAAACATCGCTTCATGAGATGATCCGCTACAGGTACGTCGTTCACCTCCATCCTACCCTTATCAACGGAGTTCTTTGCAGCAGGAATGCCGTAAGTATTACAAAAAAGCTTTTCGGGAATGAGGTTTTGTTCGTCCCCTATACTGATCCGGGCTATACACTCTTCAAGAAACTCGAGGATGAAATCACCATCTATCGTAAGAGCCATACTTCCGATCCGCAGATCATCTTTCTTGAAAACCACGGAGTATTTGTCGGAGCTGATACTATTGAGGAGATCAGAAAAATCTACACTCACCTTACCGACACTATCGGAAGCATTATTCCCCGGCTGACAAATATTGAGCCTCTTCCTTACAATCCAGTAATGAATAAGGTATTACCGGTTATAAGGATGATACTTTCAGAAGATAAACCAAAAATAATCCGTTATAGGCATAATTCACTCATAGCCAGGTATTATGCATCCCAGTCGGAATTCAATAAAGTATCCCTGCCACTTACTCCGGATATGATAGTTTATTGCAAGACAAGATACCTGTACATAGAACATTCAACATCTGCAGAAAGAATTATTGATTCATTCAAAAGTCAACTTCCACGATTCAGGAATGAATACGGGTATCTGCCGAAAGTGATTGTAATAAAAAATATGGGCGTGTTTGCCGCTGATGACAGTTTTTCTGCAGCTGAGGCAGTACTGGATGTTTATGAAGATCTTTTACGCATATGTAATTACGCATCACTATCGGGAGGCACGAAATTCCTTTCTCCTGAGCAAATTGCATTTATTGATCAATGGGAGGTTGAAAATTACAGGAGAAAAGTTGCCTTATCCGGATCATCTGAAAATAAGCTTGCAAACCGGACAGCAATCGTTACGGGTGGAGCCCAGGGATTTGGGGCAGGCATTGCTGAATCACTGGCCGGATTGAACATGAACGTGGTTGTCGCCGACCTCAATGAAACCACAGGTATTGCATTAACAACCAGGTTATCACAGAAAAAAACTTCCGGCAGGATAATTTTCAGGAAAACAGATGTATCAGATCCCGTTTCTGTAAAAGAGCTTGTGAGCCACACTGTAAGCGAGTTCGGCGGACTCGATCTGATGATAAGCAATGCAGGGATCCTTAAAGCCGGAGGCCTTGATGAAATTGAACCCGAAGTTTTTTCCAGGACAACAGATATAAACTACAACGGATTCTTTTATTGTGCAAAATATGCGTCTGAGATAATGAAGATCCAGAATATTGAAAAACCCGGATATTTTACCGATATAATTCAGATCAACTCAAAATCGGGTCTCAGGGGAAGTAACCGGAATTTCGCGTATGCAGGAACAAAATTCGGTGGTATTGGTCTTACACAATCTTTTGCACTGGAACTGGCACCTTACAGGATCAAGGTTAACGCAATCTGCCCGGGGAACTTTTATGAGGGCCCGCTCTGGTCAGATCCTGTAAATGGTCTCTTTGTCCAGTATCTTAAGGCCGGTAAGGTGCCGGGTGCAAAAACAATTGATGACGTCAGAAAGTTCTATGAAGACCAGGTTCCTCTTAAACGAGGATGCAGACTTGAAGATCTTGTCAGGGCTTTATTATATATTGTTGACCAGGAGTATGAGACCGGTCAGGCTGTTCCGGTAACGGGCGGGCAGGTGATGCTGGGGTGAGCGGTGAGTTGTGAGTAGTGAGTGAGGAGAGGGGGCGATGAGGAGAGGGGGTGATGAGGAGAGGGGGCGATGAGGAGAGGGGGCGATGAGGAGAGGGGGCGATGAGGAGATATCTACGTATTATAATATGTATTAAAATACGTATTAAAATACGTAGATGATGGAGAGGTTGGAGACAGAGAGCGGAGATTAATACAAGGCCGGATTGTGTTTGGTTGCCTGATGAAAAATAAGAAATAATATGAAAACGAAAGCAGTAAGGATTTACGGTAAAAAAGATCTCAGGCTGGAAGAATTCGAATTGCCAGCCTTAAAGGACGATGAGATACTGGCTCAGGTCATTTCAGACAGCATCTGCATGTCCTCGCATAAAGCTGCACTGCAGGGAGCTGAACATAAACGCGTTCCGGATGACATCCACATAAATCCGACAATGATAGGTCATGAATTTGCAGGGATAATCCTTGAAGTAGGAAAAAAGTGGCAGAATAAATTCTCAAAAGGGCAGAAATTTTCAATTCAGCCAGCCATGAGCCATACAGGCACGCTTAATGCACCGGGTTATTCTTTCCGGTATATAGGTGGTGATGCGACTCACATCATCATCCCGGATATTATTATGGAAGCTGACTGTCTTCCTCCTTATGACGGTGAAGCATTCTTCCCTGCCTCCCTTTCGGAGCCGATGTCATGTATTGTCGGGGCCTTTCATGCAAGCTACCATGTGCCCCCTGGTACCTATAATCATGAAATGGGCATCAGAAAAGGCGGGAAGATGGCTATCCTTGCCGGTGTTGGCCCGATGGGGCTTGGTGCAATCGACTATGCTCTTCACCAGGAAAGAAAGCCATCGCTGCTCGTAGTAACCGATATAGATGATTCCCGTCTGGCCAGAGCCGCCTGTCTGTTCACTCCCGAACATGCCAGGGAACAGGGAGTAAAACTTATATATGTAAATACTGCAAAAACAGAAAATCCTGCCGGTCATCTCAGGGATCTTTCAGAGGGTACAGGCTTTGATGATGTAATAGTATTTGCGCCCGTCAGACAGGTAGTTGAACAGGGAGATGCAATACTTGGTTTTGACGGTTGCCTTAACTTCTTTGCAGGACCTACCAATCCTGATTTTAAGGCTGAATTCAATTTTTACAATGTTCATTATGCCTTCACACATATAGTCGGGACTTCAGGAGGTAATACCGACGATATGCGCGAATCACTGAAACTGATGGGCGAAGGCAAGATAAATCCTGCCGTCATGATAACACATATCGGCGGGCTTGATGCTGTCATTGATACAACACTTAATCTCCCATCCATCCCGGGTGGGAAAAAACTAATCTACACAAATATTTCGATGCCTCTTGTATCTCTTTACAAACTGGGAGAGAAAGGAGAACAGGAAAATAATAATTTATATAAGGAATTGCACAGGATCGTTTCAGGTAACGATTTCATCTGGTCACATGAAGCAGAAAAATACCTTCTTGCAAATGCCAAACCTGTATAACCGCAAAGAACGCTGAGAATGCACAGAGTACGCAAAGCCAGCAATCTGAATTATAGCCCTTTGCGCCCTTTGCGTAACACTTTGCGCTCTCTGCGGTTAATATATTATTTTATTTCAGATAAATACCTGTCGGCAAAATCATCTGAGATATAATTCTCATAACTCATACATACATCTGAAGCAAAGCTGACACCGGTCGAGACGATCCTCTCCCACTTCTCCTTTCCCATTTTATCTAGCTCATCCCTTGTGATACCATTTTTATATATCGCTGCTATCATTCCCGCATTGAAGTTATCTCCGGCACCTATAGTACTGACCGGAGTTATTTTCTTTACCGGGAAACTGCCTGTAAAAGAGGGTGTCCTTACATAAACTCCATCTGAACTGGCTGTATATACCATACAGTCACAATATTTCCTGACAACTTCCCAGGCGGTGTCAGGAGAACCAGTCCCGAAAATATTTTTAAAATCCTCATCAGATCCTCTGATTATTACTGCCATCTTCATATTCTCGACTATAAGCGGTCTCAGTTCATCAAGCTCAGATGCATGAGCTTTCCTGAAATTGGGATCATATAAAACGATCCCTCCTTTTTCTTTAGCCTGGCTTATGAATTGAACAAACCTGGAACGGATTTCACGGGTGATCGCATAAATTGACCCGCATAAAATAATATCATTGGCATTTATTAAAGGGAAAGCCATCTCCAGCCTGCGTTCAGGATAATTTTTATAAAAGGTATAACTTGCATCATTCTTTTCATTCAGCATTGCTATTGCCAGGGCTGTATTTCCATCCGTGTACCGGTCGACAAATCCGGTACTCACCCCGTTCTCCTTAAGGAATGTATCTATCAGATTACCAATATCATCCCCGGCATATTCACTTATCAGTGATACAGGCATTCCGATACGGCCCAGCGATACTGTACTGTTCAGCATTGCACCACCCGGTTTTCCGGCCTGTGGCTGTCCGTCTTTGAAAATTATATCATACAGTGTCTCCCCTATTGCATAAATCTGTCTCATGTTATGGTTTTTCAATTCAAAGAATAAGATCATTATATTTGTTCCGACTAATATAAAAATTATTTGGATGAAGGCAATGATGCTTACCGGAATAAGAGAGATGAAAATGATGAATGTTCCTGATCCTTTAATTGCCAGGCCGGACGAGGTTAAGATAAAAATGGTTGCACTGGGGATTTGCGGATCTGACATTCATTATTATACACAGGGCAGGATCGGTTCGCAGGAAGTAAAGTTTCCTTTTACTGTGGGGCATGAAGGAGCCGGAATTGTGGCAGAAACAGGTACCGGGGTAAAAACTGTTAAGCCTGGTGACATGGTCGCCATAGAACCTTCGCTTCCCTGCGGGCAATGCGACCAGTGTCTCTCAGGAAGATCACACACCTGCCGCAGGATAAGATTCCTTGGTTGTCCGGGTCAGGCTGAAGGAGCCTTATCAGAATATATTGTCATGCCTGAGGAAAATTGCCTTCCTCTACCCGGAAATCTGAATGCCGATCACGGATCAATATCTGAACCTTTGGCAATCGGAATATATTCCGTAAAAAAATCCGGGGGTGTAAAAGGATTAAAAGTGGGGATACTTGGTTTCGGACCGATTGGAATGAGTGTGATGCTTGCAGCCAGAGCAGACGGAGCAGAAAAGATTTATGTAACTGACAAGATCAGTGAACGTCTTGCAATTGCGGTAAAGGAGAAGGCAGATTATACCGGTAATCCGCTGACTGAAAATATTGTCGGGAAAATAAGGGATCATGAACCTCTGGGTTTGGATGTTGTTTTTGAATGCTGTGGTCAGCAGGAAGCTCTCGATCAGTCGGTTGATCTGTTAAAACCCGGAGGGAAGATAATAATAGCCGGCATCCCCGAATTCGCTAACTGGTCACTCAATGTCGAAAACACAAGAAGACGAGAATTGATGATCCAGTTCATCAGAAGGCAGGTCGCCTGCACCGGGATTGCCATTGAGATGATGCACTCCGGCCGGATAGATGTAAGCAATATGGTAACGCACCGCTTCCCGTTCTCACAAACCAAAGAAGCGTTTGATCTCGTAGCTTCCTACGGTGACGGTGTTATGAAAGCCATGATAGACTTTTAATCCAGAAGAGCCTTATATCTCAGCAGAGCTTCAATGAAGTAATAATCGGCATAGGTAAGCGGGACATCAACTTCGCTATTCCCCGGGAGACTTCCCACGCTATGCTTCAGAATGAAATTGCCGTTCTCACCGGTTTTAGCCCTGTATGCCGGAGATGCCAGTGACCTGAGCTGTGTTTCGGCAATACCAAGATACTTTGAGGATGCAGGTTCTTCAACCATCCCGCTGAGCTCGATAAGTGCAGATGCCATAATTGCACCTGCAGAAGCATCTCTCTTTGCATCAGGAATATCCGGAGCATTGAAATCCCAGTACGGTATCTTGTCTTCAGGCATATTGGGATGGTTTATAAGGAATTCAGCAACCTTTACAGCATGGTCAAGATATCTTTGCAAACCTGTCTCCCTGAACATCACAACATAGCCATAAAGTCCCCAGACCTGACCCCTTGACCATGCAGATTCATCGGCATAGCCCTGAGCTGTCTGCTTCTTCTCAACCTTTCCGGTTAAAGTGTCATATGAAACAACATGCCACGAACTGAAATCAGGCCGGTAATGATTCTTCATTGTTGTATCTGAATGATTTACACATATCCTGTAATAAGTGGAATCACCTGATACCTTAAATGCCCACATCAGAAATTCAAGATTCATCATATTATCAATAATTACCGGACATTGCCATCCCCTCCTGCTGTTCCAGCTCTGAATGCAACCAATATTCGGATGATATCTTGTGATAAGTGACTGTGCTCCTGTCAGAAGAACATCCCTGTAACTTTCATTGCTTGTAAGCCTCAATCCGTTCCCGAAACTGCAGTATAGCATAAAGCCAAGATCATGTGTACCTGTATTGTCTTTCTCCTTTTCAATCCTTGAAGTCATGGCTTCTGCAGCCTCCCGGAACTTAACATCCTTTGAGTATTCATAAAGGTACCAGAGACTTCCGGGGAAGAAGCCGCTCGTCCACCAGTTTGATTTTGCAGTCACCAGGGCACCAGTTGTATCAAGTGTCCTCGGAAGCAGATCGGGCTTCTCTTTCATAACATCATACATAAGAGAATATTGTTTCATCGAGAAAGCAAGTGACTCGTCAATGATCTTATCAATTGTTTTGGGTTTATTGCAAGATGAAACTACAATAAGAATTACTGAAATAAGAAGAATGTTTTTTTTCATTACGCTGGTTTTTATTGTATTTTGGGATTCACTTGATCAGATAATTATAATCAATCATTTTTCTGCCTGAGAACCGCGGGACTTCATCAGGAATTCAACGACAGGTTCCCTAAAGCGATTTCTTTTATAATTCAAATATATTACATTCGGTTCAAATTTGGCTATCTTTAAACCATATAAAACATAAAAATAATTCCTAAAATGGCAGTAATAAAAGAAAAAAATACCTTACCTGAAAGGTTGTCACCTGTTTTTGAAAGGCGAATCGCTTATCTGGATAATCTTATGACCGTAGTTTGTGATTTCACAAACGGACCTGCCTCTGAGCCTGACAAACCTCATAGTCATCCGCATGAACAGATCACTTACGTAGCCGAAGGAGAGCTTTATTTATTTCTTGGAGATGAAAAACATCATCTTACAACCGGCGATATCTTTACGGTTCCGCCGGAAATACCACACTGTATCCAGACAATCAGCCCTCATGTCAGGCTGATTGACTCTTTCAGCCCGGTCAGAAAGGATTTCCTTCAATAATCCGGAGCCCTTCAGGCTCAATTTTCAGTTCAGGAACTATATGTTAAAATTTATTAAATGTGGCTGACCATTTTCAGAAGAAACTGAAAACTTAATGATTTATCCTATATTTTAGTCAGCATATAATAATACAGTTAATTTTAATCCTACATTGACAGATTCTGAAGAAATCGAAAAATCAGACCAGGCAGCCAATCTGTTAAAGTAGATTTTATTACTAACTATAATACCATAATAGTCAGGAAAATGAATACCCGAATTAAGTTTGATCCCGGCAAGTTAAAAGGTAAACCGGCAGAATTCAGAGATAAGCTTAAAAACCTAAAACTAAATCCAAAGATCGTTTTAATAGTTACCGGCATAGTATCCTCGATATGGTTTCTTGTAAGAGTAATACCAAAACCGTCCAGAGCAGCATATCCCTGCATGAAAGTTGCCGCTCCGTTAATGTCAGGTTTCGTTCTTTACCTCTTATCAGTATTCGGGATTACAATTGCAGCCCGTAAGACCGGATACAGGATTATTAATTCAAGATATATTGCCACCTTCCTGCTTGTTACGGGGGTTGTTGTACTGATGGCGGTAACACCATCACAAAACACCGGCGCAATACAGAAGAAAGAACCTGTAAAAACCGGTCCCGATGACGGACCTAATAAACCCATGGGAAAAGAGACAGGTATTTATCCCGGAAGGGTTGTCTGGATATGGGACCCGAAAGCCACAAATGAGAGTTGTACAAACAGCTTTGAATTATGCCGTCCTGAAAATACAAACCAGGGCGTTGTGAACAGGATGGTAGTGGACGGTATAAAGAAGCTTGGCGGGAAATCAAATCTGTATGAGGCCTGGAATGATATTTTCAGGTCATTTAATAAAAAGAAGCACAATTCAGATAAGGGTTATACACAGGGAGAAAAGATATTCATCAAGATAAATCAGGGTACTGCAAATGCCAGGCTGAGGCCCAATGATATTGAAAACGGATTTTATATTCCCTCAAGAATGACTGAAAGTGAACAGGCAAAAAAAGGCCTGGCAGGTACCTGCGAGACTTATCCCAATGTTACACTTGAGATCCTCCGTGAACTAATAAATGTCATGGGAATAGAACAGAAGAATATTGCAATAGGAGATCCTATAAGTCATATTTTCGGACATAATTATGAAGCCTGGGCTACCGAGTTCCCCGATGTTGTTTATGTTGACAGGGCATCGGAGAAACATGGAAGGACTCTGATCAGGCCAACAAAAACAGATCTGATATTCTATTCGGATAAATCACAGTCTGATAAATTGTATGATATTATTGAGTCTGCCGATTACCTTATTAATATAGCTAATCTGAAACCTCACGGCCGGGCAGGCATTTCCCTGACTGCAAAGAACCATTTTGGTTCTCAGGCAAGACCTTCGGCAGCACATCTTCATCATTCTCTTATAGCTCCGGTTTCACTGGGCAATACTTCAAACAGCGGTTATGGGAAGTACAGGGTGCTGGTAGATTTAATGGGAAGCCGTTATCTCGGTGGTAATACTCTGCTTTTTGTTGTTGACGGATTATACGGAGGAGGCTCAAACGAAACAAAGGTACCGGTTAAGTATTTCATGCCACCCTTTAACAACGACTGGTCGAATTCAATTTTCATGTCACAGGACCAGGTTGCCCTTGAATCCGTATGTTATGATTTTCTGAGGTCTGAATGGAACGGGATGTACAAGCACAATGATGCTAACAATGATTATGAATCCATACCCGGTGTTAACGGAGTGGATGATTACCTTCATCAGGCTGCGGATCCTTCAGCATGGCCCAAAAATATAAGTTATGATCCCGACAAATCCGGGAAACCTCTTGGAAGCCTGGGGATACATGAACACTGGAATGATCCGGTTAGAAAACAGTACTCCCGCAATCTCGGATTATCCTACGGCATAGAGCTGATTGCTGTTCCCGACACACTTGTCAGATCTTTAAAACAGGCTGCATCTGCCGTATCAGCCGGGAAAGGGAGTGTGAACACCAGGACTTTTGATTCGGGATTCACTGCAAAGAATTTCCATTCTGTTGTGGTTGATGATGAAGATGTGAAATGGTTCCTTACGGATGCGGGAATTGCCAGTTTTAATGGCAATAAGTGGCAGCTTCACAACAGGAACAGGAAAGTCCCTGCCAAAGGTCTGGAAGATATGGCTTTCGATATTTCTTCTTATGGAAAGGAACTCTGGCTGGCTTCACCATTTGGAGCTACCGTGGTTACCCTTCCGGTCGACGCCAGATCGGGAGCAACAACATATTACAAGGGAAACTCAAAAATATTGAGTGATACAGTGGTTGCTGTTGCAGTAGGGAAAGGAGCTCTCAGATGGTTCGGTACAAACAAGGGCGTTTCGGCATTCCTTGACAATAAATGGCTTACTTACTCATATCAGAGACAATATCCCGAATCTCTGTTCCAGGACTTTCCAATAACGGCGATGGCAACCACACCGGGCGGAGATTCACT
>Ga0116156_10003236_pt1 | contig 14326 bp, 12 predicted proteins | sample AD_UKC045_MetaG_FD_89891 | JGI IMG/M metagenome (GOLD analysis project Ga0116156, IMG submission 89891) | Active sludge microbial communities of municipal wastewater-treating anaerobic digesters from USA - AD_UKC045_MetaG | ecosystem: Engineered > Bioreactor > Anaerobic > Digestate | place: USA... | reverse complement strand
CTGCCTTAGATTATTCTCGAGTTTCTGAGAAAGAGGCTTTTGAACGAAGACCGAGCGGAGATCCTGAGCCTCCTTGTCATAGTAGGCCCAAGACCAAAGGCCATTCGATTCAAGAAAATGCTCAAATTCATCTATACCTATAAACGCCGTATTCGGCATTGAGATTTCTATTCCGGGAACATACTGCGAAAAATCGAAATTATCCAAAAACGAACGAATAAATAAAAGCCCTCTACCCTTGCCTCCTATAGAACCGTCGGCGATCTTGAACAGATACCTGGAATGCTTCACCATCTCAGGATCAAAATTAGGTACTATCCCTCTAGAATGAGCTGCGCGGATCTGTTCGATCATGTTCACAATGAATTGGCGCAGCTCTTCGGGAGAACTAAAATCAGCGATTTTGTATGGCTTCATGAGTTTTGCAACATGGATTTCTCCGCGCGCCATAAGCCAAGCTGAGAAATGATTATGTTCAGCATGGTAAAGCAGGCTTTCTATGGGAATCTCATTCAGTCTCTGTGTGAATTCGTTCATATTACCTGCTCGTCCAATCTCTGCTCCATTGGGCATTCGAAAGACGAAATTTCCAAAGCCTAGATTTGCTTGAAAAAAGGCAGCAAGTTCCATTTCCAGAGATTCTGAATTTTTGTCGATAAAACTTGCACCAAAGGCATTAGCCTTCTCGCGTACATCGGTCTCACTAGATTGCACAAGCATTGGTAGGTCTGGCAATTCCTGCTTAACAAATTTGAGAAACTCAAAACCCGCATTATCGTCGAATTCGCCGTTGCGATGAAAGCGAATATCAGTAATAACTGTAAGCAAATAAGGCTTGTATTTTTCAAATAACTTAAGCGCCTCTTCATAAGTATTGGCAAGAAGGACCTTTGGCCTGGCTCTTATGCTCATTAGCTTGTTAATCTCTGTAATCTGCTCTCCTTCGATGAGGGCTTGAGTCTGCTTAAGCACTACCCTATATAAGACTGGCAGATAGCGAGAATAATACCTAACCGAATCTTCGATGAGTAGGACTACTCTTACTTGTCCTGCTTGAGTATCAGCCTCGACATTTCGCCAATCTTCGATATATTTGATCATTCCAACAAAAAGTTTAGAATAGCCATTCCAAACAAAGATTCTATTAAAGGCTGCAAGCTCAAGCCGGCTCATATCGAGCATCGCTAAGCTTGAATTATCTGTTACCATAAGAAGAATAGGAATATCAGGCCAAATACTCTTCATGGAGGTTGCAAGTCTTAGTGGCATATCAAAATCCGTGCTTGCCATGATGATTACCAAGTCGAACCTGCCATCTCTAAAAAGTTCTATTGCGGATTCCTCGGTATATGCACAGGTGATCCTTGGAATTGTATTCAGATTGAGTTTGAAGTATTCCCCATAGATCTGCTCTGTAAGCACTCCATCGGATTCAACGACAAAGGAATCATAGAGACTCCCTACCAATAGAATTTCTTGTACGCGGTCGCGCATGAGATCGTGATAGATATTGCGTTCGCGGCGCTGATTGTCATAAATTGAAACGAGTTCATTAAAATACATGGCTCAATACTATTCATTTTTTACGTTAAAATGAAGATTGGTAAACCTTGACCCTGTTTCTATGCGTAGCTATGATTGGCAAAACCCCCTTAGAGGTCTTTTGATAGATAGGCATTTAATGCAAGGAGATCGCCGTGTTCAAGAATATTAAACTAGCAGCCCGCAATCCAGGGCAGAAAACTACAGTTATCGATGTAAACGGCGTAAAAGTCGGTGATGACCTTGTTGTCATTGCTGGACCCTGCTCGGTGGAAACAGAGAAGCAAACCATCGAAACCGCTATTGCGGTAAAAAAGGCTGGAGCACAGATGCTACGCGGGGGAGCTTTCAAGCCTCGGACTTCTCCATATGCCTTCCAGGGTCTTGGACTAAAAGGCCTTAAGATCCTCGATAAGGCACGACGCGAGACGGGGCTGCCAATAGTCACTGAGGTCGTCGACACGCGCGATGTCTCCTGGGTAGGAGAATATGCCGATGTACTGCAAATTGGCGCACGAAATATGCAGAATTTCTCGCTTCTCCGTGAAGTCGGCAAGTCAGGAAAACCAATCCTACTCAAACGAGGTATGTATTCCACTTTAGAAGAATGGCTCAATTGCGCTGAATACATACTCGCAGAAGGGAATCCCAATGTAATTCTATGCGAGCGGGGAATTCGGACTTTTGAGGCTTATACACGAAATACGCTTGATTTATCAATGATTCCTGCTGTTCACCAAGAAAGTCATCTTCCAATCCTCGTCGATCCCTCTCATGGAACGGGCATTTTGTCCCTTATTGAACCGATGAGCCTGGCGGCAGTAGCAGCAGGAGTAGATGGGCTAGAAATAGAAGTGCATATAGATCCTCAATCCGCTCTGAGCGATAAAGATCAGCAACTTACCACTGAAATGTTCGAATCTCTAATGGAAAAACTTCGAGGGCTTAAGCGTTTCTTAGATGAATCGAATGTCGAATCTATTGGGCAGGCTTCTGGAGAACGCGTTTCCTTTTCTAATAATACGACAAATGTTTCGGATGCTATTGGCACCAAGACTGATGCCTTCTCTGAAGCTGTAGATTAGGGAAATCCTCATGCAAAGAAATCAAAGCATAATACGATTTGGAAAAACCTCTGAGTTATTCTCTCTCATTCCTTCAGAAAAAGCCATCTTTGTGACAACTGAAACTCTCTATAGGCAATCATTAGAAATGTTTTCTGAATCGGGTTTGAATGCAAAAGAAGAGCTCCACTGGATCAGAGTCCCAGATGGGGAAGCTTGCAAGAATTTTTCGGTCTTGGAGAATATCTGTCGGTACATGATAGACTTCGATGCTAATCCAGACACAATTCTTGTCGCTATTGGAGGTGGTTCATTAAGCGATCTAGTCGGGCTTGCTGCTCATCTATGGATGCGCGGAATTGAGCTTGTGCTTGTTCCAACCACATTGCTTGCAATGATCGACGCATCTATCGGAGGGAAAAATGCGATCGATATAGGTACTACAAAAAATCTCATCGGTAGTTTCCATCTCCCTAATCTTATTCTCTGCGATGTTCGCTGGCTAGAAACCCTGCCTTCAAGAAACCTGTTATCTGGCATGGCCGAGGCTATCAAGCATGCTGCCATCGATAGCGAAGAGCATTTTCTTTTTCTCGAAGAAATCGCAAATTCGGGAAAATCGCTCACCCAAATACAAGCCGAGCTCTGGGAGGAACTCGTACGGCGATCTCAGCAAGTCAAGATTCGCTATGTAGATGCCGATCCCTACGATAACCATCTTAGGCATGCTTTGAATTATGGCCATACTTTCGGTCATGCAATCGAGCTTATTACGGGAATCCCGCATGGATTTGCCGTGGCAACGGGAATAGGTATGGCAAACGCTCTCGCAGTATCTCTCGGTGTGCTAGATCCAGATATCGCGGCACGCATAGATTTATTGCTGCGTAACCTTGGTCTGCCAACGAATATCAAAGAGGCTTCGGCGATTGCAGGTTACAATATCAGTCCGTCAACAATATGCGATCTCATACGGGCTGACAAAAAAAGGCGAGGAGAAAGCATCGACTTTGCACTTTTGAGCAAAATTGGCAATGTCCGCATCGAGCCTATTGCAATAAAATATGTTGTGGAATTTCTAAATGCTTAGGTCTCCTAAGGGAAAAGGTGAACCATGAACACAGTAGGAAGGATTTTTCGTATTTCTCTCTATGGAGAGTCTCACGGTAAAGCTGTTGGAGTTGTAATCGATGGCTGCCCAGCTGGTATTCAACTCACCGAAGAGGATTTTACAGAAGATCTGAATCGAAGAAAAGCGGGAGCAGAAGGAACTACGGCCAGAATAGAGTCGGATAAGCCAATTATCCTATCGGGAGTGTTCGACGGTCATACAAGTGGTGCGCCCATTCATATTGCATTCCGAAACGATAATGTCCGATCCTCAGACTATGAGCAATTTACCAATATTCCGCGGCCAGGCCACGCAGATTTCAGTGCAATGATGAAATATCAGGGATGGCAGGATCCAAGGGGATCTGGGCATTTTTCGGGGCGTATATCCATTGGAATTGTCGCTGCTGCCGTTGTCGCAAAAAAGGTCCTCAACACCTTTTTCGATATTGTTTTTCAAACAAAGTTGCTCGAAGCTGGTGGGTCTAGAGATATAGAGAAAGCGGTTCTTCGGGCAAAAGAATCTGGCGATTCGATAGGAGCTCTTGTTGAAATAAGAATATCTGGAGTACCTGCCGGATGGGGAGAACCTTTCTTCGATGCTGCCGAAAGTGTCATTAGCCATTATATTTTCGCAGTACCCGGAGTACGCGGCGTGGAATTTGGCGATGGTTTTGCCGCAGCTGCTATGCGCGGCTCGCAGCACAATGATCCATTTATTGACCTACAAGGAAGAACAGCTCGCAATGGAGCAGGCGGCATCAATGGTGGTATCACAAATGGCAATGATATCGTGCTTCGAATTTCAGTCAAGCCCACATCTTCAATCGCATCTGCACAGCACACTCTCGACTTTTCTTGCGATGAAATGGTTGACCTTGAAATTCAAGGAAGGCATGATGCCTGCATTGCTCTTCGAAGCGCAGTGGTCCTAGAGGCAGCAACAGCTTGTGCTCTGGCCGACCTAGCTCTTCTAGCGCGAGCAGAAATTCCGTTTGCATGCAATATTCCATGGAGGAAATCATGAATCTCGATGATATTCGAAGCGACATCGATCGCATAGATGCGAAAATACTGTCGCTCTTAAACGAGCGAATGGAAAAATCCCTCTTAGCAAGGCGCTTTAAGGCTACAGCCTTTGATCCTGTGCGCGAGCAGATTGTCCAAGAAAAAGTGAGACGCTCTAGTCAATGTCTGCTAGACCCTCATTTTTCAGTCCACCTCTATGAACAGATAATAGCGGAATGCCGACGTCTTCAGGACGCAGGGCTTAAGACCGTGGCATTTCAAGGCGAACATGGAGCTTATTCGGAAGTTGCCCTGCGATTGCTCATGCCAGAAGCAGCAACTATACCATGTCTCGAATTCTCGGATGTATTCGATGGTGTCGAGAAAGGCATTTACGACTATGGCATAGTCCCTGTTGAAAATACCCTTGGAGGCATAGTTGGTCCTGTAAACTCTATTCTCATATATACACACCTAAAAATAGTAGCAGCTATCGACTTGCCCATTCGCCACTGTCTGCTCACAATTCCCGGAGCTGACCATCGCGAGCTTAGGATAGCCCGATCTCATACACAGGCCCTTACACAATGTCGTAACTTTCTGTTAAGGAATCATTTGGATCCGGAGCCCTTTTACGATACGGCAGGTGCAGCAAAGGCCCTTGCGGAAAACAGGCCTAAAGGCGTATCTGTTGTGGCAAGCAAGTTTGCAGCGGATCTCTATGGCCTGGAGATTATCAAAGAGGATATTCAAGATTCTCCCCATAATAGAACGCGCTTTTTTATTATCGCGACAGAGGATAACGGGGTCGAGGGAGACAAGTGTTCTGCTGTTTTTACCGCTGGAAACAAAGCTGGAGCCCTGTTTTCTGTGCTAGAGGTATTCGCTGAAGAAAATATAAACCTTACAAGAATAGAATCGGTGCCCGATGTTCCAGAAAAGTATGCTATATTCATCGACTTCGAAGGTTCATTATCCTCTGCTCCCGTGCAACGAGCACTTGAAAAGGTTCCAAAGATAGCCGAAGGTTTTAAAATCCTGGGATGCTATCATGAAATGAGGGTAGAATCATGAGAATTGCTATACTTGGCGCTGGCCGAATGGGTGCATGGCTCACGGAGGAGCTATGTTGGAACAATGAAGTCATGGTTCATGACAGTGATCTCTTGAAGATGAAATATTTCATCAAGGTGCACCGTGCACTATCCATCGAGGAATTTGCCGATTTCAAGCCTGAGCTTTTTATAAACTGCGTACCTCTCGGTTTGACACTTGAGGCCTTTGATACGGTTCTTCCATATTTGCCTTCTCAATGTATCATCAGCGATATAGCAAGCGTAAAAACAGACTTTAAGGAATATTACGAAAACTGTGGACATCCTTTTGTCTCTAGCCATCCAATGTTTGGCCCAACCCTAGCAAATATTAGGGACCTTCACGAAGAGAGCGCAATCATCATTTCAGAATCGAGCAAAGAAGGCGCCGATTTCTTTCGTCGATTCTATTCAAGCTTAAAGATTTGCATCTTCGAGTATAGTTTTGAAGAACATGACAAGACTGTCGCCTATTCGTTGGCTACACCTTTTGCTTCAACAATGGTATTCGCAGCCTGCATGAAAAAGCAGGATGCACCAGGAACGAACTTCAAACGACACTTAGCCGTTGCAAAAGGCTTGTTATCAGAAGACGATCGCCTTCTTACAGAGATTATGTTCAACCCCTATACCATACGCCAGCTGGAGCTCATAAACTCTAAATTAGCTTATATGACTCATATAATTCGACAACGAGATTATGATGAAATGAAGAAGTTCCTTGATAAACTGCGCGCTAATATAGGACAATAGAATAGAAGGCTTGAATCTTTTACTGCCGAGTCTCAGATATTTATCGAACCAATATTTATTGGACTTTTGAGATTTTTTCAAGCTATAATCAAGAAACCACTATAGAAGAAAGATCTTCAAAAAAGCCTGGCCAGGACTTAGATACACACTCGGCTCCTTCGATGTATACTTCACCACTTGACACGAGCGCTGCGATGGAGGCTGCCATGGCAATACGATGATCTCCAAATGATTCAATAGTAGCAGCATGAATAGAGCCACCTTCTATGTACATCGCATCGTCTTGCAATGTTACCTCTGCACCTAGCTTCCGAAAGGTTTTGCACAATGCTGCCGAGCGATCGCTTTCCTTGGATAAAAGCCTCCTTGTTCCTCTAATGCAAGATCTGCCATGAATGGCAGACGCCATAGCAACTAAAGGAGGAAAAAGGTCTGGGCAATCGGTTGCATCGAAATCAAAGGGAACAAGGTTGGCAGCTCTTACAATGCAGTCAGAGCCTTCGAATTGCACTTGCGCTCCAGCTTTGGTTAGAACATCCACAATAGCACGATCAGGTTGTGTTGATTCTTGACGTAAACCCTGGATTCTTAGGCCATCTTCCCTTCCTGAAATTGCAGCGCTTACGGCCAGGAAAGCGCCGGCACTCCAATCGCCTTCGATAGCAAGATCGGCTGCCTTGTAGACCTGATATCCTGGTACTAAAAACCTAGAACCATTTGCTTCTCGTTTTATTTCGACCCCAAATTCTGCACACATTTCAATAGTGAGATCGAGGTATCCCGAGCTCACAAGATTATCTACAATCAGCTCTGAATCACCATCTAAAAGAGGCAAAGCAATAAGAAGGCCCGTAATGAACTGAGAGCTACCTAAGGCATCTACTCTTCCTTCCAAGGGCCGAAGGGGACCTCGGATACGAATAGGTTGAACTCCACCTCTCGATACGCAAAAAATGCCAAGGCTCTTTAGAGACTCCTCGACCATATTCATCGGCCGACTCGAAAGAGAACCTTCGCCATGAAGCTCTACCTCTCTGTCCAATAAAGCAACAATGGGAGAGAACATTCTCATGCAGAGCCCTGACTCTCCACATGGAAGGATTAGTGGTGAGTACGATTGAAATCTCTGATCTTGCAAGCTTGGATAGGATACTTTCTTCGATAAAATAGTCGATTCGACTTCAGTATCTTTATGAAATAGAGCCGATCCTTCAATTTCAAGGATTCCTTTTTCTTCCTGAACCCTTGCCCCCAGCTCTTTTGCGATAAAAATAGCAGCGCGCGCATCGCTGCAAATGGGGCTCGCCTCTATGTGGCTTATTCCCCGCGCTAGAATTGCACAAGCGATCGCGCGCTGCAGGGCACTCTTCGATGCCGGGGCTTGTATGCTACCGCTGACTCTCCCCGGCTTCGCGACCATAGTTCCCATTGGTTCTATGCAAAACCCTCTACAACTACACAAGTCCTTGTGCAATCATAGCGTCTGCAACTTTCTTGAATCCAGCAATGTTTGCACCAACGACGTAATTGCCTTCAAAACCATACTTTGCCGCTGTCTCAACACAGCTCTTGTGGATGTTCGCCATTATTTCATGCAAACGTCTGTCCACATCCTCTGCACTCCAGGATAGACGCATCGAATTCTGGCTCATTTCAAGCCCGCTTGTTGCCACGCCGCCTGCATTCGCTGCTTTACCAGGGCCAAAAGGAATCTTCTTCTCTATAAAGTACTTCCAAGCCTCAGGCATGCAGCCCATATTCGAAACTTCGACAACAACTTTGACGCCATTTTCAACTAGCATTCTTGCATCTTCGCCATTCATCTCATTCTGGATAGCACAAGGCATGGCTAAATCCACCTTTTGCTCCCATGGTTTCATGCCCTTGTGGAACACGGCGTTAGGGAATTTCCTGACATAGTTCTCGACCTTGTTGCGGTCTATTATGAGCATTTCGCCGAGGTAGTCCCACTTTTCCTTAGTGCCGACCCCGTCCGGATCATAGATATAGCCATCCGGCCCGGAAATGGTAAGCACCTTAGCACCGCGCTGGCTAGCTTTCATGCATGCGCCCCATGCTACATTGCCAAAACCAGATATAGCCACTGTCTTTCCTTCTATTGTGTCGCCCATGGTCTTGAGCATTTCTTCAGCAAAATACACCGCGCCGAAGCCGGTGGCTTCTGGTCTAACAAGCGAACCTCCAAAAGTCAGTCCCTTGCCAGTAAAGACACCCGTGAACTCATTCGCGATTCTCTTGTATTGGCCAAACATATAGCCTACCTCACGGCCGCCTACTCCAATGTCGCCTGCCGGCACATCTGTATCTGCGCCTATATAGCGGAATAGTTCGGTAATGAAGCTCTGGCAGAATCGCATGATTTCGTTGTCGCTCTTCCCATTCGGATCAAAATCCGAACCACCCTTGCCTCCCCCCATCGGAAGACCTGTAAGCGAATTCTTGAATACCTGCTCAAATCCAAGGAACTTGAGGGTGGAGAGAGTGACTTTAGGATGGAATCTAATGCCACCTTTGTAAGGCCCAATAGCGGAATTGAACTGAACACGATATCCTCGGTTGACATGATATTCGCCTTTGTCATCTACCCATGGCACACGGAATATCACTACCCGCTCAGGTTCGACGATCCGCTCTAGAATCTTTGCTGGCGATATTTCGGCTCTGCCTCGATGAGGGGAGTAATCGATTCGAGGACTTCCTCAGTAGCTTGTAAAAATTCGCTCTCCCACGGATATCGAGCGCGAAGCCCATCCAGCACTTCTTTTATGTAGGAATTCATTTCTCCCTCCTTTTAGGGATTGTTGTTAATTGATCTGTGGGGTAAAGATCACTCTTATGATTCTATACCCCGTTATCGATTTCCGCAAGCAAAATTGGGATTTAGGGCAATGTTTCATTTTATGAAACATGCATAGGTGTAAAAGGAGAATCCTCTTGGCTCATGTCAAGCTTTTCTATGCAGATTTTTGTCAACCTGTGGCCTTCCATCTCTTCAACTGTAAATTGCAGATCACCGACTGTAACCTGCTCTCCCTTTGAAGGTATCCGCTCAAAAAGATCAAAAACATAGCCCGCCAGACTATCATATTCCTCATAAGGCAACTCGGCGCCTATTGCATCATTGAGGTCTTCTAGATGAATGCGGGCATCGCAGGACCAGCGATTCTTTCCGATTGGCACAACCTGATCTGCCTCTTCGTCGAACTCATCCTGAATTTCTCCTACTATCTCTTCGATTATGTCTTCAAGGCTTATTATGCCTGCAGTCCCTCCATATTCATCCACTGCGATAGCTATGTGTACATGACGGCGTTTGAATTCTTTCAGAAGAGTATCTATTCGCTTTGTCTCTGGTACAAAATAGGGAAGGCGCATGAGACTCTTAACTTCCAGAGGCTTTTTTTTCACAAGGGCAGCTAGAACATCCTTCGCATATAGAATACCTACTATGTTATCAATGGTACCTGAATATACTGGAATTCGAGAATGCCCAGAATCTACTAAAGTCTCGAGAATTTCATCGATGGGACTGATATCTTCGACGCACACTGTATCGGTACGTGGAACCATCACATCTCTAACAATGGTCTCGGGAAGATGCTCCACGCCTTCGATCATTTCTCTTTGCTCTTCGACGACTTCATCCTTTGATTCAACGGTTTTTCCGTGTACGCCAAAGAGTTGTGAAAGAATATTCATAGAATAACATTTCCTCCCAATGTCTTAAGGAGTTGTTCCTGAAGCAGCAGCATTGGCTGATCCGGCGAATCATCTTCGTGGCTCATACCAGTTAAGTGTAGAATGCCATGAATAATTAGACGGCGCAACTCTTCATCTTCTCCAACTCCATATTCCTCGGCATTGCGCTTGATCGCAGGAATGCTTATAACAATATCGCCTGCGAGATAGATACTCTCACTGCCTTCTATTGGCTCATACTCACCAAGAACGAAAGAGAGTACATCGGTAGGAGAGTCGACATGTCGATAGTCTCTGTTAAGGGTTTGTATTGTATTATCATCGCAGAATGTCAATGAAATCTGCCAGTCTTTTTTCCCAAGTGCGTCCAAGACAGAAAGTGCATAGTCGGCAGATCTCTGTGCCCAAGAGGGCTCATCAATTCCAATCATAGAATAAAATACTTCGTTTGTGTTCATTGTTTCCTCTGCTCCGGATATTCTAGGCGTGTATGCATCTGCGATTGAAGAATTCGCAAAAAGGCCTTTTCTGCGACCTCAATATCATTAAATGTGAGCTCGCTATCAGAGAGCTGGCCATTGGTGAGCTTTTTAAGAATCAATTGATGAACAAAATCCTCAAGCTTTGATGCATTAGGATTCTTTAGAGAGCGAGAGGCTGCCTCGATGCTATCGGCAAGCATTACTATCCCCGCTTCTTTGCTTCTTGGCCGCTCGCCTTGATAGCTATAAGACGAAACATCAACTTGTGCTGCAGCGTCTTTTGCTTTTACCAGAATTGCTTCCATTACAGAGTTGCCATGATGTTGGCCTATTATTTCAATCACTTCTTTTGGTAGACCTATTTCTCGAGCTCTTTCTATGCCATCCTTGACATGGCGTCTTATTATGCTTGCAGAGAGTGTTGGATTGATATCGTCATGCAGATTTATGCCTTGTTGATTCTCAGCAAAATATTCGGGGTGGTCAATTTTTCCGATATCGTGATAGTAAGCTCCAATACGAGCCAAGAGCGGATTTGCGCCTATGTCCTTAGCAGCAGCTTCCGCAAGATTTGCTACATTCATCGAGTGAGCATAGGTGCCGGCAGCCTTCATTAGCATCTCCTTTAAAATAGGAGCATTTGTATCTGCTAACTCCATGAGTCTGAATTGCGTTGATCGATCAAGCAGGCGCTCAAAGAGAGGCAAAAGCAAGAGGATAAAGGAGCCGCCTGCAAATCCGTTGAGCGCTCCTAAGCCCATAGCCTGTAAGACTTCGGCTGCACTTGGTTTTTGATTCAAGAGGAGTATCATTGCTAGCATCGCTTGGACAAGCGCCTGCAGGACAGCTGCTCTAGCAAGCATAATGCGAGTGTGCGCTGTGCGCATAATTAGCGTTGCAGAAATTCCAGCTAGCAGAATACCAATCATAAATTGAGCATTTAAATTTGTAGCAGCGCCTGTAAGAAAGAATGAAACCAAACTAAAGAAAATACCTGTTCGTGCTCCATAGAGGAGCGATACAAGGCCAGCAAATAAGGATGCTGGCACAAAAAGAGCTCCATGTGAGAAGCTCTTCCCACTCAATAAATTCTGAATTACAAGAATCCAATAAAAAAGAATGAGAAACGAAATCAGCAAGAATATCAGTGAGGAGCGATCTATAGGGAAATCGGACAGGTCAGGCATCCTCGAAAGAAGAAGGCCTAATAAAGAAGCTATCAAAAGGAGCCCTAACCCCGTAAGAAGTACGCCGATATCGGATACAAGGATCGAAGAACGAATAGTCTTTATCTGCTGATAAACCTCTGGTGTAATGAGCTCCCCTTTGCGCACAAGAATTTCATTCCTGCTCACAAAGCGTGTTACTGGTTCTAGACGAGCTCGTGCCGCAGCAAGCCTCTTCTCCGAAAGATTTTGATCAAAAAAAGCGTTTTCCCTCAAGAGCGCTTTCCCTAAAAATCTCACATATTGCTTTAGAGATTCAGGGATATGCCGGGCATCCATTTCATCTTCCAGACGATTGCCAAGATTGACAAGCGTAATCATGCTGCTGACAGCTATCTTTTCGCTCTCTTCCCTTCCATTCAATATTCTTACTAGTTCATAATAATCAGGATTGAATCGATCGAAGACGCCTTCAGGCACGGAGACAATACCTTTACTTAAGAGACTCTCGACAATATCGCTGACATATACGAAGGTCTGTGCATTCAGCTCAGCGCGGACAAGATGCTCATACTGATCGGATTGCAGGAGATCAGGGAAACGGCTGCTAAGCATTAGCGATAAGGCATTGATGCTTCCAGATTTACTGCCTAGAAGTTGTAAATAATAAGAAGAGAATTCTTCAGCCTTTTCGCGAATGGATGCGGTGATCTTGTCATCCATCACAAAGACTGCAAGTACTAATCTCTCTTCAGCCTGAATCTTTCTCTGTGTCGCCTCTTTATCGATATAGATAGTGTCTTTGCCAGCATAAATATCAGTCTCTGCGATCTCACCTACTTTTATCGCTTTAAGTGAGCTACGGCTTGAAATCGATGATGGCCCAACAAGGATCAGACCAATTGCCGCTATCGCAATTGCAGCAAAGAACAGCCAAAGCGGTGGTTGTACCGAGCGAAGAGATTTTTTCAGCTCAAAGAACCAGGATTCTTGACTATTCTTTTTCATAAGCTTCAATAATTTTCCTGGCTAGAGAACTCCTAACCACATCGCGGGCATCGAGCCTACTTATAAATACTTCATCTATATGTGCAAGGAGGGTTATGGCATGAATAAGACCCGACTCTGTTTTCTTGGGGAGATCTATCTGGGTGATGTCCCCTGTGACGATCGCTTTCGTGTGCTCTCCAAGCCGGGTAAGAAACATCTTCATTTGCTCTTTTGTAGTGTTCTGGCCTTCGTCTAGAATAACTATACAGTTGGCAAGACTTCTACCACGCATATAGGCGAGAGGCGCCACTTCTACCGCCCTACTCTCTTCGAGCCGCCTAATAGTCTCGTATGGAACCAGGGCTTCCATAGCATCATAGAGAGGACGGAGGTAAGGATTTATCTTCTGCTCAAGGTCACCTGGCAAAAAACCAAGGCTTTCTCCCGCTTCTACTACAGGTCTTGTCAAAATTAGCTTCCGCTTAGATCGCGTCAAGAGCTCCCTCAGCGCATAGGCCATGGCGAGATAGGTTTTGCCAGTTCCTGCTGGCCCTATAGAAAAAGTAAGGTCATGTGATGCAATGCCTTGAAGATAAAGGCTCTGCCCTGCAGACCGCGGAAAGACCTTACCAAAACCATTGGGTATCTGTATGCAATTATCGAGGAACCTCGAGATATCGCTCTCTTTTTCCTCCGCGGCATTCTCTATCGAAGCATTTAAAGATTGACTTCCATCGGGCGTAAGCTCGGCATGCAGAGCTATTATAAGCTCTGGAGTAGCAGGTACGCCTTCTTCTATCGAAGTTCCAATTGCACTGATAAGGCGTGAGAAAAGGCTTAGTACTCCCGGATCATCGCTTTCGACAAAAAGCTCATTACCTCTTGTAAGCACATGAGTCCCCAAAAGGCTTCCAATCAAAGATAGATTGTAATCGTTTGCGCCACAAAGCTCGGCAAACACTTGGGTATCTTCGAGCACAATATGTGAAGGACTCAATCGCACTCCTATCCAAATAATAGTCTTTCTTTAATAATATACTAATACCAAGAAGCTCTTTCCAGCCTCTTGGTCTCATCTGCACTATTGTCTATTGACTGTTCGCTGTTTATTGGCGGGTTTTAGGGCTTTCACCGCCTGTTAAATTTTTAAGGCAGACTCACATGCTCATCGCTTAAATGTACCTTCAGAATAATTTATCGAACCTTTTATTGCAGAGATATCTTTCCATGTAACTGCTAGGTTGAAGGCAACTTCCATCTCATAGTGGGGCAGCGGTTGAGTTGACGATGCCGTGACAAGCTCTGGTCCAGCTTCAATATTTGCGGACAATACCCAATCATGGGCATCCATTGAAAGGCCCACCTTTAGACTCTGTAACTTAAAAAGGGTATTCTTT
>Ga0116156_10003223_pt1 | contig 14344 bp, 22 predicted proteins | sample AD_UKC045_MetaG_FD_89891 | JGI IMG/M metagenome (GOLD analysis project Ga0116156, IMG submission 89891) | Active sludge microbial communities of municipal wastewater-treating anaerobic digesters from USA - AD_UKC045_MetaG | ecosystem: Engineered > Bioreactor > Anaerobic > Digestate | place: USA... | reverse complement strand
TTATGGAGAACATTTTAATATTTTAGACCCAATGACAATAACATTTGATGAAGTGTATGAGGATATTGGAAAAGAATTATCAGATATTTATTTAATAAGACGTGATAAAAAAATGATTGATCAATGCGATATATTGATCGCGAAGGTTGAACATCTACCAGAAGGAAAAATTATGATTGGAACTTTTATGGAAATAATGTATGCACATACAAAAGGTATTCCAGTATTTATAATTAGTTCTGATGATAATTTGTTGGAAAATCCATGGTTGAAATTTCATTGTGAAGCAAGATTCAATACAGTTAAAGATTGTTTTGAATTTATTTTGGATAAAAATGGTAGTTAAAATATATAATGAATAATATATAGTCAATTAAATAATATAAAGAAAGTTAAAAAATGACATTCCAAGAATCGGTAAAACATCTTAAGAATGGAAAAAGAATCAGAAGATTTGGATGGGATAAAAATATTTATTTAATTTATTCAGATCAAGAACAATCACTATTTGTTGAAAATTGGAATAAAGTCAGAGGATTAAATATTTCATTTTCAATTAATAAATTTATCAATGGATCGATTGTTTCATGGTTATCTAATTATTTAGATCTTTATTCAGATGATTGGGAAATTGTTATTTAAGTTAAAAACAAGAAACTTTTTTTATTTTTTAGAACAAATCATAAATAAGAAACTTTTAGAGCATAAGTAAAAATTATTTAATTGGAGGTTAGTTTGATAGTGAAAATCAGTATTCACGAATTTAAGAAAGGAATATGAAAATGAGCAAAAATGATAAAAACATGGGGAGCGAAGCAAATGCAGGACTTGTATCTAGAGATGATAGTAAAACTGCAACTAGATTATTAGATAAAAATTGGAGTCCATTAATTGTTAGAAAGTATCAAATGAAGGGGTGGCCACTTTTTATTGGAATTATTTGTGATGCAAATTTAAATGATTTAGATAGTATAGTTTATTCGTTAACTGATGAATCTGAAAAATTAGGAATGTTTGACGGAAATATTCAAAGTGTTAGAAATTATTGTGGTTTTTTAAGTGATGGGATTGTAAATTATTATAATAATATTAAAAGAGGGTGCGCAGAAGGAGTTATGATTTGCTATTATGTTGATAAGATGTTTTGTTCGTCTGCGTATGGAGACCTAATGACACATGAAAAATGTGCAGCAGAATTCTATAGTATTTTAAATATGATGCCACATATCTAAAATTTTAGAACAAATTAAAAATGAGAATTAAAAAGCGGCGAATAATGGGGTTACTATAAAACTAATAAAACAAAATTTTTAAAGAGAAGGAGAATAGAAAATGAGTGCATTAAATGAATTGGTAGAAAAGTTGGAAGCAAGTTTGAATGTGGCGAAGGTTGAAATTGCAGAGTTTGAAAAAGGTAAAAAGGTTGCAGCAGGAAAAGTTCGGAAAGAGGCACAGGTTAGTAAGAAACTGTGGCAGGACATTAGAGTCGCAACCATGGATGCTCTAAAGGCTATGCCGACAAAAACCAGAGCTCCAAAAGCTTAATCGGTTCAAAATAAAACTAAAAGGTGGTGACAAAATGAAGTAGATTAATAATTATTTAAATCAACAATTTAGAGGTCCTCCTTGGATTGATGTCATGTTAAAAATACAATAATACAAATCAATCCAAGGAGGACAAAATCATGTTAAGAGAAACAAAATCAAAGTTAAAAAGTATTGCATCTGAAATTAGAGCTTTAAAAAATCAAAGACCCTTAAAAAATCGTGGTGCCAAAAAGTTATGGGAAATTGAGTCTAATCTGAATCAGTTAAGATATCATTTTAGACATACTCACATAGCATATTGTGAACTACGAGGAAGAAGCAGAGATCAAATTGAAAAACCATCAGAATCAAACAAACCAAATCAAAGTTATATCGACAAAATCAAAAAGGAAATTTTAGACAAATATGAAACAGAGCAAGCTATACGTGCTTGTGCGTAAAGATTTAGATTATTCATCACCTGCTGTGCAAGCTGGTCACGCTACTGCGGAATTTTGTTTGCGCAGCAGGTTTTCAACTATATGGAATAATCATATTCTGGTTTATTTACAAGTTGAAAATTTAAAAAAATTAAAAAATTGGTTATTTAAATTTGAAAAAAGAAACATTGAAACTAGTGTTTTTTATGAACCAGATTTAAATAATGAGATGACTGCATTTTGTGCTCTTGTGAATGAAGAAGATTCTGGTTTTTTAAGTTCGTTAAATTTATTAGAATAATGTCGGTATAGCTGAGAGGTTTAGCGCGAGTCCCTAACACTCGGTCAACATTGGTTCAAATCCAATTACCGACGCCAAAGGAATTTAAAACAATGGATAAAATAAAGACTAATAAGATTCAATGCAACTTTTGTAAAGATATTATTGAATCTGTACATAGACATGATTTCAAATCATGTTTTTGCGGAAGAGTTTCAGTAGATGGCGGAAAAGATTATTTGAGAAGATGTTTTACAGAATCACCAGAAAAAGATTATACGGAGTTAACAGAATATGAGCAAGAAAATAGTAATTGAAAGTTGTTCTGAATGTCCATTTTTAATTCATAAAGAGTATTCGGATTTTTATCAATCCTATTATTGTAAAAACTCATCAAGAAATGTAAATAAAAAGAAATTATTTGCAGAATTTGATTATTTTCCAAATTGGTGTAAACTTCAAGATGATACAGGAGATTAATATGGAGAAATCTAATAAAAAACCAATGATGGAATTGGTTAAAAATGAAGAATGGCAAAAAGTGAGAAAATCACTATTAGGTCAATGGAAAGTTAGACCAGAATGGTGTTGTTTACAATTAAGAAAATATCTTGTCAATATTTCAACTACAAGTGATGATAAGTTAAGAATAGTAATGAACTACTTAACTGGGTCAGGATTTAGATCTGGTTTAATAAAACCACCTTGTGTAATTAAATTAAGGGGTGAGATTTCTGCAGAAATGAAAAAGAGGAAATTTAAGTAAGGATAATGAAATGAAAAAATTTCATGTTAACAGTAAACCATATTTTACTATTTGCAGTATTCATGAAGAGATAAGAAATATTTTCAGAAACATTTTAAAAATAGATCCAAAAGGTTTTCAAAGTTCAGAAGATTTATATGATGAAATTTTGAAAATTATTAAGTTAGGAATGGAATTTTCAAACGTAGCATCTGAAATGGGTCAACATATGGAAGATGGTTTAAGAAGAGAATACCGAGAAAATACTTATGGTTATTCCAATATTTATAATTCAAATCAATTTAGTTTATTTGATGAAATTGACGAGGAGGTAGACGAATGACTTGCATAGCTTCGTACCGAGATTCTTTTGGAAATATTTTTATGGGTGGAGATTCAATAGCTTTTAATGAATATACTTATATAACTCTAAATGTTCCAAAAGTATTTATTAAAAGCAATATGATTTTTGGATTTGCTGGATGGTTAAGAATGGGTCAAATATTACAATATGATTTTGATATACCATCTCACCCTCAAGGTATGGATGATTATACATATTTAGTTTCCATTTTTATTGATAAGTTGATGTCAAGATATGAAGATAAAAAATATGCTCATGTATTAGATAATGCTATAATTGTTCCTGGAACTTTTTTAGTAGGTTATAATCAAAAAATTTATAAAATTGAAGATAATTTTCAAATATTAGAAACTAATAGAAATTATGAAGCAGCAGGGTGTGGAGAAGATTTTGCATTAGGAGCTTTTTGGTCTATGGAAAAAAAGAATATGAATCCAATTAAAAGAGTAGAAAAAGCTTTGCAATGTGCATCTGAGTTTTCATTAGTAAAAAAACCTTTTGTAATTTTAAAATTACATTATGAATCAGGATTGAATGAATAAGAAAGGATTTATTTTTAGATATGGAAGTTATTATTTCAGGATACAATAAAACAGTTGACGGTTTTAGTCCAGAGGTTATTTCTGCGTCGTATGCTAGAACTAGTAGAAGTGAAAAAACAATTCCAGAAATTAGAGAGGAAGCAAAATTAGATGTTGAGAAAGCTAGACAATCAAATACAAATATTGTTTTTGGGATAGGCCATTCCTCTATTGCAGAACATGTTGTGTTTAATATAGATATAATGGGAGTCTCTAGATTTATAGTAGAGGAAATTGAAAGTCACAGATTAGCATCGTACACAGAAAAATCTCAAAGATATGTATTATTTAAAGGTGATTACACTATACCTCTAGAATTAGATGAAAAAGCAAAAAATGAATTTGTTAATTTAATTGAAGAACAAAATAATTTTTATCAGGAATTATACCCAGTCCTATTAGAATACTTTAAAAAGAATAATCCAGAAAAATATGAAAATGATTATAAAACTGTTGAAGGATGGGCTAAAGAAGATGCAAGATATATTATTTCTATGGCAACTCAAACACAGTTAGGAATGACTATTAATGCAAGAAATCTAGAATTATTAATTAGAAGATTAAATGCATGTCCTTATATAGAAGCAAGACAATTAGCAAAAATGTTATATGATAAAGTATATGAAATTACTCCATCATTATTTCCATATACTCAACCTTCAACTTTAGAATTTAAAAATAAAGGAAGGTTATTTGAATCTAGTGATTATGATAGAACTAGATTATGGTTCAGAAAGAAAGTTCAATTGATTTCTTATCCAAAATTTGCAGATTATAAATTAGCTCAATCTTTTGGATCAGGAAGATTAATGTTTGATAAAGCTCGAACTAACGATATTATTTTAGAACGTTTAAAAGGGATGGAATCATTTGATTCTGCACCTAGAGAATTTGAAGTTATTGATTTTCAATTTATTTTGCAAGTTAGTTCATCATGTTTTGCACAATTAAAAAGACATAGAATGATGACAATCCTTCCTAGACCATATCAAACTTGGCATTCAATAGTAATTCCGAAATCTGTTCAAGAAACAAAAATGACAAAAAAATTTAGAGAAATTATTAGTAAAACTAATGAGTTTTATGATAAATATAAAACACCATATTGTTTGACAAATTCTCATACTAGATTTGTTCAAGTAAAAATTAATCTGAGAGAAATGTATCATTTTTGCAGAATGAGAATGGATAATCATGCTCAATGGGAAATTAGAGAATTAGCTAATGAGATGCATAAACTAGCATCAAAAGTTTGTCCAGGTGGAATGTCCTTATGTTGTGGAAAAGATCAATTTGTAGAAGTTTATAAAAAAGTTTTTGAAACAAAAAAATGAATGAGTGTTAAATCATTCATTTTTTAAAGAGGAGATTAATATTTGTTTATCTCCTCTTGCGACCATTTAAATATCAAACCACTGTCTGTTTCAAGACACATAAAACCCATTGGTCCAGAACTCCATGGCGCTGCTTGAAGAATTTCTCTGCAAGTAGTCCCATCTTTTAACTTGTACTCACACTCGGATGGGCCGTCATCATAAAAGAGTTCGAGGTGTCGAATTATACGACAATTCATTTTTGTGGAAAGAACTTCTCCACATTTTGGACAAACTTGGTTTGGAATCATCTCAACGTTCTCTCGTAAAAAAGCTTTCGCTTCCTCCGTCAATCCAATGTGCTGGTAACACCTCATATTATTCCTCCTTTGTTTTTGTGCTGATGGTGAGTTCATCTATTTCCGAATCCAAACTACTACGCCGCTTTTGTCAACATAGTAATCCATTTTCGTACCTCCTTTCAATAAATTTTTATTTCTAAAAATTAATATATGTAGTAATTTAATCTATAATGAAATATGATTTTTTCTAAAATCATCAGAACAAATAATAAAAGAGAGAAGGAGCAATATTTAATATATGCGTCAATGGATGGTTGACCCAAAATATTTATGTTTAAAACATTTGATGGGTGAACATGTTGAGAACCACATGCTAATGGGATGTATTAAAAAAGGAACTAGTTTGAAAGGATATATTTCTAAAGGTTTAGTAGAAGTCGATAAGATTCAAAAGAGGCATGATGAATTAGCGGAAGAAATAATAAGAAGAGGTTATAATCATAAAAGTCCATTAGACTGTTGTAATTTATTGTGGGAAGAAGGGTGTGTAGACTCAGAACAAAATATTGAAGAACTAAAAAGAAGATGTCCAGAATGTAGAGAAAGGATTTTGAATGCAGGAAAATAAGATAGAAACAATAATTATAACTCCACATTTCGACGATGAAATAATTGGAACATATGAGGTTTTAACCAATCCATTGATAAAACCAATTATTATTTATATGCAAGATGATGAAGAAAGAAAACAAGAAGCATTAAAACTAAAAAATCATATAGAAACTATACAAGTTCAGTTATTTCAAAAAAGTATTCCCTCCATGTTTTTAAATCCAAAAAATTTATTTTATTTTCCTGATCCGATATATGAGTTCCATCCGGATCATAGAAAATGGGGTGCTTACGGTGAGGATTTATTAAGACAGGGATTTAAAAATGTTATTTTTTATAATATTAATATGCAGGCACCATATATGCATGAAGTAAAAGATTTTAAAGGAAAAAGAAGACTGCTAGAAAAAATATATCCCAGTCAAAAGAATCTTTGGAAATATGATGCGAAATATTATTTGTTTGAGGGATATTGTAAATGGATTATTTGAAAGTAGTAGAATTTATAGCTTTTGTTTTAACAGTTATTGCAGCATTATATATTTCAATTCCAAGAAAAATTGGTTTATACATATTTATAGTTGCAGGAGTTTTTTGGAGTTATTTTGCAATTATAAATGAGCAATATTTTTTCTTAATTCAGAATTTTGTTTTAATTTGTTTTGACGCAATAGGGATTTATAATTGGACTAAACAAGGAATTAAATAATACTTCTGGGGGGAACTTATTTTCTATGATTGAGTCAATTTTTGCAGAGAACATGTTTGGAGTTAAGAGTTATTATGAATTAAATGTTATTTCAAAAAGTCATGATTCAAAAGAAATAACAATTAAATCTTGGAATGGAGAATTAAAAAAGTTAAAGTTAGATGATAAGAAAAAATGTTATGTATTTAGAGAATGAAAGAAAGGATTTAGTGAATGTCGAGATTAATATTTGTTCCTCAATATCCATCTAAATTAAGATATCAAGAATTTTTTTATAGTGAATTTCCAAAAGAGTTTAGTAAGTATTATGATGAAGTAATCACTATTGGAGAATCATATATCAAATCAAAAGTGAATAATGAAGAAGGATTGTTTGCTCCAAGAAAAGAATCAATTAATTTTGAATTTTTTCAAGTTAATGAATATCTAAATTTAAAACTAGAAGAAGATGATACTCTTTTGTTCATGGACATTTCCTATCCTGGTTTTTTTGCTAATGTTCTTTATCATAAACCGATAAAAAATTGCTTCGCATACTGTCATGCAACTTCCAAAAATAATTTAGATATTTTTGATTCAATTAAATTTTCTTGTGAAACAGCTCACTCAAAATTGTTTAAAAAAGTTTTTATTGGAAGTAAATATCACCAAGATAAATTGGGAACAAAATGGGATAATACAGTAGTTGTTGGTTTACCTTTTCCACCATTTGAAACTTTTAGAGAAAAAAAAGAATTTGAAATAATCTCAGTAGCTAGACCTAATCCTCAAAAAGTAACTCAAGTTATAGAAGATTGGGTTGAAAGAGATTTTTCAAATATTGTTAGAAAAGAATGTAGTAATTGGGAACAATATTATAAGTTTCTTAGTTCAGGTAAAATTTTATTGATTACCACAAAAGAAGAAACTTTTGGATATTCCACGATGGAAGCAATTATGAATGGAACTGTAGTGTTAGCTCCTAATAAGTTTTCATATCCAGAGTTGTTACCAAAAGAAAATCTTTATGATAATTATGATGATCTAAGTATGAAGATTTGGTCGGTGTTACATGATGATTTGTTACCACCAAAAGAATTGTTGTGTAATGATTTGTGTGAAAATTTTTATGAGAATGTTGTTAGAATAATGAAAGGATAGTATGATAAACAATATAGATAAATTATTTGTAGAAAAAATAAAAGAAAAAATAAAAGAAGAATGTGGATTATGTTATTTACATTTTTCTCAAAATTGTAAATGTTTGGAAAATTGTAATTTTAGACCTCATCCTGGTGACAGAGTAACTATTGAATTTACTTCTCCTGTATATAGATTTAAAATTGTAGACGGTGAACTTTATGTGACGTTAGAAAATGCTAGTATATACTATATTATTTGGTGCATAAGAAAGAATTTAAAATATTTTCCTGATTTAAATTCATTAGGAATAGATATTCATCATTTATTTCAAAATATTTATGATTCAATTTTAACAAAAGCTGTATTTAAACCAGATCATTCTGAAGAAAAACATACAAATAATTGCACAGGATTAGATATATCATCTTTTATTAAAGTTATGGATAATATGTTTACTAATTTGTGTAAAAAATATCAAAATTGTTTTAATCAAAAAATAGAAAAAGATAAATTTGAAAATTTATTTCTAGATTTTTTATTTATGTCTAAATCAAGAAGAGAAAAAAAATCTAAGGAATTATATAAATTAAATAATATAAAAGAATCTACCAGATCGTTTTTAAATGATTATAAAGCAATAGATATTATAGCTAAAAAAATAGAAGATTTAATTAAATTATATAATAAAGAAATTAAGTATCTAGATAAAAATTTTATTATTAAAGAAGATGAAAGAATATTAAAGTTAATTTATGAAATGCAGGAAAAATGCGAGCCGTTTATAAAACAAATTTTAAATGGAGAAATAAAATTACCTACGAAAAAAAATAAACCATTAAAACTTTCATAGGATAAAAGATGCCGCATAAAACATTCAATAATTGGTTATTTGACGGGAATCCCAAATCTAAGATTCCATCGGGAAATGGGGTTCCCGATTTATTAAGTTACAAATCTCCTATCAACCATCAATACATGATTTCACTGTTTTTAAATCAAGGGAGATTAAATCATTATTTAGATGAATATTTTAATAACATGGGATTATATTATTTAGACAAAGAAGAATTAATGAAATTCATAAAGAAGTGTGTTATTGATTTTAAAGTTCAAAGAAAGAGTTTACCATTTATTCCTAGAACTAAAAATACAAAACTTTTTGATTCATTAAGAAAAAAGATTCCAATTATGAAAAAACATGATATATCATTACTTTGTGATATAGTTGATAAAATGGAGAATAAACAAGATATATATTATTCGTTAGGTTTAGAAAAACCAGAAACAATTAAGAAACAAAAAGGAATGAAAAAAGCAACAAAAAAAGAAAAAGAAACTATTTCTGAATTTTTAAAAAATAACTTCAAAATCATGGAGATGCAAAAATAGAAATTATCTCCATGATTTTGAAGTGTATATAAAAAACTTAAAACTGCTTAACTCGCATATACCTCGTTTGTAATTCTAACGAGATCTTGAATATCAACCATCTTTTGTAAATCTGATGGTTTAATAACTGGGGTACCAATATTATCGTTAATACCTGAACCATTACATTTTGTACAAAGTTTCATGTCAGAAATGTTAGTTTCTCGTTTTACAACTTTTTTAACTTCACCGGTTCCTTGACATATCAAACATTTTTTTCCTTGAAAATTTTCTGTTTTCTTATAGATGTAAGTACCACGGCTTCTTTTTTTAACTTTATCCCAACAGGTAGGACATGGATTTTCTCCAATCTTTCCTGTTCCATCGCATCTTGTACATTTATCAATTTTCCACCCAGTGCCATTACATCCTTCATATACATCTCTTCCATTTTTATCTTTGTAAACACGCAACACACATTTTACTTTTTCGGTTGCAAATGGAATTAATTCAAATCCTCGTCCATGACAATCTTTACATTGATTTCGAACAGGGATTTCCAAATTCATTGGAAGATTTTTCGATTCAATCAGATGAATCAATAAATTATTTTTTGTAAAAATTCGAGATAAACTGGTAATATCTCCTTTTAAAAAACGAGACATTACCTTATTAACATCATAACCATTTTTAAACTTGTCAAGACTGAAATTTTTTTCTGCAACTTTTACATCTTCCATTTGCAAATACATGTTTACTTCCTCCTTTTAAAGTTTGAAAAATTTTTAGTTTTTGAAACAGAAAAAAATTATTTCTATTTCCTTCTATAATTTAATATATGTAGAAGTTTTGTTTTAACATGATTTTTATTTTATAACCAAGAACAAATAACAAATATGGAATGAAAGGAAGTGTTTATTTTTGTTTAGTATTAAAAACTCTTTTGCGGATTGTTTAGGATGTCCATTATTCTCAGAACCATCTTGTATTCTAGAAACAAATGCTACATATTTAAATGAGGTTAGAATAATTTTTATAGCTGAGAACCCAGGTAGGGATGAGATTGAAAAAGAAAGACCATTGATTGGTAAAGCTGGAAAATTATTTAGAAAATATTTTGAAAAATATGGTTTGGATAATGAAAAATATTTATTAACGAATGTTGTTTTATGTCAAACATTAAATGAGGATGGTACAACAGGAAATCCAAAACCAGAAGTTATTGAAAGATGTAAAGAAAATTGTTTTAAAATTATTGAAGAATGCAATCCAGATTTAATTGTGTTAATGGGAGCTTCACCAGTTTCTGCATTTGGATTATTACCAAAAGGCGCAGGAGTAACTAATATAAGAGGAGAAAAATTTAAATGGAATAATAGGGATGTATTTATAATGTTACATCCTTCATATATAAACAGAGTCAAAACATTAGAATCAACTTTTGAAAATGATATGAAAAAAGTTGCTGAATTAATTGGATTAAATCCAACGGAAAATAATCAAAAAAATCTTACATCTAAAACTGGAATATTTTATTACAAGATTCCAGATAAATATTATACTTCAAATTATAAACTAATTGATGTTCAATTTTTAAGTAAAACAAATGAAGTTTTGTATATTTTCAGAGATAAAAATAATAAAAAAGAATATTATAAAACAACTGATGATTATGTTTGTTATCAAATAAATGATGAATCAAAAGCTAGAAAGGTTGTTAAATATGATGAATTACATCAAGTTAAAATTCCTTATAAAGAAAAATATTCTTTAAATCCCAAGATAACATATGAAGGTGATATAAAGATTACAACAAAACATGCTATGGATTATTATCTATTAAAGAAGGAAGAAGAACCAAAAGTCCCTTCAAATATTATGTTTATAGATATTGAAACATATTCAGAAACTAGAGTCAATAGTTCAGCACATGACGCCAATGATCCAATCGCAATTATTAGATATTCTTACAATGGAATTAAAAAATCATTAGTTTTAGATCCAAAAGTTTTAAAAATTACTAATCAACTTATTGATACAACTAATAAAGAAATAGTTATTTGCAATTCAGAAGCAACTCTATTGACTACATTTTTTAATGATGTAAGAAATTCTGAATGTGACGTTATTACTGGTTGGTATTCAAATGATTTTGATATGCAATATATAATTAACAGATCAAAAAAAATAAGAGTTGATTGTACTAAAATGTCAAAATTTGGTGAAGCTGATTATAATAAATATCAATTTTATCCAGATGCTGCAGGAATAGTATTTCTTGATATGTTAGAATTATACAAACAATTTACTTTTGGTGGAAGAGAAAGTTACTCATTAGATTTTATTGGAAATTTAGAATTAAAAAAAGGAAAAACAGATAAAGGTGTCAATTTTTCTAATTTATTTAGAACAGATATAAATAAAGCTATATTATATAATATTAATGACGTTGATTTATTAGAAGAACTTGATGAGAAATTACAACATATATTTTTCCAGGATGAATTAAAGAGAACATGTAAATCAACATTTAAAGGATCAAAATCACCAATGGGTCAGATAGATTCATTAATTATTTCTTTCTTAAAGGAGAAAGGTTATGCTTCCAAAAATGCTGAAATTATCGATCAAGATGAAAGATTTGAAGGTGCTTATGTACAATCCCCCGTGGTGGGTATACACGATTATATTGTTGATTTTGATTTTACTTCTTTGTATCCCTCGCTTATTTTAACTTATAATATTGGTGTTAATACATTTGTAATGAAATTTAAAGACCATCAATTAGGATATGATTTAGCATATAATCCAGATAACCTACCAGAACAAATTGAAGTGATTTTAGATCCAACTTTTGAGAAAAAATTAGTTACAGTGTCTAAACAACAATTATTACAAAAAATAAAAGATAGTAATTTAACCCATACAATTAATGGATGTTTTTTTAAAAGTCATGATAATGAATTATCATTCTATGCAGAAGTGTTGGAAATGTTGCTAGGATCAAGAAAAATTTATAAAAAGAAGATGTTTGATGCATTAAATAAAAAAGATAAAGATAAAGAACAGTTATATGATACTAGGCAAAATGTGATGAAAATTTTGTCTAATTCGCTATATGGTGCCTTGGGTAATAAAGTATTTAGATTCTTCAATGTTGACTCAGCAAGATCTATTACCTTAAGTGGACAAGAAGCAATTAAAAATGTAATGATATCCGGAGAAAATTATATCGAGTCAAAAAAGAATAATAAAAAATTTGAATACAAACCGATAACCAAACAACAAATGTTTACAGATAATATGGGAGTTAATTTTAAACATTTAATTACAGGAGATACTGATAGTATATTTTTATGTTATAATTCATTGATTTCAAAGGAAAAATCAAAAGAAGATATTTTAAAGTTTGTAAACGATTTAAATAAAGAAGTTCAAAATTTTTTAAATGGCGATATTGTTAAGAAAATTATAGCAAAACATAATGTAAATGAAAATAGAAATAGATTAGAATTAAAAAATGAATTAGTAATTAGAAGAGGTTTATATCTAGCTAAAAAAAGATACTCAAATTATATTATTTCAAAAGAAAATAATCCTGTTGATGAAATTAAAAGTATGGGATTAGAAATTAAAAGATCTGATTTTGCAAATACCACGAAAGAATATTTAAAAGAAGTATTGGAATTAATCTTAAAATCTGAAAAATTATCATTACCCCCAATTTTAGAATTCGTAAAAGAAAAAGAAAAATTATTTGCAAAATTAATTTCTGAAGGTCATACGATAATTGGAAGACCTGTTTCATTTTCAAAAAAGATTTCAGAATATAAAGTTTTAAGTCAAGGTGTTAGAGGAATGTTAACTTGGAATGATTTAGAATATAAAGTATTTGATGTAGGATCAAGAGGATATTTATTTAAACTGAAAGGTATTGATTTAGAAAAAGCACCAGAAGAAGTCAGATTAAATTATGATAAACACTTTCTTAAAAAAGGTGTGAAGTTAGATATAATTGTGATTCCGGAAGAAGTAGAATATGTTCCTAACTATTATATCATTGATGTAAAAACGATGTTAGATTTTAGTTGGACAGACAGATATAATTTATTATTAGAGCCGTTGCTAATAAAGAAACAAGAAATTTTAACGTTTTAGATATTTTTATTTTAAGTAAGAACAAATAATAAATGGAAAGGAATTATAAAATGAGTCAAGCGGTTAAAACTATTGAAAGTTTTGTAACATGGCAAGGGGAGGGAAAAGATTCTGGTCAGAGATTGTTAATAATAAGATTTAAAACATGTTCAAGACGGTGCCCTTGGTGTGATACACAGGTTCGGATGCGAAGTTCTGTAGAAACAGAAATTACTCTTGAAGAAATTCAAAAAATAGTAAATGATGAAAAATGCGGATTGATGATTACGGGAGGTTCTCCAACATTTGGTGAAAATTTACAAAGTACCATCAATATTATAAATAACATAAATTGTAAAATTTTTAATGTTGAAACAAATGGGTATAATTTAATTGGTTTAATAGATAAAATAAATCCAAAAAAAAATGTAAATTATTCATTGTCTCCAAAACTTTTTTCAGAAGAAGATTATTCTTTTTATGTTGCATTAATTCAAAAAATTATATATGATGAAAAAGTGTTTATTAAACTTGTTTATGAAGAAAGGGAATTAGTGATTAGATTTTTAGATCATTTGCAAAATATAGAATTTGATAATCAAAGAATTTATTTGATGCCAGAGGGCGTCACAAAAGAACAAATATTAGATCATGCACCAAAAGTTTTTGATGCTGCAGAAAAATATAAAGTTAACTTTAGTTCAAGAGATCATATCATTTATGGTTTTGTATAGAAAGGATTTTGAATGAATATAGTGACACCAAAAGAAGTACACGATTTAGCAATTGAAAAAGGTTGGTATGATAACTCAACAAAAAGAGAAGTTCCGGAATTATTAAACCA
>Ga0116156_10003217_pt1 | contig 14361 bp, 15 predicted proteins | sample AD_UKC045_MetaG_FD_89891 | JGI IMG/M metagenome (GOLD analysis project Ga0116156, IMG submission 89891) | Active sludge microbial communities of municipal wastewater-treating anaerobic digesters from USA - AD_UKC045_MetaG | ecosystem: Engineered > Bioreactor > Anaerobic > Digestate | place: USA... | reverse complement strand
TGGTGCGTGCCGATCGGCACGCAATGCCTGCACGCAGCAGGTGCAGCACTGGCCTTCAAGATCCGCAAGGAACCACGGGTGGCCGTCTGCACGATCGGCGATGGCGGATCATCGAAGGCCGATTTCAACAGTGCGCTCAATGTCGCGGGCGCGATGAACCTGCCGCTGGTCGCGGTTATCGTCAACAATGGCTGGGCGATCTCGGTGCCCCGCACTGCGCAGACCGGCGCGAAGACCCTCGCGCAAAAGGGCATCGCCGCCGGCCTCGAGTGCCTGCAAGTCGATGGCAACGACCTGATCGCGATGCGCGCAGCGATGGACCATGCGCTCAAGCGCGCCCGCCACGGTCACGGCGGCATGGTCATCGAAGCGGTCACCTATCGCCTGTCGGATCACACCACGGCCGACGATGCGCGACGCTATCGCTCCGAACAGGAAGTCAAGGACGCATGGGAGCGCGAGCCGCTGCGCCGCATGAAGGCCTACCTGAAATCGCTCAATGCCTGGACCGACGACGAGGAGGCGGCATTGAAGGAACAATGCATCAAGTATGTCGATGCCGAGGTCAATGCCTACCTGGAGACCCGCGCCCAGCCGATCGAGGCGATGTTCGACTACACCTATGCCGACCTGCCGGCCGATCTGGCGGCCCAGCGCAACGAGGCGCTGGATTGGGAAAAGCGCGCGTGAACACTGTCGGCGGTACGGCAGCGAACCGCGACGCCGGTCCGATATCCGGCGAAAACCGCTCATCACGAATGCAACTGGCGAACTGACACCATGGCCCAAATCACCCTGATCGAAGCAGTCACCCAGGCGCTGGCCTGGGAAATGCAGCACGACCCCAGCGTGGTCGTGCTCGGCGAGGACGTCGGCGTCAACGGCGGCGTGTTTCGCGCAACGCAAGGGCTGCTCGACAAGTTCGGCGCGGAACGCGTGATCGACACGCCGCTCGACGAAACCACGATTGGCGGCATCACGGTGGGGCTCGCTGCGCAAGGCATGAAGCCGGTCGCCGAGGCGCAGTTCGAGGGCTTCATCTACGGCATGCTCGAACAGATCATTTGCCACGCTGCGCGCTTCCGCAATCGCACGCGCGGTCGCATGAGCGTGCCTGCGGTCTGGCGCGCGCCGTGGGGCGGCGGCATCCGCGCGCCGGAACACCATTCCGAGGCAAATGAAGCATTGTTCACCAATGTGCCTGGCCTGCGCGTGGTGTTGCCGTCATCACCGGGGCGCGCCTATGGCCTGCTGCTCGCGGCGATCCGCGATCCCGATCCGGTCATCTTTTTCGAACCCAAGCGCATCTATCGCCAGTACAAGGAAGAGGTGCCCGATGACGGCGAGGCGTTGCCGCTCGATGTCTGCTTCGTGCTGCGCGATGGCAGCGACGTGACCCTGGTCACCTGGGGCGCGCAGGTCAAGGAAACGCTCGAGGCCGCCGACGCGCTGGCCGAACAAGGAATCAGCGCTGAAGTGATCGATGTCGCCACGTTGAAGCCGCTCGATTTCGACACGATCCACGAATCGGTGCGCAAGACCGGACGTTGCGTGATCGTGCACGAGGCACCACGCACCGCAGGCTTCGGCGCCGAGATCTCGGCTCGCCTCGCCGAGCACGCCCTGTATGACCTGCTCGCACCCGTCGAGCGCGTGACCGGCTACGACACGCATATTCCGTTGTTCCGTCTCGAGATGAAGTATCTTCCTTCGGTGAAGCGGATCGTTGCAGCGGCACAAAGGACCATGGAGGTTTCGTGATGACCGGATTCACGAAGGTTCTCGCTGCCGCAGCCTTGCTTTCCTGTCTCGGCATCGCCGCATCGGCGGTCGCCCAGGGCACTCCGGCTCCGTGGCTGTCGACTCCGCGGCCCGCGCCGGCCGACCAGGAGTTCGGCGCGACCTTGCACCTCCGGATCAATCCCGCGGTTCAGGGGTTTTGGGGTGAGCAACATCCACCGAGCGCAATCAATGGCAACACGATTACCTTCCTGTTCGACACGGGTTGCGGTTGGCTATGTCCACCCGGGGAACCGACCTCCGTGGCTTATCCATTCACGATGCCGGCACTTCCTGCCGGCACCTACGTGGTCCGGTTCGCCAACGACCTTGCTGTGCCGAGTGCGGTGACCGCCGAGTTCACGCTCAATGTCGGGCTCGGCGGGATCACATCCACGGCCTTGCCAATTGGCGGAGGCGCGAGCGTGCTGCTCGGACTGTGCATCCTGCTGCTCGGCTGGCGGCACTGGCGCGTGAACAACAACGTTGACGAGAGGGTAGTCTGACCATGTCCAACAAGACGTTCCACCTGCCCGACCTCGGTGAAGGGTTGCCCGACGCCACCATCGTCGAATGGTTCGTCAAACCCGGCGACATTGCGCGCCTCGATGAGCCGCTGGTATCGATGGAGACGGCCAAGGCGGTCGTCGAAGTCCCTTCGCCGTTCTCCGGAAAAGTGGTCAGGCAGCACGGCAAGGCCGGCGACGTGATCGAAACCGGCGCTGCCCTCATCGAGATCGAGATCGACCCGTCCCTGCCGCAGCGCGCGGATGCCGAGGCAACCGGTCATCATCACGGTCCGCCTCCGTCGAGCAAGGGAAAGACCAGCGATGCCGCGGCAGGCTACTCACACCCTGTCGCCGCCTCCGGTGATGACGGCGAGACCAGCAAGCAGGAGCGCGCGGGCCGCGCTGATTCGGGCACGGTCGTCGGAGCGATGGAGGCGGGAGATCACCTGCATACCGAGCAGGTTTCGACAGTTGCCGGCGTCAAGGCCGTACCCGCGGTACGGGCGCTGGCGAAAAAGTTGGGCATCAACCTGGGCCGCGTTCGCCCGAGCGGTGCAGACGGCGTGGTCACCCTGAAGGACGTGAAAGGTGCGGCTGAAGCCGGCACAGCCAAGGCAGGTCAGGCACCGTCACCGCCACCGGCAGCCCGTCCCGCTGGTGCCGCTGCGGTTGCGACGCCGGCAGCGCGCTCGGGCAGTGAACGCACGGCGTTGTCTGCATCGGGACAACCGATGCGCACGACACCACCTACCATTGCCGCCAGCGGCCAACCCGAGCAGCTCAAGGGTGTGCGCCGGAACATGGCGCGTGTCATGGCCGCCACCCATTCGCAGGTTGTGCCGACCACGCTTTGCGACGATGCGGACATCCATGCATGGGTGCCGGGCAACGACATCACGGTACGCCTGATCCGTTCATTGGTGCGCGCCTGCCAGGCCGTACCTGCATTGAACGCATGGTTCGATGGCGAAACCCTCACGCGCACCTTGCACCCGCATGTCGACATCGGCATCGCGGTCGATACCGACGATGGGCTGTTCGTGCCGGCGCTGCGCAATGCCGATGTGCTCGATGCCAACGGCATTCGCCAGGCCATCAATCGCCTGCGTGACCAGGTGTCCAACCGCAGCATCCCGGCCGAGGAACTCAAGGGCTACACGATCTCGCTGTCGAATTTCGGCGTGTTCGCGGGCCGCTATGCCACGCCCGTCGTGGTGCCGCCGACCGTGGCGATCGTTGCCGCCGGCAAGGGGCGCCACCAGATGACGCCGGTCATGGGCGGCTTCGAATCGCACAAGGTCATACCGCTGTCGCTGACCTTCGATCATCGTGTCGCGACGGGGGGCGAGGCAGCGCGTTTCCTCAAGGTCATGCTTGACGACCTCGCGCGACCGACCTGATCCAGCGACTGGCGGATTCCCGGAAATCGCATCTCGGACGACAGCGCCTTGCGCGCGCTGGCGAATGACTGGGCCCGACAAGGCCTGGGCAGACCAGGATCAAGAGCCAGCCTTCATCCGCCCTGCCGGCCCGTTCTCCCACAAGGAGAAACGGATAAGACGTTGCGATCCGCGGTTTCCTGTTCGCGAATGTCAGCTACCGGCACTCCACGGGTTTTCATAGCCGACGATATCGAGATCGAATCCGGCCAGGCCGACCAGCTTGCGCGGCGTGCCGAGCACGCGCAGATGACGTACGCCGAGGTCGGCGAGGATCTGTGCACCGAGTCCGTGGCGTCGCCACTCGCGGACTGGATCGGCATCCTGAGTCGTTGTCGTTCCGGCCAGGCGATCAAGCAATGTTTCGCCGTCTCCCGCCTCGCTCAGCACGACGACGACACCGCGATCCTCGTCGGCAATCCTGCGCAGGGCCGCAGTGACCGTCATTCCGAGGTCGTCACGGCGCAAATGCAGCACGTCTGACAACGTATTGCGCACGTGAACCCGCGTCAGCACCGGCGCGCCATCGTCGACGACACCGCGCACGAGCGCGAAATGCAGGGCCTTCTGCAGCAGGTCGCGATAGACAACGAGACGGAACGCACCGAACTCGGTATCGACGCCGACATCGCGGACGCGTTCGATCGTGTTTTCGGTCTGCAGGCGATAGCGGATCAGGTCGGCAATCGTACCGATCCTGAGGCCGTGCTTGCGCGCGAATGCCTCAAGCGCGGGACGACGCGCCATCGTGCCGTCCTCGTCCATCACTTCGACAATGACACCGGCGGGTTCGAGCCCGGCCAGGGTGGCAAGATCGCAGGCCGCTTCGGTGTGCCCCGCACGCACCAGCACGCCGCCGGTCTGCGCGGTCAGTGGAAAGATGTGCCCCGGCTGGGCGAGATGTTCCGGTCGCGCGCCGCTGGCCACGGCCGTGCGGATCGTATGCGCCCGATCGTAGGCGGAAATGCCGGTGGTGACGCCTTCCGCTGCCTCGATCGAAACCGTGAAGTTGGTGTGATGCGACGAGGTGTTGTTGTGCACCATCGGCTTCAGGCCGAGCTGGCGACACCGCGTTGCGGTCAGGGTCAGGCAGACCAGACCGCGCGCCTCGCGCACCATGAAGTTGATGTCCTCAGGCCGCACTTTCTCCGCGGCCATGACGAGGTCGCCCTCGTTCTCGCGATCTTCATCGTCGAGGATGACGACCATGCGGCCTGCGCGGATGTCGTCGAGGATATCGGGGATCGTGCTGAAGCTCATGGCGGGTCCGTGGTGCAGGCGCGGATTGATGGGTACGTGCCGCAGGTGGCGGCTTCCGCCGTGATGCCTTGCGCCAGTCCAGGGCAAGACAGCATCACGGCCGAAGCCGTCTCCTGCAATGCTTATGTTTCCTGGTCGCGGAATTCGATCAGGCGCTCGGCATAGCGGGCCATGCGATCGACTTCGATATTGACCGTGTCGCCGATGCGGCGTGCCCCGAAGGTCGTCGCTGCCTGCGTATGCGGAATGAGGTTCACTCCGAAGCGCAGGCCCTCGACTTCATTGACCGTCAGGCTGACGCCGTCGATGCAGATCGAACCCTTGCTCGCGATGTAGCGTGCGAGCAGGGCTGGCACCTCGAAGGTCCAGCGTTGCGAGCGTGCCTCGCCGCGGATATTGACCACGCTGCCGAGACCGTCAACGTGACCGGAAACCAGATGCCCGCCGAGGCGATCGCTGAGCCGCAACGCCTTCTCGAGATTCACGGCGGCACCGGGCTGCAGCGAGCCGAGCGTGGTCAGCCGCAACGTCTCGAGCGAGACGTCGGCAGCAAAGGAATCCGCCGTGACGTCGAGCGCAGTCAGGCAGACGCCGGCCACGGCGATGCTGTCGCCGTCGCGCACATCGTCCAGGCCCAAGGTTCCGGCAAGGAAAACCATGCGCCGATCTCCGCCGCGGATTTCACTCGTGCTCAGCTGGCCGATCGACTGGACGATTCCGGTAAACACTCAATGCTCCAAGGGTCTCAGCAGGAGACGCCAATCCTGGCCACACATGCGCTGGTCGAACGTCCCGAGTTTCCAGCGCGCCGCCATGTCGTCGAGGACCGGCAAGGCCATCAGGGGCCGCGCCGCATCGCCGAGCAGGACCGGGGCAATGTAGAGCAGGACCTCGTCGACCAGGCCCGCGCCAAACAAGGCCCCGCACAACCGCGGCCCTGCTTCGACCTGGATCTCGTTGACACCGCGCTGTCCCAGCAATGCGAGTACCGGGTCCAGATCGAGATTGTCGCCGCGGATTTCAACCGGCGCCAGCTCGACGCGATCGAATCGCTGATCGATCGGCTGCACATCGCGAGCATGGATGACCAGGGTCGGTGCCATGCCATCAAGCACCTGCGCGTTTGCCGGCGTGCGCAGATTGCGATCGAGGATCACGCGCAACGGCGCTATCGGATCGATATCCGGGAACGCCACCGCGTCGGGCGGACGCAGTGTCAAACCGGGATCGTCGGCGAGCACGGTGCCGATGCCGGTCAGGATCGCCGAGCTGCGTGCGCGCCAGCGTTGCACATCGGCACGCGCCGCCTCGCCCGTGATCCATTTCGATACGCCGTTGGCCAACGCCGTGCGTCCATCGAGACTCATCGCGAGCTTGATTCGCACCCACGGTCGTCCACGCTCGACCCGCGAGAAAAAACCCCGATTGAGTTCGCGCGCCGCGGTCGAGAGCAGACCGCTCTCGACGCGGATTCCGGCGCCACGCAACGCGACGATGCCGCGACCGTCCACATCGGCGAACGGGTCGCCGTGGGCAATCACGACGCGCGCGACGCCCGCGGCGACCAGGGCGTCGGCACAGGGTGGCGTGCGCCCGAAATGTGCGCAGGGCTCGAGCGTCACGTACGCCGTCGCGCCGCGCGCACGCGCGCCGGCTTCGTTCAAAGCAAACACTTCCGCATGCGGGCCACCCGCACGCACGTGCCAGCCGCTGCCGAGGATCTGGTCGTCGCGCGCGATCACGCAACCGACGCGTGGGTTCGGTTGAGTCGTGAAAAGTCCGCGCTCGGCAAGGCGCAGCGCATGCGCCATATGCACATGATCGATCGCACTGAACAGGTTCGTCACCTCAACGCACCCACCGACTCTCAGCCCTTGCCCTTGCGCAGGATCGCGGCGTCGAGCAATGGAAGCTGCAGGGTCTCCAGCGCCGGCAGATCGCGTTCGAGCTTCTCGATCTCCTCGCGGAACGCCTGGACGTCCTCGAAACTGCGGTAGACCGACGCGAAACGCACGTAGGCGACCTGATCGAGTTTCTTGAGTTCGCGCATGACCAGCTCACCGACGCGCAGAGAGGCCATTTCACGCTCGCCGCTGCGACGCACGTCATCGATGACGCCGCGAACCGCGGCATCGACCTGGTCGCTCGCGACGGGACGCTTCTGCAGTGCGCGGCTGAAGCTCGTGCGCAGCTTGCGTTCGTCGAAAGGTTCGCGCCGACCATCGGACTTGACCACGACCGGCAACTTCAACTCGGCCGTTTCGAACGTGTTGAAACGCTCGCTGCAATTCTCGCACTCACGCCGACGACGGATCGTCGCGCCATCGTCGGATACGCGGGAATCGATCACGCGGGTATCTTCGTGCTGGCAGAAAGGGCAATGCATCAAAGCGCCGGGAATGGGGATTCGGGCTTCCTAGCCATACACTGGATATGCCTTGCACTGGGCAGTCACTTTTTCACGCGCGGACGCGATGACGGCAGCGTCGCCAGGGGCATCGAGCACATCGGCCATCCAGCCGGCGAGGTCTGCGCAATCCTTCTCGCCGTAGCCACGCGTGGTCACCGCCGGCGTGCCGATGCGCAGGCCCGATGTGATGAATGGCGAACGCGGATCGTTCGGCACCGCATTCTTGTTGACCGTGATATGCGCCTTGCCAAGTGCGGCTTCCGCATCCTTGCCGCTGATATCACGACCAATGAGGTCGATCAGCATCAGGTGGTTTTCGGTGCCGCCCGAGACAATCCGGTATCCACGCGCCATCAAGGTCTTCGCCATCGCCTGCGCATTGACGACGACCTGCTTCTGGTAGGCCTTGAACTCGGGTTGCAGGGCTTCGAGAAATGCCACTGCCTTGGCCGCGATCACGTGCATGAGCGGACCGCCCTGGATACCCGGAAACACGATGGACTGCAGCTTCTTTTCGAGATCCTCGCCGAGACCCTTTGCGACCACGAATCCACCACGCGGCCCGCGCAGGGTCTTGTGCGTGGTCGAGGCGACCACGTGTGCATGCGGAACCGGGTTCGGATACTCGCCCGCCGCGATCAGACCGGCGACGTGGGCCATATCGACGAAAAAGATCGCCCCGACCTTGTCCGCGATGGCGCGCATGCGCGCCCAGTCGACCACCTGCGAGTAGGCACTGAAACCGCCGACCAGCATCTTCGGCCTGTGCTCGACGGCGAGACGTTCAACCTCGTCGTAGTCGATCAGGCCATTCGCGTCCACACCGTACTGGATGGCGTTGAACAGCTTGCCGGAAATGTTGACCTTCGCGCCGTGGGTCAGGTGACCGCCATGGGCGAGGCTCATGCCGAGGATCGTGTCGCCGGGCTGGAGCAGCGCCAGGTAGACGGCCTGGTTGGCCTGCGAGCCCGAGTGGGGCTGCACGTTGGCGTAGTCGGCGCCGAACAGTTGCTTGAGGCGCGCAATCGCCAGGCGCTCGGCGACATCGACGAACTCGCAACCACCGTAGTAGCGCTTGCCCGGATAGCCTTCGGCATACTTGTTCGTCAGCACCGATCCCTGCGCTTCGAGCACACGCGGGCTCGCGTAATTCTCCGAGGCAATCAACTCGACATGATCCTCCTGGCGTACCGCTTCGGCCGCGATGGCATCGGCCAGCTCGGGATCAAAACCCTCGATACGCAAACCTTTGGAGTACATCGACAAACTCCCTTCAGCCTTGACGGAGGCGCATGTTACCGCGTTGCAACACCGCGCATCGCATTCGCCCGCGCAGGGTCGGGGCCGAAACGGGCCAGCCGATCGGTGCTGCCCTAGTCGCCCTCGGGCGCGAGCAGTTCCATGGCCATCACGATCGCGTCCTCACGGCCGCGCTTGCCCGGGTAGTAGTTGGGCCGCTTGCCGATCTCGTTGAAACCAACGCTGTCGTAGAGCGCGAGGGCAGCGGTGTTGGAGGGTCGGACTTCGAGAAAGACGCGCGCAGCACGATGCCAGCGCGCCAGGTCGATCAGGCGTGCGAGCACGCGCCGGCCATGACCGCGGCCCTGCTCGGCCGGCGCGACGCAGAGATTCAGGATGTGCGCCTCGCCGCCGGCGACCGAAAGCACGCCATAACCGATCAGTTCACCGGCCCGTTCGAGCACCCAGCATTCATAACCCGATGAGAGACAGTCCCTGAAGATGCCGAACGTCCACGGATAGGGATAGGCGCTCAGTTCAATGCGCGCGATCGACTCGAGATCCTGAGCGCGCATCGCGCGGAAGCTTGAGAGCGCTTCTTGCGGGTTCGCCGCCATCGTCCGCTCAGGAGCACCGCGCAGTCGCCACGGAGCGCGACAACCGCTTGATCTCGCCCCACAACGCGCGTTTGGCAGCGGCGTCCCGGGCCAGCGCGAGCATCTCGCGGGTGACGACCCAGAAGATCTCGTTCTGGCGCTGCGCCGGCATGTCGGCGCCGATCGTTCGGGCGAGGGATTCGCCCAGAACGACCAGGCCGCGAGCCCGGGCGATCGATTCACCCGCTGAACCATCGGCGATCGCGGCACCGAGTCGCGTCATGCGCAACGCGCGCAGAAGGTCCTGCAACAGCTTTCCATCGGCATTCGGGCCACACAGGACCAGGACGTCCGCGGAATCCTCCGATTCAACCGGAACGACAGGAGCAACTGACCGGATCAGCGAGCGGACGACAGGGGATGGCGCCTCGTGACGCATGCCGACGGATTCGCGCCGCGGTACATGCACGTCAATGCCGATTTCGGCCAGCAGGCGCAGGCTGTAGTCATCGAGCATGCTCGTGGGCCTCGCTCTTGAGCAGTTCGGCATGGAACTCGGCAAAAACCTGGTCGACAGCGCTGGACAGTGCTTCGGCCGTCGATACCAGGCGATTGTCCGGGATGCTGACATCTGCATGATAGATGTCGTCGATCTGCGGCGTGCCGTCCGGACGATCGGCGCGCAACTTGATCACGACGCTCGCAATGTATCCGCCCCCGACTGCGGGCACCCGCTCGAAACGCAGGATGCCGCCGGTGATCCGGACGGCAGCCTGGCTGGCTGGCAGTCCGTCGACAACGAGCGGAGCGATCGCGGCCTCGCGCAATTCGACCAGCAATCGACGCTGCAGCATGCGCGTGGGTGGATCGGTCCACAACTGGTAGTGGTACTGGCGCAGTTCGCTGGCCTCCGGATCGAGCGCATAGATCAGCGCACGATCCGCATACAAGCCATCGGCGGCAAACAGGTTGATGACGATCGGCGTCACGAAAACCTGAGCGGCGCTGACCGGCAAGGATTGCGGCTTGCCCATGCGGAAATAAGTGTGATCGGGTACGCCAGGCACATGCCCGCAGGCAACCAGAACCATGCCCAGGGCCACAACCAGCAGGATTCTCATTGCCCGTCTTCCTCCAGCTTGTCGGGTTCGGGCGAACGCAGCAGTTGCCCCGGGTTGCGCCGGATCTCGCGACTGAACTCATCGAGATTGCGCGTTGCCGATTCGAGATGATGGGTGATCACGTCCATGCGGCTCGACAGGCTGGCCATGACGGTCGCGAGATCGGTGATCGAGCCGCGGATGTCACCACGATTCTCGCGCGCGATATCGGCCAGCTCGCCAACGGTCTGGTCCAGCGTCTTGCGCGTCTCGCGAAGTTCGCCGCTGAGACCCTGCACGTTGCCGAGGATGCCGGCCACCGCCGCGCGGTTCTGCGGCTTGAGCAGGTCATCGAGGGCTGCGGACGCGCCGTTGAGCTTGCCGAGCAGGGTCTGGGCCTGGCCGAGGATCTCCGGTGCACTGCTGTCAAGCGCACCGGTGATCGAATCGACGCGTTGCGACAGAAGGGCGATCATCGGCGTGATCTGCTCGCGGGTCAGGCTCGATACCTGCCCCGCCAGTTCGCCGACCGCGGCAAAGATATCGGCGTTCTCGGCACCGGCGATCTCGCCGCCCTGCGCGAGCACCTCGCGACTGGCGCCCTCCTTGATCCCTATCGACATGTCGGCCAGCAGGCCGCTCGATTGCAGGCGGGCGATGCTGTCCTTCGGGATCGTCCAGTCGCGCTTGACCGACAGGGTCACCTTGTAGCGTGTGCCGCCCGCATTGCGCTCTGGCGCGATCTCACCGACCTCGCCGATGCGGTAACCTTCGTAGAAAACCGGCGCGCCATAACGCAGGCCGGTGACGTTGCGGTAACGCACGAGATAATCGGTCGAGGCACCGCTGCGTCCGGTGATCAGGGCAAGCCCGACCAGCAGCAGCACGAGCGCCACCGTGACAACCCCACCCACCAACACGTAATTGATCGTGTCGCGCTTCACCCGGGAATTCCCCCTGCCTTCGCCCGCATTCTACCGTCGGATCGAAACCCGCTGCAGGCGAATCGCTTCATGCGTCGACCCCGACCAGGCGACGCAGGTATTCATCGGCATCGACTTGCACCTCGCGCGGCCGCCGGTTGAGCAGGTCCTGGATGCGTTCGTTGTCCGCGGCGCGCACTTCGGCGGTGGTGCCGGTCATCAGAACGTTGCCCTGGTCAAGCACGGTGATCGTGTCGGCGATCTTGAATGCGCTCTCGAGTTCGTGGGTAACCACCACGATGGTCATGCGCAGCGCATCGCGCAGGCGCAGGATCAACTCGTCGAGCTCGGCCGAGACCACCGGGTCGAGTCCGGCCGACGGTTCATCGAAGAACAGCAGGCGCGGATCCATGACGATGGCGCGTGCCAGCGCGGCGCGCTTGATCATGCCGCCGGAGAGCTGGCTCGGCATCAGGTCCTGGAAGCCGCCGAGATTGACGACCTCAAGCTTGATCCGGCTCATGATGCGGATGGTCTGCTCGTCGAGTCGGGTGTGTTCGCGCAACGGCAGCGCGACATTGTCGCCAACCGTCATCGAGGTCAGCAGCGCTCCACCCTGGAACGAGACGCCGATGCGCTTGCGCACTTCGAGCTTTTCGCGCTCGCTGGAACGCGCGATGTCCTTGCCGAACAGCTTGACCGTGCCCGATACCGGACGATTCAGGCCGAGCATGTGCCGCAGCAGCGTGCTCTTGCCGGAGCCCGAGCCGCCCATGATCACGCGGATCTCGCCTGCATTGACGCTGAAATCGACGCCATGGAGGATCCGCCGCTTGCCGTACCAGGCTTCGAGCTTTTCGACTTCGATCAGCGGAGCGGACACGTTCATCGATTGAGGAAGAACGAGAAGATCATGTCGGCAATGATGATCCAGCAGATCGAAAGCACGACGGCGCGCGTCGTCGCGCGGCCAACGCCCTCGGCGCCGCCGGTGACCGAGAATCCGGTGCTGACGCCGATCAGGGTGATCAACAGCGCGAATACGATGCTCTTTGAAATACCCTGGCCGAGGTCGCCGGGCGTCAGCAGCGACATCGTCTGCAGCATGTACGCGGTCGGCGTGACATCCAGCGCCGGCGCGCTGTACAGCGCGGCGCCGAAGATCGCCACGGCATCGGCAAAAATGGTCAGCAGCGGCAGCATGACCAGCATCGCGATCAAGGCCGGAGCGACGAGGTAGCGCACCGGATCGATGCCGATCACGGCCAGGGCATCGACTTCCTGGGAAACCGTCATCGAGCCGATGCGTGCCGCCAGCGCCGAGCCTGAGCGGCCGGCCACAAGTATTGCCGTGATCAATGCGCCGAACTCGCGCGTGACCGATTTGGCCACCGCGATGACGACCTGCGATTGCGCGCCGAATTCGCCGAGCGCGGAAACGAACTGGATGCCGAGCATGATGCCGACGGTGAACGCGAGCAGGCAGACGATCGGCAATGCATCGACCCCGACCTGCCGCATCTGTTCGAACACGGCGCGCAGCCGCAGCGGCTGGCCGATGCGCCAGCCCAGTATCGCGAGGTGGAGCGACTCGACCAGCAGCATCGCCGCGTAACCGATCCCGCTCAAGGCATCGACCGTGCCCTTGCCGAGTTTCGCGAGGGGTCGGGTCAGGGCTTCCAAGCCGGCGCACCGGTGACTTCAGGAATGCCATCGACGTCGGCGACGATCGGAAACACCCGGTCCAGCCGCGCCAGTTCGAGTACGGCACGCACTGCATCGCTGACCGCGACGAGGGCGAAACCGCTGCCGTTCGTGCGCGCGCTCTGGAATCCTTCGACCAGGGCGGCGATGCCCGAGGAATCGATGTAGCTGACCTCGCTGAGGACGACACCGACGCGCCGGCTCCTCGCGAGCGCGCCGAGCACCGCGTCGCGAACCTGCTGTGACCACGACAGGTCGACTTCGCCGCTCAGGCGGATCAAGGTGCGGCCTTCGACTGTCTCCTGCTCGATCCCGTTCATTCCTGATCTTCCCCGCTCGTTCCGTTGTCGCCGATCCGTTTGCGCATGATCAGGCGGTTGCCCTTGCCATCCGGCAGTCCCTGCAGATTCCAGTCATCCATTACAGCTTCGATCAACGCGACGCCAAGGCCGCCGCTGCGGCACTCGCCGAGCGGCTTTGCGCGCACGCAGTCCGGATCGACCGCCGGAGCCGAATCGAGCAAGCGGAATTCGAGCTTGCCTGCCTCGCTGGTCACGCGCAGATCGATGTCACCCGAATGCCCCGGCCCGTAGGCATGGCGGATGACATTGCAACACGCCTCGTCCACCGCCAGCACGAGTTTATCCCGAATCGCAGTTTCCACACCTGCATTGTCGAGGGCGGAACGCAGCAGCGAGCGGATCTCGCGCATGTTTTCGGGCCGGGCCGGGAAACGGCGCTTGAGCAGGACCTCGGGGCCGTGCGCCTGCATTCGCTCGATCAGCAGCAAGGTCGTGTCGTCGACCAGGCGCAGATGCCTGAGTTCGGAAAACATGCCGCGCAGCCGCGGCTCGGCGGAAGCCCCTGCATGGCGCCTGATCATCTCACGCACTCCTTCGGAGCCGATCGTGCGCCGTTGCGCATCGCGTACGTCGGTCATTCCATCCGAGAAACAGTACAGCGAGGCATCGCGCAGGTCGATCGTCTGGCCGTCGAAGCTCATGCCGGCAAGGATGCCGAGCGGCGCACCGCCGGACAGGTATTCGGTGAATTCGCCACGCCGGTACCGCATCGCCGGTGGAAAGCCGGCGGCGGCAATCTCGACCTCTTGTGCATTCCGGTCGCACCGGCCGACCAGCGCGCAAACGAAACGGCCTTCAAGACTGGTCTGGCAAAGTTCCTCGTTGACACGCACCAGCCATTCCGAAGGTGCAATGCCTTCCTTGCCGACCCAGCGCAGCAGCGAGGCCGTACGCACCATCAACAAGGCGGCATCGAGTCCCTTGCCCGAAACGTCGCCGATGAAGAATCCGATGCGGCCATCGGGCAGATCGAAGTAGTCGTAGAAATCACCCGAGATCTCGTGCGCCGGCAGATTCATGCCGAGCAGGGGGAATCCATC
>Ga0116156_10003210_pt1 | contig 14388 bp, 11 predicted proteins | sample AD_UKC045_MetaG_FD_89891 | JGI IMG/M metagenome (GOLD analysis project Ga0116156, IMG submission 89891) | Active sludge microbial communities of municipal wastewater-treating anaerobic digesters from USA - AD_UKC045_MetaG | ecosystem: Engineered > Bioreactor > Anaerobic > Digestate | place: USA... | reverse complement strand
CATGAATTCTTCTGGAAGCTCGGGAACACCTTTGAGGAATGTGTAAAAAGATTCTTGTCCTATGAGGATGCCTATCTTAAGAGGTTAGCGGTGTATTTTAATTGAGGGTCAGAGCCTGATCGTAGTGTTCCTTCGTGGTTATTTATCAGACAGTGCGGATTTGTCAGCATGTTGTCATATTTTACTTGCCCCCTCCCGCGTCCGTATGATCATGGACTGTCATGGCACCCAAACAAAAAAAACGCCCGGAGATCGTCGCCCCGGCCGGCAACATTGAAAAACTCAAATTCGCGGTCCTATATGGAGCGGACGCAGTCTACTTCGGCGGAGCAACGCTCAACCTGCGCGTACAATCAGACAACTTCACCCGCGAGGACATCGAGGAAGCGGTCGGTTTCTGCCGCGGGCACGGCGCGCGGAGCGTATTTTTACTGAACTCTTTTTTGCACGAGAAAAACATACCGGAAGCGAAGCGGTACCTGGCCTCGATCCGGGACCTGGACTTCGACGCGCTCATGGTGTCAGACCCGGGCATGATCGCGCTTATCCGTGACACCGGGGTCAGAGCCGAGATACACCTCTCCACCCAGATGTCCACACTGAACCACCTGGCAGCTCGGTTCTGGACCAGCGCCGGCGTGAAGCGGATCGTTCTTGGCCGGGAGGCGACCGTAGACGAGGTCCGCATGATAAAGGAAAACAGCGACGCCGAGATCGAAGTGTTCGTGCACGGATCCCTCTGCGTGGCCTACTCTGGCCGATGTCTCCTTTCACGCTACCTCACGGGCAGGGACGCGAACCTGGGCGACTGCGCCCAGCCCTGCCGCTGGCGCTACACCCTGACCGAGGAGAAGCGGCCTGGCGAGGAGCTCGAGATCGTGGAATACCCCTCCGGCACGGAGATACTGTCGTCAAAGGACCTCTGCCTGGTCGAGCGGATCGGGGAATACGCCGAAGCAGGCGCGGACGCCTTCAAGATCGAGGGCCGGATGAAGTCCGTGTATTACACTGCGAACACGGCCCGCGTCTACCGTCATGCGCTCGAGCACGCTACGCAATGCGACTTCGCCTCGTTCGTCCCCTTTTACCGGGAAGAGCTGGACCTGGTGAGCCACCGCCCCTACACGGACGACCTGTTCAACGAGTTCGGCGGCGCCGGGTTCGGCCCCATGCCCACGGTGAAGAAGGCGCTCTTCCTCGGGTTCCGTACCGGGACCGGCGCGGACGGCTCGCCCCTCATCAAAGCCCTCAACCCGATATACCGGAACGAACAGGTCGAGGCGATTTTCCCGATCGAGGGCGCTGTGAGAGACGCCGCGTTCACAGTACGAAAGATCCTCAATCCGGACGGTGAGCCTGTCGACATGGCTCGGCCCAACACGGTCTGCAGCTTCGTTTTTGACCGGGAGATGGGGGAGCACGCGATCCTTCGCAGCCGGCTCTGACCCCCCCCTCCATCTCGCGATTCTTCGCCGCCGGCTCTGCCCCCCCTCCACCACGCGATTCTTCGCCGCCGGCTCTGACCCCCCCCTCCACCTCGCCATCCTGCGCCGCCGGCTCTGACCCCCTCTACCCCCCCAACCAGCTGCTTTTCCTGAATCTTTTTTTCGCCTGTAGAGCCTGTCGAACCACTTGACAAAATATGTCAGCGCTGTCATTGTAACGCCGTACACCCTTTGAAAAGGAACCACACATGATATCACGGCCTCCTGGCATAGAAGATATTTTCCCAGACCGCATCGGCAGGCGTAACCGCATCCTCGGCGCCGCGCGCGAGGTCTTTGCCCTCTACAATTTCCGCGAGATCGTGATCCCTGTCATGGAGTTCACCGACGTGTTCGTGCGCGGTCTGGGCACCGAGACTGACATAGTGACCAAGGAGATGTTCACCTTCGAGGACCGCGGCGGCCGGAGCCTTACCCTCCGCCCGGAAGGGACCGCCTCCGTGGTCAGGGCCTACGTCGAGAACGGCGAGTACAACCGGCTTTCCGCGTGCAAGCTCTTCTACGCGGGCCCCATGTTCCGGGCAGAGCGCCCGCAGAAGGGGCGGCTCCGCCAGTTCAACCAGTTCGGCGCCGAGTTCTTCGGCAGCGACGATCCCTACTACGACTTCGAGGTCATCGCGATGATGGACGACATCGCGCGGCGTTCCGGAATAACGGGCTTCACCCTGCTCGTCAACTCGATCGGGTGCCCGGCCTGCCGCCCGGCCTTTATAGCGGATCTGAAAAAGTATTACGCCGGCCGCGCGGACAGCCTGTGCAAGGACTGCGGCGGGCGGCTCGACCGCAACCCCCTGCGCCTCCTCGACTGCAAGCAGGAGTCGTGCAAATCCCTTAAAAAGGACGCGCCCCGGATAACCGACTTTCTCTGCGAGGGGTGCCGCGCGCATCATGCCGCGGTGAAAGGCTATCTCTCCGGCGCGCATATAGCATATACGGAGGACCACCTGCTGGTACGGGGCCTGGACTACTACACCCGCACCACGTTCGAGTTTGTGACCGACCGGCTCGGGGGCCAGAACGCCTTCGCAGCCGGGGGCCGCTACGACAACCTGGTGGCCGAGTTCGGCGGCAGGCCGACCCCGGCCGTGGGCTTTGCCGCGGGCGTTGAGCGGATGGAGCTCCTCCTCGAGGGCGCCGATATCCCGGGGGACGGCATAGACGCGTTCATAGCCCATACGGGGGGCGCGGCACTGGAGCGAGCCGTTTCCCTGGTACGCGAGCTGCGCGCGGCCGGACTCTCCGCCGATCTCGACCCCGCGACCAAGGGCTTCAAGGCGCAGTTTAAGAAGGCCGACCGGGAAGGCGCCTCCTTCGTGCTCGTGATCGGCGAAGACGAGATTTCGGCCGGGACCTGCACGGTAAAGGCCCTTGAATCAGGCGCGCAGGAGACAGTGCCGGCCCATTCGGTGGCCGCTTATCTGCGAAACCGCCTGGGGAGGTGATAATCATGACCTCATACGAGATACGACCTGTACAGGAAAGCGACCTGGAACGCATCATCGGCTTTTTCGGAGAAGAGAAGGACCTCCGCTATTCCTTTCCGGAGGCGGACTGGCCCCTCACGGTCGACATTTTAAAGAGGTCGATCGATACCCGCTCCGATTCCTCCGTGGTCGTCCGGAACAATGCACCGGTGGCCTTTGCAAACATCTTCAACATAGTACCCGGGAAAGAATGCACGATCGGCAACGTGATAGTGGACAAGAAGCACCGGAAAAAGGGCGCGGGCCGGTTTCTCGTAAACGCCATGGTCGGCATGGCTATCGAGCGCCACAAGGCGGGACGCATCATCGTGCCCTGCTGGAGCGAGAACACGGCAGGCCTCATGCTCTACACCAGGCTTGGCTTCCGGCCCTACGACCTCGTTGTGAAACAGTTCAGCACCGCCGGGTCGGTCCCCGTGCTGATGCTTGAAAAATGCATCGAATTCTGCGTGGACGAGCCGTCCCCGGTCGGCACGATATGACCCGGCCATGACGGACGGAAGCGGCCAGATCCGGGAACTGTTCCATCGAAGCGGCTTCGACCTCACGCCGCGCCAGCTGGAGCGGTACACCCTCTATCACGGACTGCTTGTCAAACACAACGACGACCGCGACCTCACGCGCCTCACCTCGTTCGAGGACATCGTTATCAAGCATTTCATCGACTCGGTATATTTCACGAAGCTCGTCCGGGTGCCCTCGCCCCTGCTGGACATCGGCACCGGGGCCGGGTTTCCCGGCGTGCCCCTCGCAATCATGGACCCGGGCCTCTCGCTCATCATGTCCGAGCCGCGGAAAAAGCGCGTCGCATTTCTGGAAACTGTCATCCGCGAGCTCGGCCTCGAAAACACGGAAGTGTACCCGCACATGGTCACGGCGCGGTCGTTCTTCGAGGTAGCGGGCGTCGTTACCAGGGCGCTGGAGCCGATCGACGACACGCTCTCGCGCGTGGCGCACTTCCTGCCCCGCGGCGGCAGGGTCCTCTTCATGAAAGGGCCCGATGCCGAGGAGGACGTCCGCTCGCTGTCGACGGCGAACTGCGAAGCCTATGTCCGGGCCGAAGACCGGGAGTACGCGCTGCCCGGCACCTCGCACCGGCGGCGCATCATCGTGTACGAAAAGACATCCACCGCGACGAGCCGGACCTATTCCATATTAAAAGACCTCTCGTCCACGGCCGGCACGGCCATTACTTCGCCGGACAATGCCTCGTTCCGCGAGCTTAAGCGGCTGAATGAAAGCGACGGCATACGGAAGAGCAGCAGGGCGCTCGTCGCCGGGAGAAAGGTCGTTGCGGAGCTCATTTCCGGCAGGGCCGGCTCAGTGCGGCAGATGATCCTGGCGGACGGCCATTCGGAGAGCGATGAGGCGATGAACGCGGCCATCGGCGAGTTTGACGGGAGAGGCGCGCTGCTGGTGCTTAAAAAAGCCCTTTTCAACGAGCTCGACCTGTTCAAGACAAAGGGCCCGCTCCTTGTCGTCGACGTGCCCGATATCGGGGAATGGGACCGGGCCGCCGGCCCCGGCTGCACGCTCCTCGTGCCGTTCCAGGACCCGGTGAACGTGGGGTCCGCGATCAGGTCAGCGGCGGGGTTCGGAGTAAGGGAAGTTGTCATGCTGAAGGAGGCGGCGCACCCGTTCCATCCGAAATCGGTACGCGCTTCCGCAGGCGCGGTGTTCGCGGTCCGCATCACGCGCGGACCGTCGCTCCACGAGCTGCCGTCGGTCCTCGGGGCCGGCGGCCCGGAGCTGATCGCCCTGGACAGGGGCGGGAAGCCCCTGCCCGGTCTTGCGTTCCCGGAGCGGTTCCTGCTGCTTCCCGGGATCGAGGGCCCCGGCCTCCCCGATGAGCTGAAAGCGCGGGCGGTGTCGATACCCCTCGACGATGCGATCGAGTCGCTCAACGCGCCGGTCGCGCTATCGATAGCGCTGTATGAATGGCGGCGTCACTCGCCCTCGAACTCCACGAGCGAGAACATACTGTAGCCTGCCTTCGCGATCTTCTCGCGGCCGCCCACCTCGGGGAGGTCCACGATAAATGCGAGCTCCACCACCTGCCCGCCGATCTTCTCGATCAGCTTCGCGCAGGCGAGCGAGGTGCCGCCGGTCGCCAGCAGGTCGTCGATGACGAGCACCCGGTCCCCCTTCTTGATGGCGTCTATATGGACCTCGATGCAGTCAAAGCCGTATTCAAGCTCGTACTCGTGCGAGACCGTCTCGTAGGGGAGCTTCCCTTTCTTCCTGATGGGCACCAGACCCTTTCTGAGCTCGTAGGCCACCGCCCCTCCTATGAGAAAACCGCGCGCCTCGATCCCGGCGATCACGTCTATGTCCCTGTTGGAGTACCGGCGAACGAGGGCGTCTATAGTCATGCGGAACCCTTCCGGGTCCACGAGGAGCGTGGTGATGTCCCTGAACACGATCCCCTTTTTCGGGAAATCGGGTATGTTTCGTATTTTTGACTTGAGTGTTTCTTCGATGCCCATGGATCCTCCACAACGAATGTGATAGCACGAATTACAGGTTCTCACGTCACTGCGAGGGACCCTCATTTTTTGAGGGTCCCGAAGCAATCTGCAGTATCATGAAAAAATGTTTGATGTTTCAACGTGCAACGTGCGGTGATGATAGAATAGATCGCCTCGCTGCGCTCGCGATGACAAAATGCAAACAGACTTCCTGAAAAATCCCGAACTCTTGCAACTGGCAATTATACCTGTCAGTATTTCGCCTCGAGCTTTATGTACACATTGTTGTTCGGGGTCGGGTCTTTCCTCGTGAAATAATGGAGCTTGGTATGCAGGGCGTACCTGATCGTCTCGTAGTAGAGGACCGCCCGGAAATACTTGTTGAACTGGTAGCCGAGGCCGCCTCCCAGGAGGAGCGTTTCCCTGGCTTCCCGCTGGTTGCCGAGCAGGCTTGAGAGCTCCTTGCCCCAGGAGCAGCGCCCCACCACGAGGATCCCGGCCGGGGTGACGGCGCCCAGGTTCAGGTTGATCCATGAATCTACAAGCAAGAACTTGACACGGTGCTTCGGCACGTAGCCGTAGAAGGTGTCAGTGCTGGTCAGGTCCGCAAAGACCGTCTTCGAATAATGCTTCTCCGGCGCGAAAAAGTTCAGCCCCGCCTTGATAAGGTCGCTGTACCACGCCACGCCGAAGCCATAGTATATCCTGTCGTCCACGCCCTGGTACTTTATCGGGGCGGTCGGATCGGTGATATCGATCACGTTTTTATCCGTGTCCTCCCACCGTCCGTAGAAGTTGACGTACAGCTCCTTGATGTAATCGACCGGGTTGACCGATACGAGCAGGGTATGCGCCTTGCCGCCGTACCGCTCGTTGTCGTCTGACTTGTAGCCTTCGCCGTTGGTGATGGTGTACTCCAGGGTCACCATGTTAAGAAGCCCGAGCGCGACCTCCGCACCCAGGTCCGCGGAGTCGTCGAAGCTGTTCCCGTTCAGCATCAGCTTCGAGTTGTTGAGGTAATTAAGCCCGAGCCAGCGCAGGTCGCACAGGTTGTCCGTGATCCCAACGACCGGCGTGGCTATCTTGCCGAGCTGGGCCTTGAGCGATACGGGGCCAAACTGCGTCCCCCACTCCTTGAAGAACTGGACGAAACCGTACTTGAGGTAGATGAAATCCTGGCCGCTCGGCGCGATATCGGTCGTGACCTTGACGCTGAAATACTCGCCGATCTGCTTTTTCAGGGTAATATAGACGCGCTGCATGCGCACCGTGGTGTTGTTCTTTTTCGAGTAATTGACCGGCTGAACGCCGACGAGGGGATCAACACCTCCGGACTGGAAGAAGGCGTCCGCGTACACCCCGTACCGTGAGTTCTTGTACCACTTCGAGCTGCCGGTATAATTGAAGCCGGTATTGTAGACCCATTCCAGGTACATGACGCCTGACAGGTCAACGTAGAGCTTGCTCGGGTCCTTTCCGTCCTTCTCTTCCTTTTTTACATCCTCTTTTTTTACTTCGGCCGCTTTTTCGCCCTGTTTTTCCTGAGAAAATGCGGGTATACACCAAGTTAAAACAGCCGCCGCCAGTAATAAACGAACCAGACTACTTCTCATTACAGCCTCCAGTGTTATCTGCCTATGATCGACAGCACAATCAATATTTCAAGCAGGAAAATTCCACCTCCGGTATTTATACCGGTATTACAGTGCCGGTCCCGGGCCGGGGTATCATCAGGTCCAATGCATCTCGTAACAGTTAAAGAATAATAACGATGGGTAGCGTCGTCCATGTCAATATTTTTTTAATGGCCGGATCACTCCGCGCAACCCGTCATAAAAAAAGCTTGTAACTTTTACATTACGCAATTTACTAACCCGGGGCATCAAGACAGCACGGGGGGGGGGAGGTACCGGTCTCCCTGCTCCCGTGAATCGTGCCCGGTGGAGTGATACATGAAGATTAAAGCGATAACGATACTGATTCTCCTGTATGCGGCAACGGCCCCTGGCAAGGCAGGCGCCGATACCTTCCTTGACGAGACCGGAAGGGAATCCCCCCTTAAGAAGAAAAATCGGGACGCGCCCGTGTACGAGCTGCAGAAGACCTTCCAGAGCATCTACGAGCAGTACCGGAACAGCGTCGTGTTCATCAGCACCGAGAAAACCGTCCGGAGCAGATACAGCGACCCGTTCCTGGGCGATCCCTTCTTCAGAAACTTTTTCGGGCTGAGGCGCGACCCGCCGGAGACGCGCAAGCAGATGGGCCTGGGCACCGGCTTCATCGTATCCGGTGACGGGTATATCTGCACGAACCGCCACGTAATCGAGGGTATGGACTCTGTCACCGTCAGGGTGAGCGACAGAGACTACACCGCCACGCTGGTCGGCTCGGACCAGCTGACCGACATCGCCCTTTTGAAGATAACGGACCGCGGTAGGTTCGCTCCCGTGATCTTCGGGAACTCGGATTCCGTCAGGATCGGCGACATGGCTGTGGCCATAGGAAATCCCTTCGGGCTCGACAAGACCATCACGACCGGTGTCGTTAGCGCGACGGGACGGCACGTGTACAACGACGCGGGTATTTCGCACATACAGACCGACGCATCCATCAATCCCGGCAACAGCGGCGGACCGCTCATCAACCTCGACGGCGAGGTCATCGGCGTGAACCGGATGATCTATTCCAGCACCGGCGGGAGCCTGGGGATCGGCTTTGCCATCCCGATCAACACGGTGCGGGACACGCTGGTACAGCTCAGACAGCACGGGAAGGTACGGAGGGGATATATCGGCGTACAGATCTCGCCCCTCACGGATGCAACAGCGCGCGAGCTGGGGCTGGCCGGGAATGAAGGCGCGCTGATAGCAGGCCTGGAAAAGGGCGGGCCCGCCGAACAGGCCGGGATCCGGGTCAGGGACGTAATCACGGGCATCGCAGGTGCGAAGATCAGGAACTACACCGACCTTCTCACGATTGTGGGGAAATCTGCGATCGGGAAGCCGATCGGCGTGACCGTGTGGAGGAAGATGGGCGAAGTGACCGTGGAGGTCATCGTGAGGGAGCGGCCGTGAGGCGCCGCACCCTATAGCTCGCCCACGTTCTCGTATTCCGCGTCTTCAAACTGCGCGCTGCCGGGCCGGCCGGTCATAGGCTTGTTGGAGGTGTCCTGCGAAGAGGTCCCGTCCCCGGACCCGTCTTTCCTGCCCTCCTCCGGGCTTTCCCCCTCTTCCTCGTCGGGGATCATCCTGTTCTGGATGCGGTACAGCATCTCCTGCGTGCTCATGCTTTTCCACTTCTGGGCCGTGTCGCTGTAGCGCCCGCGCGGGTAATTGTTGAGGTATATCTGGAACTCGCGCGCCGCGAGGTCGAACTTCTTCATGAGAAAATACGCGTAGCCCTTCCTTATGCGGGCGTCCTCGTCCTTGCCCGCGTCATAGTTGCCCATCGTGCGGTCGAAATAGGTGATGGCCGGGCCGTACTTGTGCATGGCAAAATAGCTCTGGCCGATCCAGTAGAGGCAGTTCTCGGCCCTTTCGCTGTCCGGGAAATGCTCCAGTATCCTCTTGAAATAGGAGATGGCAGCAGTATAGCGCCCGGCGCGGAAATGCTCGTGGCCGCTCCGGTACACCTGCTGCACGTATGCGTTCTTCACGTCGCCGGCGTAATTGCTGAAGTTGCCGTAATACTTGAAATAATATTCATAGGTATTATAGGCGAGGTCATCATGTCCGAGGCGTTTGTACGCCCGCGCTTTGCCAAGGATTGCGTCCTCGTTATCGCCGTTCTCGGTCAGTGCGATATCGAACATGCGTTTTGATTTTTCCAGCTCCCGCATCTGCAGATAGGTGTGCCCGAGCTCGGTATACACCCTGCTCCGGAATTCGCGGTTATCGGAATAGTTGAGCAGGTCGAGCAGCTGATGGATACCCTCCTCGGTATACCGCTTCATCACCTTGAGACGGGCTATCCTGGTCTTTATCTCCTGCGCGATGGCCGGGTCAACGTTCCCGTTGTTCTTCATTATATAAACGTATTTCAGGTAGGCGAGACGGTTCAGGTTCAATTTTTCGTAGCTCTGCGCGATATAGTAAAAGGCTTCCGCTTCCGCCCTGGTTCCCGGGTAGCGGGCTATGATCTTGGAAAAGAGATTGATCGAATCATTTATCGCCTCGCGCGAGCCGCGCTCGTAGATCAGCTTTCCCTCGGTAAGGAGCTCGCCAGCCTCCCTCTCGTAGCGGACGTAATGGTCATAATAGGCAAACAGCCCGATACCGACGGCAATGAGAATCGCACCCAGTATAATTCCTTGTTTCATCTCCACTCCTCTCCCCTGCAGCCGGACCTAATAGTTCCTGACGCGGGAAAGCGCGAATTCAGTCCAGAATTCGGCCTCTTTCGGAAAATATTTCTTTACATCGTTCAGTATCAGGAAATCAAGCGATTTCTGGTACTGGCCTTTCTCGATATACGACCGGCCGATGAACAACCGGGCTTTTGCCGCTACCTCCTGATTATCGGTCCGCTCCAGGAGTTCCTGCAACTCTTTTACAGCGCCGTCATAGAGTCCCTTGAAGAAGGTCCGCTTCAAAATGCGGTCAATGTCATTCGACACCGGTTTCTTCTTCTCTATTGCTTTTATGATTACCGGCGTGTCCGTGATGTTAATGCCGGCCACCAGCTCATGGCTGTCTTTAGCCCCGACCGACTGAGGCGCGATCCAGTAATAGAAGACGCCCGGCCGGAGAACCGTGTCGGTATAGCTTTTTTTCGTCAGGTCGACATCAGCTTCCGTCTCCCTGCCTGTCCGCTCACTCGTGTTTTTCAGCAGCGTTTCCGACCTGACGAGGCGGTAGGCCGTTTCGCCCTGCGTCCCGGTGAAGTCCCATGTGATTACGGCCGTTCCGCCCACAAGGCGCGCGCTGATCGACTTGATGGCGATCCTGTCCACTATCTTGACAGTAACGCCTCCCGAGGTATAGTTCTCGTCGCGGGTGAGGACCGTGTCCTCCCTGCCATAGAGCACCTTGGCGGTAACCGCGTAATAGTATGTGCCGCTTACTGCAATGGTGTCATCGATGAATTCACCGGTCTCGGGGACTACCTTCACTATCTGGGACTCCCGGAGCCTGTCAGCCGAGTCAATGACGCTGCGGTTCCGGTACACGGTATAGAGCATCCCGGACTTGCCGACACGCTCCCAGGACACGCGCACCTTCATGCTTCCCGCGTCCTCGGCCTTGATATTCTTGACCCGGAACAGGGCTTCGCTGCCATAGAGCACGACAGGAGTGGTCGTCGAATTATAGCCGCGATAGAGGGCAATCTTGTCGTCCACTATGCTTTTTCTGGATACGACGGCGTAATAATAGCTGCCGGGCGTGCAGTCGGTATCGAGAATGGTGTTTGCAGCCGCGGCATTGACGTTCTGCACGACCTGGGCTTTCTGCATCTGTTCGCTGGTATCGATAATATAATTAGAGCGGGCCAGAACGTATTCGCCGGCATATTCAGGTTTGAGCTCAAAGGTTATCTGGATGGCGCATTTCCCTTCGGAGGGGTCCGGAAGCCGCGTTGCCTTGATGTTAAAGGCTATATTCTCAGGAATTTTGCTCTCGGTTTTATTGGTATCCGTCTTATCAATATATTCTTGATCATCCATGAGATAATAGGAATCGGGGCCCCCGATGACCGCCAGGCTGACCAGGATAATGAGAGGCACCAGGCATGCGGACAATCTTTTCCTTGATAAATGCATTGCTTTATTCCTTAAAAATCATAGTATTAATGAAAATTTAATACTATAGTATTTTTTAAATTTTCGGAAGAAAAACCGCATTACTTGATGTTTTATTTGCCCCGTTATGCCGTCTTCTGGCCCTGAAAAATACGGAATAATCCCGTGCCCCTGATCCAAAATGTCCCGCCCAACACCGAAAATTAAGTATTGACGCTCCGGTCCATGCCGCTACACTTGTTGCGGGCCATGGAAATATGTCGGACATCGAGCTGAAAATACGCAGCAGGGACATTGCCACCCTGCTCAATACCATCAGGAGGATCAACCCCGAATACGACCTGTCGGTGATACAGAAGGCCTACCTCTTCGCCAGCGCGGCCCATGAGGGCCAGCTCCGCCTTTCCGGCGAGCCATACATCGTCCACCCCCTCGAGGTCGGGATCATCCTTGCCGGCCTGAAGCTCGATACCAGCACCATAGCGGCCGCCCTGCTCCACGACACGGTCGAAGACACCGGCACCACGCTTGACATGATCGAAAAGGCGTTCGGAGAGGAGATAGCCCGGCTGGTGGACGGCGTTACGAAGATATCCTCGATCAAGAGCAGGACCAAGGCGAACGCCCAGGCCGCCACGCTCCGCAAGATGCTGATCGCCACGGTCAAGGACGTGCGTGTCATTATCATCAAGCTCGCCGACAAGCTCCACAATATGAGGACCATCATGTTCCAGCCTCCGGAGAACCAGCTGAGGGTCTCGCGGGAGACGCTGGACATATACGCCCCCCTCGCGCGGAGGCTCGGCATGTCGAGCATCTCGAGCGAGCTCGAGGACCTCGCCTTCCGGGTCCTCTACCCGGAGGACTACAACGAGATACGGGAAAACATCGCGGAACGCAATACCGAGCTCGAGGCGTATCTCGAAAACGTGAGGAAGCTGATGATCGAGCGCCTCAGGGAGCTCAGCATCGAAGCGGAGATTACCGGGAGGGCGAAGCACTACTACTCGATCTATAAAAAGCTGAAAGAGCAGAAAAAGAGTTTCGAGGAGATTTACGACATCCGGGCCATCCGTATCATCACGAAAGAAATCAAGGACTGCTACGGGGTCCTCGGCGTGGTTCATACGCTCTGGTCCCCCATCGCGACCCGGTTCAAGGACTTTATCGCCGTCCCGAAATCGAACATGTACCAGTCGCTCCACACCACGGTGATCGGGCCCCAGGGCCACCGCCTGGAGGTCCAGATCCGCACGGAGAAGATGCACGCTACGGCAGAGATGGGCATCGCCGCGCACTGGCTCTACAAGGAGGACCCGGGGACCATCCGGAAGGACTACAAGAATATCACCTTCCTCAAGGACATCACCGAGTGGCAGACCGACCTGAAAGATACCCGCGAGTTCATGAAGAGCCTGAAGATGGACCTGTACGAGAACGAGATCTTCGTGTTCACGCCGAAGGGCAAGATCATCAAGCTCCCGCCGGACGCGACACCGCTCGACTTCGCCTACGCCATCCACACCGAGATCGGAAACACGACCGTGGGAGCGAAGGTGAACTCGCACATCGTCCCCCTGAAGACCAGGCTGAAGAGCGGCGACATCGTCGAGGTCATGACGAACAAGAAGGGCCACCCGTCGGAATCGTGGCTCAAGATCGTGACCTCCCCCAACGCGCGTTACAAGATCCGGGCCTGGCTCCGGAAGGAGACCGAGCTCAGGGCCATCGGCACGGACGAGGAGAAGCAGAAGGACGACCGCGAGCCGGCCGTCTCTATCCCGACGGACGAGCAGGTCCGGCTGAAGACCCTGTCGAAGCAGAAAAAAGCCGGCATCACCATAGACGGAACGTCCAACGTGCTCATCAGGCTCTCGCAGTGCTGCCAGCCGATCCCGGGCGACGACGTGATCGGGTTCATCACCCGCGGCAGGGGCGTCGCGGTGCACAAGCGGACCTGCCCTTCGCTCAAGCGGCTTGCGAGCGAGAAGGAGCGCCTGATAAGCATCCGCTGGGAGGATTCACCCGGCGCGCTCTACCCGGTCAAGGTCGCGGTCGAAGCGATCGACCGCCCCAACCTCCTGAAAGATATCGCCGACGAGATCTCGCTCGGCAAGACGAACATCATCAAGGCCGACGCGCGCGTTGAGGAGTCAGGCATCGCCTCCTTCAAGTTCATCCTCGAGGTCAGGGGACATGACCACCTCAAGGAAATAATCGCGCGGCTCAAGAATATACGGAACATCACCAACGTGTACAAGCTCAACGAAAAAGTCATCCTCAAGTGATCCATGAAGATAGTGCTCGGCTCCACGTCCCCGCGGCGTAAATCGATCATCGGCTCCCTTTTCGGCGAATTCACCGCAGTGGCTCCGTCGGTGGACGAGACGCACCGCCCCCCGGAAAGCCCGGAGGAATTCGCCCTGCGCATCGCCGGCGACAAGTGCCGGTCCGTGCTCGAATCGGGCGCAGCCGCCGGGGGGGCGGCCCTCATCATCACGGCGGACACGATCGTTACCATAGACGGGCACGTCATCGGGAAGCCGGACGGCCTTGAGGACGCGGCGAGGATCCTCCGGCTCCTTGCGGGAAGGACGCACCGCGTCATCACCGCGATGGCCCTCCACGCTTCAGGCCACGGTCCCGACCGCGGCCGCATCGGGTACGAGGCAACCGAGGTCACGTTCAGAAAGCTCGACGACGCAGGCATCAGGCGATACCTGGACACGATCGATTACCGCGACAAGGCCGGCGCCTACGCTTTCCAGGAGCACGGGAGCATGATCGTGGAGGGGTTCCGCGGATCGGCAACGAACATCATCGGCTTCCCGCTCCGGCTCTTCTTTTCCATGGCGGCCGAGATGGATGCCGCGGCCACCCTTTTCGGACTCTGAGCCACACGCATGCGGGCCGGCGGGGCCGACCGAAAAAATATTGACTTTAGCCGCCGGTCATGACTGAATAGGGCATCCGGCGCCGTTGCCTGCGCGCCGCATACGAGGTACGAGATGACGAAGAGAAAGCAGTATATTATCGACAGGAAATACCAGCTCCGGACGACCTTCTCCATCATAGGCGTCGTAACGCTCGTTACCGCGGTGATCCTGGGCGCCATTACCGCCAGCGTCGTGTATAACACGGCAAAACTTAACGACAACAACTCGAAAATACAGAACATTTACGACATAGAGAAT